>MDSZ01180533.1_pt1 | contig 10498 bp, 14 predicted proteins | sample 811201 | NCBI WGS metagenome assembly MDSZ01 (sample SAMN05326647, study PRJNA326480) | marine metagenome | isolation source: seawater | place: Indian Ocean: North | collected 2010
CATATATCTCCGTATCAGTTCTTTCATCAGCAACTGGTGTAGACTCCTGCCCCTCTGCTTGACTTGCTTCTTTAGCACTTGGTTTAGAATCTTTTGTAAGCATTCCCTTGGCACGAGCGCCTTGCTTACCAAGAATGTCGTAAATAATACCACCCTCGTTGGGGTTGTCTCTTATCAAGTAATCACATCTTACCAAGTCGCCAATTGCTGGCGATGGGTGATCGGGATTCTCCATAATAAACGATATCTCCCCTTCCAGTAAAGCATAAATATCATCTAGTTTTTTTTTGCTAGAACCAATGTTCACTGCTTCCGGAATTGCCGCTGAATAAGATTCAGGTATCCTTACAATAAACATTTTAATTTTTTTTGGATTTCCCTGAATCTTTGCTCTTTGACTGGAAGTAAGATCATCGATTCCAGCATTGTTGATAACCCGAACAACGTGGCCTACAAAAGAAGTTCTCTCGTGCTTGGTGTTTGATTCTGGTTTTAATAATTTCTGTAACCTGTCCATTGGTCTTTCAATGGTCGGGTTGTCATCAGCATATGTTTTTTCGTCGGGGCGTGATGGGTTTAGTGTGCCGAATCTGTATCTGTATTGTTTTTCATTCGGCATCGTCTTTGCTCTCCTTGATGAGATCAAAAAGTTCTTCTTTATCTCTCATAGAAAGACCCGTTTCTGCTTTTACATTCTTGTTCATAATGCCTACAAGTTTAACGAGTTGTTCATTAGAGCGTTGGAGAGTTTCTACATATTTAGCAGCAACGGGACCTACTTCAGCGTGAGTGGATGAAGATTTCTTCATATACTCCATTAAGTCGTTAAGTAACGAGGTTGTTACCGCTCTGTCGTTTGTAATATTTTTAATTGCATTTTCTACTTGTTTTTCAACTTTTTTATTACTCACACTTAATCCACCTGTCTTTAAACACGGTATACTTATCTCTTAATCTATTCAAGCCTCCTACGACTTGTTTGGTATTTAAACCAGTATACTCTCTAATGTAAAGGTAAATAGCTTTTTTGTTGAAAATTTCAATGTTGTCGGTGTTCTCAAATATACTCTTGATAGCGTACAGCACCTTTCTTTCATTTTCCTTTAAGTCCATTTGTTCCCAGGTGTCCATGTTTTTCCAAAAAGTTTGCCAGAACTCTTTTTGTTCACGAACTTTGAAATACATATGGTCTGTAGACATATGATTCTGTTCTAAGTCTTTGGGCATGTCATCGTAGTAAACTTCCCTCTTGTTTCTTTGAGCATTCTTTTTAACTTTGTGGATAAACCAGTTTTTTGTAATAACTGAAAAATAAGAAAATGCTTTAGGGCCTTTTTCTGGATCGAATTTATCTAGAATTGTCGTGAGAAAGACTTTACACTCCGCTTTTAGATCATCAATGTTTGGCAAAGTAGTGAACTTGTAGGTATATACAATCTTGTCAACCATCTCGTTGAGTGCTGGGTTGATTAGTTCTACATACAGTTTAGTTTTTAACTTATGATCATCGGTGAGGGAATATTGTACAATTGCTGCTTCGTGTACTTTTGTAAAATAGAGTCTCTTACTCTTGGATCGCCTTCGCCTCTTCTTGACCGGGGTCGTCTTTGGTTTCGACATATTCTAGGAACTCCTTTTCGTCCAAAGAGAAAACTTGTTGTGATTCTCTGAGAAAGTCGGACAGTTCTTTAGAGTGTTGTAGTAATGCCTGGAGCGTGTCGTCACCGTAGTAGGTTTCCAATCCATACACTAATTCTAAATGATCCCGATAAGACTCGATGGAGAAAAAAGTTTCCTCTAGATTGGAAATGAAATACTCAACTCTCGAATTCACTCTGTATAAAGCATAAACGAGAAAAGCAATTATTGTTATTAGTAATGTAATTGAAAACCAAATCATTCTATTATTTGAGAAGAGAGTTTTTTCTTCTCCTCCCTTACTTCCTTTTTTGTTTCTTCAATATATTTCTTAACTTCACTTCCAACCTCTTTTTTATTTATTGTTGTTTTTTTACTTAATGTAAAACTGCTAACTACTTTTTTGAGATTGTTAGATTCACATAAAATACAAGTGTCTTGTTGCTCACCCATTGAAAGCCGTACTGAGAACGTCTCAGAGCAATCCTGACACTCGTATTCGTACTTAGGCATCAGGTACTAACACCTTTGTCTCTGTGGGCTCAGCGTGAAACATAGGAGGATTAGCAACGATGAGTTCACCGACATCATCTAGTTCAAAATCCATATCTTTTAAAATTCCTGTTATATCTGATTGCTCCATTAAACATTTTTGTAATGCCATTAGCAATGCTCCAGATGCTTGATTACTTAATTTCATAAAATCTCCTTATTAACTGTTTGGCGTTTTGCCCTTGAAAATGAATACAGTTAAACTTAACTTGTAAATTATAAGTTTTATTATAGCAAAAAGGTAACCCATCTTTAAACTGAAACTTTTTAATACCGTTTTCCATATCATATCCGTAGGAGACATTAATGTTGTGATCAAAAGTGGAGTAAAGATCGTCGCCCTCATCTACAATCGTCATCGATTCACCAAAATCAAATGGAGGGTTTTTGTTTCGAAGAAACATCCACCATGTCATATCACAAACTCCGCCTGGTTTATTGTTCTTTTGTAGTACTTGGAAATGTGCTGTTGCTTTGTCAAGCATCACCTGATCAATTCCTCGATAGGAATTAAGAACCAGTTGTACGTATTCGTCTAATATGGTCCTATCATTCATAAAACTAATTCCCGCACTAACGTTGTGTGTTAAGGTACATCTATGATTCTTAAAATACTTTTTTTGTAAATCAGATACATTAGCGTAAAGTAGAACATCTGTGTCCGATATAAAACAAGAATTTAAATTTTCTCTTTTCATAAATTCATTTATTACAAACCACCTATCAATACATATAAATTCGTAAGGAGCGGGATTGGTGCTCATGTGAATGTAACTATCTATCAAAAGACTTGAATGTTCACCCGCATAGTCCTCATAATCTAACCAAATTACGTTTTCTACAATCTTATCCAAGTGCCTGTTGGAAGGGTCACCAATTAAGTAAATCTTAGAATCCGGATTTGTTTCAGAAGCTTTGACAAGGGAGTATTTGATAAAGTCTTGATTACCTTTATGCAAGAATACAATTGGCAAACTCATATAACCACCTCGTCATGTATAAACGTTAGTTCAGTATATTTTTGCTGTGAATTTGGTTTTTCTAAAAATCTTTTATATCCAATTTCCCCCATTTTTAAGATACACCGCTTTGTATCTTCCCAAGTTTTCTCTGAACAGAAATGGTGAAACTCTACACAAACTTGTGGGACTTTTAATTCTTTGAGATTATCGATAAGTTCATATTCTGAACCTTCTATGTCCATTTTGATAAGAGAGACATCGGGATTTTCCTTGATCAGTTCTTCAAGTGTAGTTGACTCCGCTTCATAAAAATCATCAGAAACCATATTGTGACTTCTCAAGATAGATTCAGATACCCACTCGGGATTGTGATTCTTGTAAATCTTGATCTTGTCCGTAGTGTGAGATAGAGCTTTTTGAATAAAGCGAAAGTTTTCCTGTGGGTTTTCTCTTATATACTTTGCTGACTTCTCTGTTGGGTCAACGCCAATGACATTACATTTTTTTAATCTAATAATCTCTTTGTCAAAAGAAATGTCTTCGCCAACTCCAGCGGATATAACTGTTGAACCCTCTGGTATAAGGTCTAAGCTTACACACCAACCTCCATACTGAGTTCCTACTAACTCAAACTTTGCCATTTAACTCTCCTATGATAATTTCGTGCATTTTTTCTTCAGAAAAATACTTCTTGTATGTCTTCACACAATTTTCTGACATCTTGCTCAATTCCTTTTCTTCTGGAATATATTTTTCTATATTTAAAATATCTGACTCTGGCACATTAATAACATGTTCTTTCCAGTCTACCTTTTCGGGCAGCGGCATCTTCAAGGCGTCCGATATTACCATTGGTACGGAACCCATAGCCATTGCCTCCCATAGTCGAATGGTGGAAGGACCTGTTCCTCGTGGACACAACGATATTTTACTATTGTTCAGGTTATTAATATAAAACTCTGAACTGTTTTTTAACTCTTCGCCGGTTTTGTAAAAGTGCCAGTTGCCCGTATCTCTAAAAAAACAGTCTTTCCTATTTTGTAAAACGGCAGTTGCCTCGCCTCGTGTGTTGTGGGTTGAGTACGAACCGACAAAAGAGATTAAATATTTTCTGTCTTCATGCTTCTTTATATCGGCGGTTTTGTTGGGAGCATGATGGGGAATTGGAATAAACTTATCAAACACTGTAGCGTGTGGTGTAAAAACTATATTGTTTCCAAAATCAAGATTTTTTACTTGTATGTGTTGACAAACATATACAATCTTCTCTTGTATACCATTGTTTAAATCATTTATTAAATTCTGTATTTGTCCAATACCAAAATTATTTATTCCCCAAGCAAGAGGAAAAGACATGTACACATAATCATCAGATATATTATTAAGTTCTTTTATAATATTGTTGTTAATAATCTCTTCTGTCTGTACTGGATCATCACAAACATTGAAACCAACATTCTCAATCGCTACTGTTTTCATTTTTTAGTTCTTCATACTTTTTGTGTAAATCAATATATTTTTCGTTTTTGCTTTTACCAAGGTAATCGAAAATAAAGTCTACCATAAACTTCCCAAAGTTATCGGTTTCCAGTTCTCGTAAAGCATGGAAATGAAAGTTGACAGCCCTATCTTCGGCAAGGTATAATTCTCCATCCCTATCATTAAACATCTTTACTCTGTCTTGGGTTTGTGGTAAGTTAAATCTCCACCAACCGAGATTGTAGTGCATTGGAAAATTTGCTGTTAGGAAATGACGATGAATAAATTCCAAAGGTTGTTGCTCGAAATACATGTTGTATTTTTTATAATCCTTAGATAACCCTTCCCAGGCATCAAGGAATTTTGTACTCGTAGTGGCAAACATTCCAGCGTTGTAATATCCATGCTTTGCTTCGATGCCAACATTGTTAGTCATATGAGGAGAAATAATGGCATCAACTGATTTTGTCTTTAGCAAATTCAACACTTTGCTCTCAATCGGATTAACAAACACCATATCTGAGTCCAAGAAAAGGCAATAATCATTTGTCTTTAGAGCTTCACGGCAGATTGTAAACTTGGACATCATCACTTTCATCCAGTTATTGTTCTTCTCTTCTGATTGAATATTGTGATCACAGTCATCTGTCTCAATGACTTTAAGTGGATTTACCTTAAAAGCATCTTTAAAATACTTATAAACGCTTTCATCACAAGATATAAACCACTCTACATCATGATATTGTTCTAGGGAGAACTTCAATAACTTAAACTCTTTTAGAGTTTTTTCGGTTACCACTGAACAAACGGGTATCATAACATCACCCCTGTTTTAATCATTGAATATTTACTAGCAATACTCAGTTCTTCTTGCTGTTTCCATGATTTATTCTCTTCACTTGTTGAAATACCCTTCGGGTTAAAGTAATAAACACCAATAGGAATGTGTATTTTTCTTATCTTCATTCCCTTGCTTGTTGCTCTCAACCACATCTCCCAGTCGCCTGCTGATCTATACTGTTCGTCAAACTTTCCATATTCCTCGTGTATAGACTTTCTCCACATTGGAGAATTGTGAGGAGCGTTGCCGGACTTTAATTCTTCAAAACCGATAGTTGAGGGAGAAACATATCTTGTGACGACTTTTTCATTTTCTATTAATAGGTTTGGTTCTCTAGTTTGATAATTGTCATTATAAACCATTCCTATATCCTCATTGTTGTATAACGCTTTTGCTTGAAGTTCTATACAATCTTCTCTTCTTCTGTCATCCAAATTGGCGTTGGTTATATATTCTCCGGTACTAACCTCGATAGCCTTGTTCCATACAGCGTAGATTCCAGGATCGTTGTCTAACCGAATGTATTTAATATTGTCAGGATACTTCTCAAGATATTTGTTTATCACCTCTTCTTCGTTTCCAGGTGAGTTAGCATTAACCAAAATTAATTCACAATTTGATTTAAAAATAGTTTGAGATGTTATGTTTTCCATAAACTGCTCAATAAACTCGTCGCCATTATAGAGAGAAGTTATAATAGAAATCTTTGGAAGTTTGAAAATTTCAGTATCAAAATACTTCTCGCCATAAACTTCGTTAGCAAACAAGTTATGTATTTTATTAGTTTCGTATTTTTCTTCAACAATTCCTTGTAACTTTTTTGCTCGTGACTTCATTCGATCATACTCTTTTACCATTTCACGAAGTCGTTTTTTATAGGAAACTTTTTTAGGATAACACCAGCGACTACCTTCTGGTATTACGCCGTTCCATACTGCTTCCTTTTGTACTGGCATGATATCGTATTCTACCTTAGAGAACAAGCCCTTCTTTTTGAGTTTTCCCTTCTTATCCTTCATTTCGTGATTTAAAAAATCCACATGACCACTCCAATTTGGAGCGATAATTGGAAGACCGTTATATGCCGCTTCAAAAAGAGGAAGACCGAATCCCTCTCCGTGAGCCAGAGATACTAAGCACTTAATCTTTTCATGATTAAAGAGGGCATTTTTCTCTTCAGGTGTTAATCTGCCATGTAGAAGATATACTTTACACTTTTTATCGCCAGGAACGGCGTTTATAACTTTTTTAATATGTGCTTCAACTCTTCTTTTGTCTTTAATGGTTCCATTTATCATGGCAGTCTTTAAAACAAGACCGACTTCTTCGTTTTTAAATTCTTCAACAAACCATCCAACAGTACTTTCTATATTCTTTCTTACCCCAAGCAAGGAAAAAACTAAAAAGTTAAAATCGGTTTTTAAATCTAAGTTAATTAACGACTCTCCTGACTTGAGAACTGGGTAGGGAACTACCGAAATAGGTTTATTAAGTTTTAGAATCTTCTGCTCAACATGATAGATGGATTTTTCTAATGTACTTTTTGAGTGCTCTGAGATTGTAATAATCTTATCCATTTCATTACACTTCTCAATCCACTCTTTGGCAACCCTATCCGTTTCAATACCAGCAGTTACGCCAACATTATAGGGAGATATTTTTTGAAACTCATTAGGGATGGTGACCTGTACTGAAATATCAAAGAATGCTTTATTGGTTGCCATAAGTTGTTTTGTATGGTTTATCACTTCTTTTAATTCTGGAATTTCTTCGTAAACCGACAGATCAAAACCGAGGTTGCCCCACTTAATGTTATCTACGTATAAATCACAAAGAGGATTTTTTAAAAGGGAGCGAATAAGAAAGCGGCAATGCTCACCGTATCCGGAAGCGGAGAGTGCCGGACCTCTTACCAAAATTCTTGCTTTTTTTGTCATAGTATTTCCCTCAATTCCCAACGATCATAATTCTTTCTATTGTCCCAGGAACCATGCTCTTCAATAACATCATTAATTAATTTAACCCATCTTTCTTTATAGAGTTTAAAACTAAATCTTTTATTGACATTCTCTAGAGCTTTTAATCCCAAGTCTTTTCTTTCTTCAGGAGACATGTTGTACATCTTAAGTAAAGCATCAACGACATCCTTACCAGCGACTCGATCTTCATAAATCCAAGGAATATCCTGAGAACCAATAATTGCCTTGGATGCTGGTTCTAGTCCGATACCGAACCAGTTTTCTCCGTCAGTAACTTGATCTTGCATACCGCCAGTCATCGTACAAATAATTGGTGTGCCACATGCCATACTCTCCAGCATAGAGAGTCCAAATCCTTCAGCGTCAGAGACGGCGATTGTACAATCTGCTAAATTGTAAAACAACGAGAGAGTATCGGACGGCATTTTTGAAGTTGAAAAAACAACTTCGCCGTTTGTAAGACCAAGACTATTAAGAATTGCTTCTAAGTCTTGACCGTGAGGATCTTTTACGTCAGTATGCATAATTAAATTTGCTTTGTCATGACCGACAATATCCAGAAAATCTTTAAACCAATAAATTAGTGAACCCGATTGTTTCCTTCTGGCATTTCTGCTATTCCAAAAGATCGTGAATTTATCAACTCTTTGTGGAGAATTCTTGTATATCTCTCTTTTAAAATTAATTGAAGCAGAGATATCTTTAATATTAAAGAATTTTTGGTCAACGGCATGGGGCAGGTAAACTGGATTAGTGTCTGGAGATACAGTTTTAACAATATCTTGTGTCAATTTACTAATTGTAACAACCTTGTCATTGCTGTCATAACTGTCTTTATTAAAAGTTGGATATGGATAGTTGTCCCACACATGATAATAAACTAAAGGGCACACGCTTCTTACTTCATCAGAAATATCCCACAACCATTGATAAAATCGTGGATCTGTCATAATCCACATACAGTCCGGTTTTTCATAATGAAGCAAGTCTCTAACTAGATCATGGGTGCCGTACCCATCAACTGGTAAAATCTTCCACTTTCCATCATATTCCTCTGGAACAATCATAGTGTAGTCACCATGCTTAATTGCTCCAGCTAAAGAAAAAACTTCGTATTCTCCAGTTTCCAATAAAGCTTCAATAAAATATTTTGTTTGTGTTCCCACTCCTGATGGCGATAATGGGTGATCGCTAATAGTTAAGATTTTTTTCATCTGTCTCCTCAAGGACAATGGATAGTTTTATAAAAATCACACTTGCTACATGACAGTTTATTTTTTATAAAATTGCCGCTATCGACATTATAGGCAGTATTTTCCAAAAGTTTAAGCGCGTTATTTACTTTCTTCTTTCCATTTCCAACTTTCACAAGTTCTATGTTATTTTGTTTTGCCGTTCTCTTCAGAAGTACAAAATGGGTTTCCAAGTCGTCGAACGGCAGACCCGACATCTCTGAGTAGAAATGTTTGTAATACGATAACTGATAAGTAGTCATAGTATCTGCTTTACGACGGGCGTCCCATCCCCAAGAACAAGTCTTCCAGTCGATAATATGATTCTTGCCGTCTTCAGTCTTAATAATACAATCTACAAAACCAAGAAAATCATACTCATAGATTGTTTGTTCGGATAAGGAAATTTTACAACGTAATTGCTCTTCCGTAGAAACAACTTTGTAGTTGCCAAATGTTTCTTTCATAAAAGAGGGAACACCTTTCAGTATCTTGTACCCTTGTTCGATAAACTTTTCTAATTCTACCTCGTCATATTCCTCTAAAACTTCTTTGTCTAGTTTTTTTAGTTCAATATAGAACTGACGATAGAAATAACTATCGTGTTTAACGTCAAAGTCTTTTAAAAGCATCTCCTCACAGGTAGAATGAATGGCGGTTCCAAACGCTGTATATATGTTTCCTGTAAATGGTTTTAATTTATCTACACGAGATAATTTATAATAATGAGGACAAAAACTAAAATCTTTTACTGCTGAATAAGATAAATGCACGAGTGCCTACTTTCTTTTTTTCTTTTTCTTATCAATTATAGTAGTTTTTGGATTGCTTGTCAAGTTATTTTTACTATCAGCCTGAAGTTTAGACTCTTTAACGATTGGCTTCTTTGCCTTTGGCTTTTTACTTTCCTTGAGTTTAAAAACCCACTTACCTTCTGTTTTCGGATTTCTGCCGTCGTTAAATATAGTATCGTTTTCAATACAGGTGTTTACAGCGATGCCTTCTTTTTCCAGAAGCAGTATGATGTCCTTGGTTCGGAAAGATATAACTGGTTCTCTTACGTAGTTTCTCTTGTTCACGCTAACCTCTATGGTTACCGTTTGCTCTTCTTGATTGATGTTAATATTCTTTTTCATAGGATTCCTCTTTTAAATTATCAAACAACTTTGATATTTTTTTATCATATTTCTTATTTAGTGACTCTGTTACATATAAATGAAAAGAATTAGAAATATAATTCTTTAAAGACAATGAAGACTCATAATTTCCAAAGTATTTTTGTGTTAATAATATCATATCTTCAAAGTCAATGTTATTTAAATTGTTTACATAAACATTATCCTCTTCATCATCTAAAAACTCATAAAGAGAAACTCGCTTATTATATTTTTTACTGTATTCGTCAAATAGTTTTGCTCTTTTAAAAAGAAAGTACTTTGAGATGTCTTCTCTCTTTTCTTCAACAAGGTTTTTATATATAAAGTCCCCTATTGACAAAATAATCTCCTCTACAAGAAGTTCTTCACAATAAAAATCATTCCTAATGTAAAGAGTACTTCCTTCTACAAGTCTACCTTCGTCTGGATAGGGAGAAACGATAATGCTTTCTATTCCTTCCAAAAAATGAGATTCAACAATATCCTCGACTTCTTCAATTACTTCTTGTATATCAATCTCACCAATGAAATCTTCTATAATGTATAAATCTGTGTTGTGTATTTTATAGTATTTTTGCTCCAAGGGTTGCTACCTCCGACCTTTCGCCTTTTAACAGGGTTACGTGTCCAGCCAACTCATAGGATTTGAATTTCTCTA
>MDSZ01256447.1_pt1 | contig 10497 bp, 9 predicted proteins | sample 811201 | NCBI WGS metagenome assembly MDSZ01 (sample SAMN05326647, study PRJNA326480) | marine metagenome | isolation source: seawater | place: Indian Ocean: North | collected 2010
ATTTTAGGTTTATCAGGAAGTATTTTTTTTAATCTTGTTCCCTTTCCCCCTGCTAAAATAAAACACTTCATGTAAAATTCTTTATAAATTAATCTCTATTTGAAATACCTAATTATAATATCAGAATTACTGAACTTAGAAAGATTTTCATGAATATATATAAAATAATTTAAATAAATTTGTGATTTAGTGTTTCAATAATTCTATCAAACTAAACTTTTTAATTTAATTTTTTGACTTATACTTTTCATTTAAGTACACGAAAATTATTTTAAATTTTTCAAAAGATTTAGTAATTTTGGGAATTCGTCATCAAAATTAGAATATTCTTTTTTAACTTTCTGATTTCCTATTATACCGATATCTAGATCATTTGATAGAGTTTTGTAATTAAGATTTTTTATGAAATAATTTTTAGACCTAGTCGCCAAGTTTAAATCAAAATTAGTCATGTTTTTTAAAAATTTTTCATCAAGAGATAAATTATCTATATGTGTTAATCCTGGCAATTCCTTAAACCATGGTTGGCCAGTTATCAATGTTTGAAACCCATTTAATGATCGTTCTATTGCAATTGTTCCCGTAATTGTTAAAGGAATGAAGTTTAATTTTTTTAATATGTTTAAGTCTAAATGAATATTTTTATCTAAAAATATACATCCTAATTCTATTAATTGTTCATAGTAAGATACTGATCTAAACATACCAACATTTGTTGGGCCTAAGTTCCATTGCTGATACATAAAATTACCTAGATGCTCTTTATAATAAATCTCACCTTCAAAACCAATATTTCTTAATTTTATAACAATGTCTATATGATTACCAAATTTTGCTCCTTCTGGAAATGATGTGGCTTCCGGTTGAAAATGAGCCGCGATTAATATTTTGATTTTATTTTTGTTTTTTATTGAATTCAATGAATATGATTTTTTATTATAAAACTGTATAGCTTTTCTTTGTCTAACCATTGATGTTATAGGTTGAAAAAGGTAATGTTTCTGATATTTAGAGAAAATATCTCTCTGATTTTTTTTAAGATTAAATTTATTAAAAAACCATTTAATTAGTTTTTTAAAATTATTAAATTGAAGATAAATAACAGAAATAAGAAAAGAACTATCTCTATTTAATATTAAAGCGTTTTCTTCTGGAGGCATTTTATTTTTTATATTTGAAATGAAATTAGTGATATGATTTTCATATTTATAATTTGATATTTTTAAACCCAAAATTTTTCTGTCATTGATATCATTTTGTTGAATTAAAGGCAAAAGTCTTGAAGTAAATATGTCTCTATATAAGAACACCTGCTTCCAACCTGCAATTTTACAAGATATCTGACATATTAAAACATCAAACCAATGACTTACTCCAGTATGAAAAATGCCTACTCCGTTTCCCATTTTTTCCAAAGATGAAACAATTTTATAAATTTGAAAAACAGCTTCTCTAATTAATAATTCATTCTGATCACCTAAAGAATACCACCTCGACCAAACTTCACTATAAGATCTAATTTCGTCAACAATTTTTGTGATATTATGTTTTCTTTTAAATGGGTCTTGACTAAAATCATCAATTGAAATGTTTTGTCTCAGTCCATTTTTAAAAACTTTCCAACCTGAGTTGTCAAAAAAAATATAATCTGGATTATTCCAATATTTACTTCTTATATTTTTACTATGCCAGAAAAAAACAATTTTCATATTCACTTACCCGAATAAAAGTTGAGTTATTTTTTAATTATAAAAATACCTTCGTTATTAGGATAAAAAATTAATGCATTTTTCTTATTTTTGAAAAATTCATCGGTATAAGCTGTGAGTGGTAAACAATTGGGGAATGAACCATAATCACATATACATAAAATACCGCCCTTGTTTAATTTTGGCCATAGATGATTTAATAGCACTTGACCTGTTTCGAGAGTATCACTTGCAATATAAGCAAAAGATAGTTTATTCTTAACTAATTTGTATGTATCTAGAATATTCCCTTTTATAACCTTAACAAAATCAAGATCTTTAAAAGCATCACTAACTTCACAAAAAGAATTATCAGAAAAAGATCCTTTCCAACAATAATCCAGGCCATATCTTGAAGATGGTATTCCAGAAAATGTGTCAAAAAGAAATAATTTTTTTTTACCGTAATATTTAATGGCTTCTGCAATAACGCTTCCAGAACCTCCATACAACGAACCAAACTCGACAACATCTCCCTTAATTTCTTTAGTAATCTCTATAAATTGGATTAAATCAAAAAGTTGTTCATTTCTCAACATTGATGTCGCTCTTATCTTTGCTTTTTTAAAAATATCTTTGTACGGACTTTGTTGAAGTATAGGATTATAATGTTCTTGTAAATCATATATGACAGGAATTTTAGAAAATTTGTCTTGCATTAAATAAATCATAGCACTTTTTAAATCTTCAACATCATCAGGGCATAAAATAATTAGTGTTGATTCATTTTTAGTTAATTTCTCTAAATTCACTATTTTGTCACCACCACAGTCGTAATTACGAAATTTCGACCTCCAATCACTTAATTTAGGCGTGATACCGTTTATTTTTAAAAGCCTAAGAATCCATTTCATATTTGTACTAAAACCAAACAAAACTATATTTTCAAAGTTTGAGAAATTAATTTTCTCTAATAATCTTTTAACCACCTCTGGCACATAATTTTCAACTTGAATTGGCTTATCTTGTCTTGGAATATATCCAATTTTAAATTTATTATTGTTCATGAAACCTCTCTATCTTCTATATAAATTGCCCCATCTATAGGAATTTAATCCTATTCCAGCAGTAAAGTTCTCTGTTTTTAGAAAATCTATCAAAGAAAAAGATTTTTTTTTTATCAATTGTAAATCTTCATCATATAAAGTTGGCAACTTTAAATCACTCCAATGAGAATGTAATATATCAGCATCTTTAGAAACTACCTTTAATTTCTTTAGTAAAGATAGTAGATATGTATAAGTTTTTTTACTATTTTTAACATTTGGATGAAGCCCAAAAACAAAAATTAATTCTTTACTAATTTTTGATTTTGAATCAACAAATTTTGTAACATCGTGAAAATACTTTACTACAGGATCGTGAGTCATAATTCCTTCATCAATATTTCTTTGCTTTTGTCCACTAATTAATAGATGTATGGCTGGTCTTTTATGTATATGTTGAGGTATGATGATTTTTTTATTATTGATATAAACATTTAATAAATCAGTTCCATGTGTAATTATTAGTTTTTTCGCATTAATTACTTTTTTTCCAAGATGAATTTTAACTATTTTATCTTTACTAACACATTTTATAGACTTTAAATTTTGATTAAACAAAATTTTTAATTTTTTTTTATTTATTAATTCTTTTAAATAACCATAGATAAATGGAGAGCCCTTCTTTAAATAAACAGATTTATTATTGTTAAAAACATCTTTATAAATACATAAAAGTAGATTAAATAAATTTCTTCCGTTTTGTTTTTTAAATACTCTGATTAGTTTACTCAAAAAATTGTCATAATGAAAAAGCAAATAATATGATTTAAATATATTTGATATTTGAAATTTATTTTTTGACTTTTCTAGTTTCCAACCTAAAACATCATTAATATAAGAAAGCCCTCTTTGATCTTGTAGAAAATAATGAATAGCATTCTCAACATTATTATAATTTGCCAGTTTAATTGGTCTCCAAGCACCAGCAATATAAGCAGTCTTTTCTAATACAATAACTTTTTTTCCTGTATTTTTTTGATGAACAGCTTCTAATAAATTAATAACGCCTGCTCCTATAAAAACATAATCGTAATAAACATTCATGATTTTGACCAAATCAAAATAGAAATAGGAAGAAATGGATTTGAACCTAAGATATTTTTTTTAACTTCAAGAGAAATGTGACCTTTATCTGCATTTTTTTTTAATAAAGAGAATAGATTTATATTGTAATCATTGATCATATTATATTTTTTACACATTAACCCATAAATACTTTCAATAGAATAAAGTTCATAACATGGTTCAAAATTTATAACAACTTTTGGGTCATGATCTAGAAAAAAACTAACTAATTTATCATTATATTTTTTTATATAATGTAGGGAGTAGGAGGTAAAAATTATTGATTTTTTTGGTATTTTTAGATCTTTTAGTGATAGGTTAAAGAAGTCACAAAAACCAATTTTTATATTTTTCAATTCTTTCTTGGCAACAATATCCATTAACTCCATACCTTTTTCTGTATATTCAGCAGCAAAAAGTTTTAATTTTTTAAATTTGTTTTTTTTTGATATATTTATTATTTTAGACCCATATCCAGCTCCTAATTCAACTAATGAATCAGAGTCTTCTAAATATTTTTCTATAATTTTAGAATAGACGTTTATATGATTTTCAAAAACATAACGCCCTTTATCTAAATAAAAGTTATTTCTATACACATAGCAAATATTTTCGTCAAACCTTTCAAAATAATTGTCAACTATATCTAAATTTATCTTATTTTTTTGGTATTTTTGAAATGCTCCCCATTTCTCTATATTAAATTCTTTATGTATTGATGAAGGCGACTTATATCTAATATCAAATCTTTCAATATCAAGAATCCTTTTTGGCCAAGGTGAATATGTAATTAAATCGTCAAAATTTAGTTTTTTTAGATTTCGAGATTTTTTCATTAAACAATACTTATTGATAAAAAATTTTGTTGAATATTATTCATTTACTTTATCAATTACAATAAATTAATTAAACCTCAGATTATTTAATCATGTTCAAATTAGACCATACTTTTTTGAAAGCTTTAATTATTAGATCTATATCATCATCAGAAAAGTCGTAAGTACATATCTCAAAACCAATATGTTTTTCATCATGTAATTTTTCAGCAACAGGACAAATTCCTTTTTCATAATTTATATTTCTTTTACAAATTGAAGAATTCCAAGGAAAACCTGAATTACCATAAGCTATTTTCTTTTGATACATTGGTAATAAATGAATATTAGCATAACCGTTGAACAATCCAACCACACCTTCAGCTTTAAGAGATTCTACAATTTTTTCTCTTTTAATACCAATTTTTTCTATATCTAAAAGGATAGGGTATACATAATAAGCATGAGTACAGTTTTTTCTAATTTTTGGAACTTTTAATCCTTCTAGTTTTTTTAATCCGGTAGACAGTTTAAAAGCTAAATCCTGCCTTACTTTCACGAAATGTTTTAATTTTTTTAATTGCTGAACACCTATTGCACACTCAATTTCCCCAAGACGAAAATTATTCCCAATAATGTTTGTTAAATTAGTAGTTCCTTTTGCAGCAATTACAGCCTCTCCATGATTTCTAATTAATTGAAGCTTTTCTGCTATTTCATCATCATTAGTTACTACAATTCCTCCCTCACCAGTATTAATGTGCTTATGGTAATTCAAACTAAAACCACCTACATCTCCAATAGTTCCAGTATAATGATTTTCATAAAATGTAGCTGGTGATTGAGCTGTATCTGAGATAACTTTAAGATTGTATTTTTTTGCTATCCTTAAAATTTCATTCATATTTGCTGATTGTCCAAAAATGTCTATAGCCAAAATTGCCTTAGTAAATGGAGAAATATTTTTTTCTATAGAAACTGGATCTATACAAAACATATCAGGTTCAATATCTGCAAAAACTGGAATTGCGTTCCAATGCAATATGGCTGTTGCGCTTGCACACATTGTCCAAGGTGAGACAATAATTTCATCCCCAGGTTCAATACCAATAGCACCGACAGCCGCAATCAAACCTGAGGTCCAAGAATTTACTGTTATAGCGTGTTTCACTTTAAAAAAATCTCTACAATCTTTTTCAAATTTCAACACATTTTTTCCACCATAAAATTTTTTTGACCAACCTCCTAAATAGTCAGAAAGTACACCAGACTGCATTACTTTTTCCACAGCTTTTTGTTCCTCTATTCCTATTGGATTATATCTTTTAAAAGGTTTATTAATCACCTTTTTACCACCAAATATTGCTAATTTTGTATTATTTTTTAACATGTTTAATTTACCTTTTGATTTTTTTATTCAATTAACCTCTAATTAAATACTAAAATTTTGAAAAAAATTTATATTAAAATTTATAGAATTTATTAAAAATTGAAAGATGAAAAAAAAAGATAATTTTAAAGAACATAAGATTTCAATAATTTGTAACGATGCAGGTGCTGCAAATATAATTTTGCATTGGATTTTAAACTACCAAATAAAAAATGTTATGTTTTGTTTAAAAGGACCGGCTTTAAAAATTTTTCAAAAATTTCTACCTAAATTGCAAAATAATGATTTAGAAACAGCTATTAAACATTCAGATATAATTTTATCAGGTACAGGATGGTCAAGCTCTTTAGAACATGATGCAAGAAAAGTTGGAAATTTATACCAAAAAAAAACAATTGCAGTAATTGATCATTGGGTAAATTACAAAAAAAGATTCTTTTTTAATTATGAATTTATATTACCTAATGAAATCTGGGTTACAGACATTTTTGCTTATAAAAAAGCAAGGTCTCTTTTTAAGAACATTAGATTAAGACTTCTTCCAAATTTATATTTGAAATTTGAAACAAGAAAAGTTAAAAATAATCTAAATCCGTTATCAAAAAGAAAAGGTAAAGTCTTATATCTTTTAGAACCTATTAGACAAAAGTGGAATACTAAAGAAAATATTCCTGAAGAATTTCAAGCACTAAATTTTTTTCTAAAAAATTTACATCATCTAGGGTTAGATGAAACAAGTCAAATTTCCTTGAGATTGCATCCCTCTGAAAAAGAAGATAAATACGACAATTGGCTAAAAAATAATAAACAATTCAATCTAAAATTATGTTCTTACGATGAGAGTTTAAATAAAGTTATTTCAAAATCAGAGTGGGTGGTTGGATGTAATTCCTTTGCTCTTGTTATAGCTCTTAAATCTAACATAAAAGTCGCTTGTGCTTTACCTGTTAACGCTACTGAATGTGTTTTACCTTTTCCAGAAATTATTAAGTTAAAAGATTTCATTTAAATATATTAATATCTTTCAATAATCTCTTTAAAATCTCCATTTTGATATTCAAAAATAGAACGATTTGCAAAAGAATTTATTGTATCAATTAATTCTTTTTTAGAAATTTTTAAGTAATTTGCAAAATCATTTAAATTATTTTCATCTACTTTACCATCAATTTTTTTTACTATTGATAGTGCCTGACCTCTACCAATTTTATTTAATCTAATTGCTATATTTAGTTGATCAGTAGCTCTGCCATAACCATACTTTAAATATTTTATTCTTTCTCTTATATCAACGTATTTCATGTCAATATTCTCTATATCTAACCAACTTCCAAATTGAGGTTTTGGTAAAGATTTCCAACCAAGGGTTTTTACAAATTCTGTATGTTCTAATGGATCCCATTTTAGAAAATGACCAAGAAACATTGCCTGAACGTTAGCAGATTTAATCTCATCATCATCAGGGTATTTTAACATTGATAAATCTTCTATTGATATTGTTTCGTCAACCATATCCTCTTCCCTAAAACCTCTCATTCCTCCAAATTCTTGTCTCCATCTTTTATCCATAGTCATTTGATCTCTACTCGTCTCAGGTCCTCCATATTCAAATTGAGGATTTTCACCAAATAAAATAGTTGGTATTGAAAATTTGCAAGCTAAATTTATGGGTACTGTAAATATCCCAACGTGATTAACCCAATATGGATCTCCCACAACTTCCAAACCTTTTTTTACAAGCTTATTTATTATGATTGGATTCATAGTCACATGTATATGATCAACTCCAATATTTTTTAATATATTTAAGTTTTTTTCGCCTACATCAGTTTGATCAAATTGATCAAATGTAACAGCTAAAACTCTGAGATTTAAAATATTTTTTGCAGCATACACTTGCCATGTACTGTCTTTACCACCACTTACTGGCACAATACAATCATATGGAGATTTGTAAGATTTTACCTTATTTAAGTAAGTTAATAAGTCTTTTTTTCTTTCATTCCAATCTATTTTTTCTTTATTGTTTAAACCATGCTTTTTCTGCGCTGAAAGACAAGCATCACAAATTCCATTTTTATTAAAATACAAGTCTGGTTTAGTATTTGGAAATAAACAAGTTTTACAATATTTTATCATTATTTCATCCTAATCGGAATATTCTTTTCATACAAAAATGACTTTAAAGTAATAATACTTTCTCCAACCCAGTAAAATAAACTTCCAGCTGCTATAGCGTCAGCCTCAAAAGTAAACCCATCTAAGGCATCTTGTAGAGTACCACATCCACTAGAGATTATTACTGGATACTTAGTTTTAGATTTAACCATTTTTAATGTTTCAATATCATACCCTGTCATCATTCCATCACGGTCAACTGAGTTAAGTAAAATTTCTCCAATATTCATATTATTAATTCGTTCAATAACACTTAAAATTTTTCCACCTTTTGATTTATTATATGGCCCATAAATACAGATGGCATTTTTCCCAGACCCAATATAATCAATATTTGCAATAATCGATTGATAACCAAACCAGCCCGAAATTTTTTCAATTTCATTTTCATTTTCAAATATACATGATCTAACTATGAGCTTATCAATTCCAACATTGTAAAGATTTTTTGCAGTATCAAGATCATTTACATAACCACCATAACTTAAGGGCATATTAGCTATTTTTGCAATTTTTTCAACTAAATCAAAATCTATTGTTCTATTTTTAGCTGCATCTATGTCTATTATACATAATTCATCAGCCAATCTGTTAGCAAAAACTTGAACTGTAGATTTAATATCTCCAACAATTCTAGGATTGATAAAATTTACAGTTTTCACAATTACCCCATTTTTAATTAATAAAATTGGGATTATACGTTTTTTTAGCATTATAAGTTAAAAAAATTGTTTAAAATTTTTTTCCCTGGCAAATGGCTTTTTTCTGGATGAAATTGAATTCCATATATATTATTTTTTTGAACTACTGAAACAATAATATTTTCATCAAATTTTGTCTCACCAAAATTAATTTTTTCTTCTGGCAATACATGAAATCCATGTACAAAATAAAAATTCTCTTCTAAAGAAATATTATCAAATATCAAAATATTATTTTTTAATCTAACTTCATTCCAACCAATATGTATTATATCTTTATTAGAGGTAACAGATAATAATTTTTTAACTTTTCCATTAATTAATCCCAAGCCTTTTGAATAACCTCCTTCTTCACCTTCTGAGAATAAAACTTGCATCCCCAAGCAAACTCCTAAAAGGTAATTACCTTTATTACAATGTTCCAGTAACATTTGATCCATTTTTTTATCTCTTAATTCACGCATTGCTTGATCAAAACTACCTGTGCCAGGTAAGATAATTTTTTTATAATTTTTAATCTGATCATTATGATCTATTATACCAAAATTTAATTTTAAGGATTCTAGTATATTGGTAAATGACTTTGAATTAGAAAAATTTAAATTTATTATCCCTACATTATGCATTTAAAATCCCAATAAAAAACAATGATTAATTTGACTATCATATGTGAATTTCTTTAACAAGTTCTTTTGTAATTAACAATTATTTTAAAATTTTCGTATATTTATTTAAAAATTTTAATTTTATTTTAATAATGATAAATTAATACATGGTTATAAATAAAAATAAGATTAAACGTACCATTTTAATAAATGCTGATACTACAAATCCTATATATTGGTATTTTACGAGAATAATATTAGATTTTTTTTCAAATGAAAAATGTGCTACTTATGCAATAGTTAATATAGAAAACCCCAAAATTAAATTTATAAAATCTAAACTAAATGAAATTGGGGTGTTTAAATTAATTTATTTTTCTGATTTTTTTTATAAAACAAAAAATAAATTTATCGATTTAAAACTAAATAAAGAAAGTGACCTTTTAAAGGTTAAGTTTTCAAATAATTTTTCCTCAGATATTATTTATGATGAGTTATGTAAAAGTCAAAAAACAGGTATGGTTGATGTTAGTGAAAAAGATATAAGAGAGAAATTAAATTATTTTAACAAAATAATTTTGTCATCAGATAGCATTATACGAAAATATAAACCAAATTATATACTTCTTCACACAAATTTTGGGATTTTAAATAGTTCCTTATGTGATGCAGCAATCAGAAATAACTGTAAAACATTAATTATTAAAAATAGAGATAATATTTTAAAATTTTTAAATATAACCTCTAAAAAGATGCAACTTGAATATAAAGAGGGACCAAATATAAAGGAATTAAAATCATTTGACCAAAATTTTAGAAACTATCTCAAGCAACTTGGAAACGAATATATGAAAAAAAGGTTTAACGGCAAAATTAATGAAATCGGTTCATTTTACGCTTATAATAAAAGACAAAATAATTATATCAATAGATCACATTTAGTTCAAAA
>MDSZ01055768.1_pt1 | contig 10496 bp, 11 predicted proteins | sample 811201 | NCBI WGS metagenome assembly MDSZ01 (sample SAMN05326647, study PRJNA326480) | marine metagenome | isolation source: seawater | place: Indian Ocean: North | collected 2010
CAGCAATACAATTAAGATTAAAAATAGACTTTTCAGATTCCACTTGGAGTTTACTGGCACTAGTTAGACTTAAATTAATTTTTTTTCCAGAAGAAAATTTTCTAATAATATCATACATAACTGATGATGTTGTAGTAGTATTTCCTTCCTCAACAACTTCTATATTATTGATTTGATGAATAAATATTAAGTCTAAGTCTGTTGCTGTGATAGTAAGATTTGAATTATTAACATTTAATAAAACATTAGATAAAATTTGAAGTGTATTTCTTTTTTCAATTACACCCTGACAATAATTTAGTGCTTGTTGCAAATCTTGTTGGTTTACATTAAATTTCATTTTCTTTATTGTATAAAATCTGATTTTTTAATTTATTAATATTATTAGTCATTTCAGAGTCTTTCTCCTTTAATCTTTCTATAGTTTTTACCGAATGTATAATTGTTGTATGGTCTCTATTCGAAAATTCCCTGCCTATTTCTGGTAAAGATTTAGAAGTCAAAATTTTAGTCAAATATATTGCAGTCTGTCTTGGTCTGACTAAGTATCTGGATCTTCTTGAAGAAAGCATTTCATTTTTGCTAATTTTAAAAAATCTGCAAACAGTAGATTGTATCAAATCAATAGTTACTTTATTTTCACCTATATTTAGTAAATCTTTTAAAACTACTTTAATCTCAGATAAGTTTGGTACTTTGTTATATATTCTTGAAAAAGATACAACTCTATTAATAGCACCAACTAACTCTCTAATACTAGTTTTTATTTCTGTACTAATAAATTTTTGTATCTCTTCAGAGATATTTATTTGATTGGAATAAAAAATATTAAGTTCCTCTGTTTTTTTCTTAACAATTTTACTTCTAAGTTCTAAATCAGGTTTTTGTATATCAACAACTAAACCACCAGCAAATCTTGATTTAATTCTATCTTGAATTCTAGATAATTTATTTGGAGCTCTGTCTGCAGACACTATTATTTGAGAACCTTTATCAAGTAACGCATTAAAAGTATGAAAAAATTCCTCCTGCATAGCTTCTTTTCCATTCATGAACTGAATATCGTCAATTAACAAAATATCTGTATTTCTAAAATACTCTTTAAATTTTACCATATCATTAGACTTTATAGATTTTACAAATTGATACATAAATCTTTCAGCAGAAATAAACATAACTTTATTTTTTTCTTTTAGTGAAAATCCAATAGAATTTAATAAATGTGTTTTTCCCATACCAACGCCTCCATAAATATAAAGAGGATTATAATGAGATATATTTTCTGATACTTTAAGAGATGCTTCGTATGCTAATTTATTACTTGTTCCAGTTATAAAATTATCAAATCTTTTGTTAGGATCAATTCTATTGTATTGCAAGTATGAGTCTTTAATAAATGATATGTTTTCATTTTTTTTATTAAATTGATTATCATTTTTAATTTTATTTTCATTACTATTATCTACGATTTTAAATTCAATTCTAGTTAAGTCTTTTTTATAAACTTTAACAATTTTTAGAATCTGATCTAAATATCTTGATGTTATCCAATCTCTGATAAATCTAGTTGAGACAGAGAGTAAAATATAATTGTTCATCTCCTCAACAAAATCTATTTTTCTTAGCCAGCTATCATAAATATCTGTGCCCATCTTACTTTTCATATCTTTCTGAATAATGTTCCAGTCTAATATTTGTGAGGAATTATTTTTTAAATTTTTTGATATATTATTATTAGACATAAATTTTTAGGAATAAACTCAGTTAGAATGAAATTGAATTTTTTGCAATAAATAATTTTATTTTAACAAAAAAAAATAAACCTTTTGAGTGAATCGTTTTTAACGCGAATAATATTTTAAAAATTTTTTTTACCTTGCTGATTGAATTTTAAAAAAAATCATTTTACAAATCAAAATTTTTTGATCTTACTTTTAAAGATTTATAAATTTTTTTTTTTTACTAAATCAATATATTGTTATGCTATGTCTGAAAATTTTCTTATTTAGTGCTAAAACCCTAGATAGAATTTTTAAACAACCAAAAGTAGTTATTTATAAAGCGTAAATCTTCTTTGTAATCCTTGAAACGTTTCTTGATGCGTTAGCTTTTTTTATAATTCCAGTTTTTGCAACTCTCATTAGTTCAGAATTCAACTTAGGTAAGAACTTTAAAGCATCAGCTTTTTTCTTTTCTTCAAGAAGAAGATTCATTTTTTTTATAACATTTCTATATTTACTCTTACGTGCCTTATTAACTTGAGTTTGTTTGGCTATTCTTCTAATTCTTTTGATTGCTGATTTTGTATTTGCCATAAGCAAGGTGGTATAGCTTGAGAATTTATTCTGGTCAATAAAATAATTCTTTATTTTTGACAAGTATTACAAAAAAAAGTTGATCTATTGGTTAAAAATATTTTTTTTATAGTCCCTTCACATTTCATTCGTAAACAATTTAGATTTTGTCTTTGATATACTTTAAATTCTTTTTGAAAATTTCCATCATTACCAGATATATTTTTAAAATCACGAATGCTAGAACCTCCTTTTTTAATAGCATTATTTAGTACTATTTTAGAAAAATGAATAATTCTTTTACAATCATTTTTTGATAACTTCATTGCAATTTTTTTTGGATGAATTTTACTTAAAAATAAAATTTCACTAGCATAAATATTACCAATTCCTGATACAAATTTTTGATCTATTAAAAAACTCTTAATATTTTTTTTTTTATTAAAAAAATATTTTAACAAATATTTTATATTAAATTTTTTGGATAATGGTTCCGGTCCTAAATTTCTAAATTTACTTTTAAGTTCTTTCTCATTTCGAATATAAGTAAAAAAACCAAATCTTCTTGGATCGTTATATATAACTCTTAAATCTTTAAATTGTAATATTACATGATTATGTTTTTTTGGAAGTTGTGGAGAGTTATAAAAACTAGTGTTGGTATTTTTATTGAGTATATTTTTTTGTATTAAATGAATTGTACCAGACATTCCTAAATGAATTAAACAAAAAGATTTATCTGAAAAATTCAAAATTAAATACTTTGAAAATCTAGTGACTTTCTTAATAACTTTATTCCTTAATAATTCATCAAAATTTAAAGGAATTTTAAACCTTAAATTTCTATTTCTTATTATTGTTTTTTGAATTTTCTTATATTTTATTTTTTTAGATAAAGATTGTTTGACTATTTCTACTTCTGGTAATTCTGGCATTTAATACTATATTATCAGCAAATAATAAATTTTATATGCAACAATATCTCCAAAATAAAAAAGGGCTTGTTCAAAGTGTCTTTGACAATGTATATGACAAATATGATTTAATGAATGATTTTATGTCATTAGGCATTCATAGAATTTGGAAAAAAACGTTAATCACTTTAATGAATCCATCAAAAGACAAAACTTTAATTGACGTAGCCTGTGGCACCGGTGATATTGGGAAACTTTTTTTAGAAACAACAAATAATAATAAAGTCATTTGTGTAGATCCAAATAAAGGAATGATTAATAAAGGTAAGATTAAATTAAATAATTATAAAAATATTGATTGGATAATCGCCCCAGCAGAGAAATTACCTATTAAAGACAACTCTTGTGATTATTACACAATAAGTTTTGGTTTACGTAATACTAAAAATCTTGATAAAGCTCTTTCAGAGGCTTATCGTGTTTTAAAACCAGGTGGACGATATTTATGTCTCGAATTTTCAAAAATTAATAACTCTGGTCTAGACTTTATTTATAAAAACTATTCAAAGCTTATTCCTTTGATTGGAAAGGCAGTTGTTGGTCAAAAAAATCCTTATGAATATTTAGTTAAAAGTATTGAAGAATTCATCAGTCAAGAAGATTTAATTTACCAAATGAAAAAAAAATAAATTTATAAATTGTAGTTATAGAAATTTATCTGGTGGTATCGTGGCAATTCACTCTGGTTGGAAAATATAATGATTAAAAAATTATTTACACTTTTTAAATTAGGAAGAATGGTTGCTAAATCTGATATTCTTAAAATTGTATCTAAATTTAAAAAACCTCCTTTAATAATAAAAATATTTTTTAAAATACTTTCTATTTCTTTTTCAGATTCAAAAAGAATAAATACTAATGATACAGAAGGTGAAAAACTTTCAAAATCATTACAGGCTATGGGAACTACGTTTATAAAATTAGGACAATTTTTAGCTACAAGACCAGATATTATTGGGGATGAATTATCTAAGCAATTAGAAGATCTACAAGATAGGCTCCCCCCATTTCCGTTGTCTGAGGCTCAAATGATTATTAAAAAAAATTTAGGAGAAAAAACTTTTAACTCGATAATAGATTTAAGTGAACCTGTAGCTGCTGCTTCAATAGCTCAAGTGCATAAAGCTAAGATAAATGACAATGGTACGATTAAGGATGTTGCTATTAAAATTTTAAGACCAGATATTAAAAAAATATTTAACGAAGAGATAGATGCACTAATGTTGTTTGCTTTTTTTATTGAATCATTTGTTAAAAAAACTCAAAGATTAAAATTAGTTGAAGTGGTTTTTTTACTTAAAGAAATAACTAATTTAGAAATGGATTTAAGATTCGAAGCAGCGGCTGCAAATGAATACGCTGAAAATACAAAAAATGATATAGGTTTTAAGGTTCCTACAATCTATTGGAATTTTACAAGTGAGGGCGTCATGACACTTGATTGGATAGAGGGCATATCTATTCGTGAAACTGAAGATCTTCAAAAGAAAAATATTGATACTAAAAAAATTGCTTCTGATATTATTCAAAATTTTTTAAGACATGCTGTTAGAGATGGTTTTTTTCATGCAGACATGCATCAAGGAAATATATTCATCAACGATAATGGAGATATAGTTCCTATTGATTTTGGAATTATGGGTAGACTAGATAGCATGAGCAGAAGATTCTTAGCAGAAATTTTATTTGGTTTTATAAAAAGAGACTATAAGAAAGTTGCCGAGGTGCAATTAGTTGCAGGGCTAGTGCCTAAAAATGTTCCCGTAGATGATTTAGCTCAAGCTTTACGATCAATTGGTGAGCCAATTTTTGGACAATCTGTAAAAGATATTTCAGGTGGTAAATTATTGAAACAACTTTTTGATGTTACAGAAAAATTTAATATGCAAACGCAACCTCAATTATTAATGCTGCAAAAAACTATGGTTGTTGTAGAAGGTGTGGCAAGAAAACTTAATCCAAATACCAATATATGGGAAACTTCAAAACCCGTTTTAGAAAATTGGCTAAAAGAAACTAAAGACCCTACAAATATTATAAATGAGGGTTTAAAAAATACAACTGAAGTAATTAAAAGATTACCTGAATTTCCAGAAATTATGGATAAAGCTAACCAAGCTCTTACCTTTTTAGCTAGTGGACAAATACCTCAAAATTCAAACTCTTATACAGCTTTAAACCAAAAGAAATCCGAAATGACTGCATTTAGAAACCAGTCTATTATTGGCATATTACTGCTTGTAATTTTTGGGCTATTAGTATTTTAATTTACAACATGAATAATTTATCACAAAAAAAAATACTTTTAATAATATGTGGAGGAATAGCTGCTTATAAAAGTTTAGAGCTTATTAGACTGTTTAAAAAACAAAATGTAGAAATTAAAACTGTCCTTACTAAAAGTGCTAAGGAATTTGTTACACCTCTGTCTGTTGCCTCTCTTTCTCATGGAAAAGTTTATGACGATCTATTTGATACTGAAAATGAAACAGAAATGGATCATATATCTTTATCTAGATGGGCTGATTTAATACTAATTGCACCTGCCACTGCTAATACTATCTCAAAATTAAGTTCTGGATCTTCTGATGACTTGGCTTCAACAGTAGTTCTTGCATCAGATAAAAATGTTTTTTTAGCACCAGCTATGAATGTTAGAATGTGGGAGCACCCCTCAACTCATAAAAATATTTCTACATTAAAATCTTATGGTTATAAAATAATTGGTCCTGATATTGGAGATATGGCTTGTGGAGAATTTGGTGAAGGTAAAATGAGTGAACCAAAAGATATATTTTCAAATATAAAGATTTATTTCGATCAATTAAATAAAAATAGAAAATTAAAAGCTTTAGTAACCGCAGGACCAACTAACGAATATATTGATCCTGTCAGATATATAACAAATAAATCATCAGGAAAACAAGGGTATGCTTTGGCAAAAGCACTAGCTAGTAGAGGATTTCAAACAACTCTTATTTCAGGTCCAACTAATATACAAGTCGATAATAATATAGATTTAGTAAAAGTTGAAACAGCTGATGAAATGTTCAAGGCTACTCAAAAAAATTTACCAGTAGATGTAGCAATATTTTCAGCAGCTGTAGCTGATTATAAAATAATAGAAAAAATGAACAAAAAGATTAAAAAAAAAGATAGTTTGAACTTAGAACTTGAAAAGAATATTGATATTTTAAATTATGTATCAAACCACAATTACCTAAGACCAAAATTAGTAATTGGTTTTGCTGCAGAAACTAATAACATCTCAGAGAATGCCAAAAAAAAATTAGCAGAAAAAAATTGTGATTGGGTAATTGCTAATGATGTATCAAATAAATCAATTGGATTTGACTCCAATTATAACGAAGTTTCAATCTTTTATAAAAACAAAAAATTTAAAGATGAAAAAATTGAAATAAAGAAAAAGTCTGAAATTTCAGAAGAAATAGTTGATAGAGTCGTTGAGCATTTAAATTAAGATTTAATGGTAAAAGTATTAATTAAAAAATTAAATCCTGATGTAGAATTACCAAACTATAAAACTAATGGAGCATCTGGTGTTGATTTAATGGCTTTTATAGATAAGCCAATTAAAATAGCTCCAAATTGCTCATACTTAATACCTACTGGACTTTCTGTAGCTTTCTCAAGCGATTACGAGATACAAATTCGTCCACGTTCAGGCTTAGCAGCAAAAAATAATGTAACAGTATTAAATACACCAGGAACTATAGATAGTGATTATAGAGGTGAAATTAAAATTATTCTTTTTAATCATGGTAAGAAGGATTTTGTAATTAATAATAAAGATAGAGTTGCACAAATGATTCTAGCACCTGTTGCTAAAATAAGATTTGAAGAAACAGATAATTTACCTGATACAGTTAGAGGTGAAGGTGGATTTGGCTCAACTGGCAAATGAAAAGCCAATTAAATAAAAAATTAATAGAGAGATTTTCAAGACAAATAGTTCTTAAAGATATAGGAGTAATAGGACAAAAAAAAATTCTTTCTTCAAAAGTTTTAATAATAGGAGCGGGTGGTCTTGGATCTCCTGTAGCTGAATATCTTTCAAGGGCTGGTGTTGGATTATTAGGGATTATTGATGATGACAGAGTAAGTCTATCTAATTTACATAGGCAAAGTCTTTACAATACAGACGATATTGGAAAATTTAAAGTAAAAATAACAAAAGATAAAGTTAAAAAAATAAATCCTAATACTCAAGTAAAAGTCTTTAATATTAGATTGAATAAAAAAAATTTTAAAAAAATTATTAATGATTATGATTATATTGTTGATGGATCTGATAACTTTAAAACTAAATTATTAATAAATGATTTTTGTTTGAAATTTAAAAAGATTCTAGTTACTGGAGCAATAAGTAAATTTGATGGCCATATATTCACTTTTAATTTTAAAAATAAAAAAATTCCTTGTTTGAGATGTTTTTTTCAACAATCAAATATTTCAGAAGATTTTTTAAACTGTGAGTCTGAAGGAATCCTTGGGACTGTTGCTGGTATAGTCGGAATAATTCAAGCAAATGAAGTATTAAAAAAAATATTAAATATTGGAATAGGACTTGACGGATATATATTTATTTTAGATTTACTTAATTTAAAATTCAGATTAGTTAAATTAAAAAAAAGAAATAATTGTTTATGCGGATAAATAAAAAAATATGTACTTTTATTTTATTTGTACTAATCTTACTGATTAAATTTGCTTATGCTGAAGAAAAATTTTTATCTTTAAAAAAAGATACAGTCAATGTTAGATATAATCCAAGTTTCGACTCAGAGATTAAATATGTTTATAAAAAAAAAAATTTGCCTGTAAAGCAAATAGATGAAAAAGAAAATTTTAAAAGAATTATCGATTTAAAAAATAATAGTGGATGGATACATGTTTCACAACTGAAAAAAGCTAATTCAATTATTGTTTTAGAAAATAAAATTTTATTTCAAAAAGCTTCAAACTTTTCAAAGCCTATAGCTAGGCTAGAAAAAGGAAGATTATTAGTAATTAAAAAATGTGAAAAAAGTTGGTGTAATATAAAAACTGAAAATTTTAGCGGATGGATTAAAACTGATAACGTGTGGGGAGCTATTAAATAAAATCAGCTGATAATGCTTTAATAGTATCTACAGATAATTTTGTAGTATGCGCGTACTCATTGTGATTAATACCAATTTCAATGTCCACATTACCTGATTTAAATTTAGTAATTTGATTATCATTCAATTTAAAATGAATGAATTGTACTGAGGAAGCTTTTCCCTCATCTGAAGTTCTATCTACATCTTTCTCAGAAACTGCTTTAACATTTTCGTTGTCAATTTTCATAAATATTTTTTCCTCTATCCCGCCAACTTTTCCCAAAAAAGCCGCTCTAGATACTGGATTATCTATTTCAAACATGACCGTTGCTGTAAGTTCTTTTCCATTCGGAACTAAGGGGTTATATGCAATTAACTCATCTTTTAATTGCTCATCTCCACCTTTTTCAATATATAGCATTTCCTGAACTTGAGCTAACATAGTTTCAAAGCTCTCAAAGTAAAAAGTTGCATAAGGACCTATTGCAACTCTTCTATCTTTTTTAAATTCTACAAGTTCTTTTCTAATCTGTTTTCTACTGTTTGTATAAACATCAATTGGAATTAAGTCTGTTTTTTCTATTAATCTTTTTTCTTTACTCATAATTAATTTATAACTTATAACTTTTTGCCATTAATTCTATGGGGTGTAGTGCCTCATCATTAGAAATATTTGTATCTATTTCTAATTGCTTTAAATGTTTTCCGGCTAAAGGACAATCTGATGCCATGTATTTATTATTTTTATTTTTAATCTGTCTTGCCGTTGGTCTTCCAACTTTCATTGCAAGTTTATGTGTGTCTTTCATAACTCCAAACGTTCCTCCATGTCCGGCACATCTTTCGACAACATCAATTTTTATATTTGGAATAAACTTCAACATATCTCTTGCTTTAATGCCCATGTTTTGAGCTCTTGCATGACAAGCATGATGAACTGTTACTCCACCATCAATTTCGTTAAGACCATCAGCTAAGCCCTCGTTCTGTGCAATATCAACGATATATTCATCTATATCACTTACATTTTTTGAGAGTTTTTTGATTTTTTCATCATTTGGTAAAAGTAAAGGCCATTCAAACTTCAACATTAAACCACAACTAGCCGTTAGTGTAACTACTTGATAACCTTTATTAATCCATTCCAATAAATCCTTAGATACTTTTTTAGCTTGTTCAACGACTTTAGGTAAATCTGCTTGTTCTAGAAAAGGCATACCACAACATCCAGGATAGGCTTCTTGAACCTCAACACCATTTTTTTTTAAAACTTTTAAAGCTGCTACTCCTGTATCTTTTTTATTAAAATTAACAAAGCACGTTGAATAAATTACAACTTTTCTATTTTTTGATGGTGCATCTGCATTTATCATATCATTATTTTTTTTAAAATATTTTGTAAATGTTTCTGAATTATAAACTGGAAGTTTAACTTTCATATCAATTCCAGCAAATAATTCTAATATTTTTCTAAAAATTTTATTTTTTATATTAGAAACCCAATTTACTAATGATGATAACATGACACCAATTTTTGCATTTCTATCAATTTGGGCTAATTGATATGGTACAAAAGGTAATTTATTTAATTTTTTTTGAGCAGATCTGTATCTCAACATTAAATGTGGAAAATCTAAATTAAAATCATGTGGAGGCACATAAGGACACTTGGTCATAAAGCACATATCACATAAAGTACACGCATCAACTACTGGCTCAAACTGTTGACTAGATAAACTTTCAACATCTTCATTTTCTGACTCGTCAATCATATCGAACAATTTTGGAAATGAATCACACAAGTTAAAACATCTTCTACATCCATGACAGATATCGAATACTCTTCGCATTTCAGCATCTAATTTTTCTGGATTCAAAAAATCCGGATGTTCAAAATATATTGGATGTCTTACAGGTGCTTCTGTACTACCTTCTTTTTTCATACACTTTAAATTTAGAGATTTTTGGTGGAGATATATCTCCACCATAAATTAATTTTATTTACGCGATAGACTCCAGAGTCTTTTGAAATTTACCTGCGTGAGATTTTTCAGCTTTTGCTAAAGTTTCAAACCAATCTGCAATTTCTTCAAAACCTTCTTCTCTTGCTGTTTTTGCCATAC
>MDSZ01100402.1_pt1 | contig 10496 bp, 7 predicted proteins | sample 811201 | NCBI WGS metagenome assembly MDSZ01 (sample SAMN05326647, study PRJNA326480) | marine metagenome | isolation source: seawater | place: Indian Ocean: North | collected 2010
CACCATCTATAAAGGGAACAATGACGCTAAGTTGTTGTTCCCTCTGCCTTTTTTACCTACCTGAAAATCATAGATCTGCGATCTCGGTATATTTTTGGTATCGAATCGTGCCTATTTCCGTGTTCAATGAGCGAAAGTTGGTGCGGCCCGGTATAATAATTACGAGAACGTGCGACGTAGAGCACTAATGACCACCATGAAATATCTCAAAGTAAGAAAGGACTCTGATGCGTTAGCATTATTTCATTAAATCGAGCAATCACTACTTAAATAATGGCCGCGGTATTTTTCATCATCGATCTACGCGACTATGTTGTTTAGTTAATAAAACAATTTGACAACTTTCACCTCTATTTTTAGGGGGGTAAGCTATAGAGAGGCCTAATTTCTGCGGGGCATAAGTGCGTAAAGTCGATAGTTCATATCCCAAGCGTCACGCTGCTAGGCGTATTGCGGATAAGGCATATTTGTGGGTAGCAACTCGTTTTATCGATTGGATCGATGAACTCAGTCGCAAAGCTCCCAAAATTGGCCTGCGGGCCCGGTTACAGCTAATAGTTCTAGCACTTGTTGTCTTGTTCACAACGAATGTATTGATCAGTGCCTTGGGCTCCTTCGCGCGTAGTGAGGCGCTTATCCACTATCGTTATTCAGCTAGCGCTTCGAATCTGACCTATGATTTAGAGCTTTTGCTTAAGGCGCAAAAACGGAAGTTACTTGTCTTAGACGCCTTAGGTACAAAATCCTTTGATCGCATGACTATCTCAGAGCAGGTTCAAACTCAAGAGGATCAGACGAGGATCATTGATGCGCTTGGAGATCTTGGACGCTTTACGGAATATCAAACCGAGACAGAATATCGCTCACTGTTCAAAGCCGTGTCTGATCTGCAAGCCATATTGAGCGAAATTTATGAAGACCGAGGTTCGCACGGCGGTGATAGCTACGAACTTGCTCTTGCGTCCTACGAGCTGGCTCTGGAAGCACTTGACGTCTTTTCATTGAATAACGCTAAACTTTCAGCTGATAGGTCACGGGTGGCTAACGAGCAGGCGACTTTAATTGACCGGATTGCCTTCCTAATGTTTTTGGCTTCCATAGTAATAACCACGCTGTTCATCCTCGCTTTAATAAAAAATACTAATCAATCGCTGTCTAGGTTGAAGCTGGGGGTAGAGCGTTTTGGGACGGGAGATTTGAAGTATCGAATCGATGAAAGTTTAGATGCGGGCGAATTTGCGGAGCTAGCGCGCACGTTTAATAAGATGTCTTCTTCACTTGACGCTGCCATAGAGCAACTCGAAGTAAGGGAGCGTTTCATTAAAAAAGTTTTTGGCAGATACCTGTCTGATGTGGTGGTGGAAGAAATTTTGGAAACGCCTGATGGCCTATCTATTGGGGGAGAAGTTAAGGAAATTACCATCTTAATGAGCGACATTCGAGATTTTACTAGGCTGAGCGAGGTGTTGAATCCACAGGAAACTGTTTTATTGTTGAATCGTTATTTGGGCGCAATGGCCGAGATCGTTATTGAATACGGTGGTGTCGTTGACGAGTTTTTGGGTGATGGAGTGTTAGCTGCCTTTGGGGCACCAATATCGACAGGTGCTGACGCCGAAGCGGCTCTCAGGTGTGCGATCGCGATGAGAGACGCGGTGGAGACAGTCAACAAGAAAAATCGAGCTGATGAGCTTCCGGAGATAAAAACCGCGATTGCCGTAAATACCGGACAAGTGGTGGTCGGTAATATCGGATGTGAGCAAAGGGCAAAGTTTGGCTTCGTGGGTCACCCCGTCAATGTCACATCAAGAATAGAGGACTGCGCACGGGCTGGTGAAATTTTGATTTCACAAAACACAAAGAATTCAGTGGACAGTACAAAGTACAAGTTTTCTCGACCGAGGAGTATAACCGTGAAGGGCGTTAAAAACGTGTTGGAGGTATTTAATGTTGAAGGAATGGAGACGTACTAACTTAGGTTTTCACTTTCCCACGTGCTTACGCAAGCGGCGGATCATTCTTTCCTGTCAATGGAGCGCTCAGCAGGTGGCAACGTGAATGATACGAATGACGCAAATCGAACACACCATCTAGTTGTGTCGAAAGTTAGGCACAATATCAAAACACACATTAATGTGATCTTGGGTTACTCAGAGTTAGTGTTGGAGGAAATTGAAGAGACACAGCAGACGGCGCTCACGGAGAATAGACTACCGCTATGTACGATAATAGAGAAAACCAATCACGTTACTTCGCTCATAGAAGAAAGGCTTTCATCGGATCAAATTGAAGATCGAGATCCCCTAAAATCCATGGCGAAACAGGCGACTACGTTACTCAATAGCGCGACTGTACCCCTGGCCGAACTATGCCATGCAGCCAAATTTTTGACCTTGCAGTCGACGGGCCAAATGCATGGGCTCGAGAGCGATCTTAAAAAAATCAGGAGCGCAATAGATAAATTAAAAGCAAGTTTAGAGTCTCTTGGGGGAGGAACAGATTTAACGCCAAAAACCTGCTTAGAGCTGTCATTGCTGAGCGCTGACGATTTTGAAAATCTGAACAAGCATACCGACTCGGTCCATGAAATTCTGAACGATCGACAGTCCGTCTTTCCAAGTAAAGTCTTAATCGTAGACGACAATAAATCAAACCTTGAGTTGCTAGAACGAAAGCTAGTTACACTAGGCCATAGCATTGTAAAGACTGACAATGGTTATGACGCCGAAGCCGCACTATCTAATGATTTACAAATAGATATCGTCTTGTTGGACATTTTAATGCCCGGACTTTCAGGTTACGAGGTGTTGGAGAGGAACATTGACAAGTTGAAGGAACAGCAGATTCCTGTGCTCATGATTTCATCTCTTGGAGAACAAGACACCGTTTGCAGATGTCTAGAGCTAGGGGCATCCGACTACATTACGAAGCCGATTAACTTTAGGATTCTGTCTGCGCGCATGGATTCCGCTCTGGAACGTCGAGCCCTGCAGCTGAGAGAAAAGCAGTATTTGAATGAAGTCAAAATACAAAAAGAAATAAGTGATGACCTGTTACTAAATATTCTACCAGCGTCTGTCGCGGACAGAATGAAAAATCAGCGTATTGTTATAGCTGACAAGATAGAGCAGTGTAGTGTTCTGTTTGCAGACTTAGTCGGCTTTACGAAGCTGGCAGGTGGCATGGAAGCTGGTGAGTTGGTGCAATTATTGGACGGAATTTTCTCTTCGTTCGACGATATATGTCTCAGGCACGGAGTCGAGAAAATAAAAACTATGGGCGACTGCTACATGTTGGCAGCAGGGGTGCCACAAGCTGACAGTGATCACGCTAAAAAATGCGTCGCTGCTGCAATGGATATGTTGCAACATGTTTCACGCTTGCCACTAGTAAACGGTCAAGCGCTAAAAATAAGGATAGGTATAAATTCAGGATCAGTGATTGCCGGCGTGATCGGTAAGAACAAATTTGTTTACGACATGTGGGGCGATACTGTAAATATCGCGCAAAGAATGGAAAGTCATGGTGTCGCCGGTAAAATCCAAATTTCCGATGCTACCAAGAAGCTGGTGGATGAGCACTTTGTGGTGAGCGATCCGGTCGAGAAGGACATCAAGGGTAGAGGTCGCCTAATCACTTACACAATTGGATTCAGCTACTAAACGCTAACAAGTAAGGAGAACTTAATTATGAAGAGACGAGCGCTTTTACTCATAGGGTGCATTAGCGCGAGCACCTGCCTGGCTGCGAACGAAGCTGAAATAAAACCGGCCGAAGCTGGTTTTGATAGCGAGAAGCTATCCTCCCTTACAGTTCAAGTCGATGCGTTATATGAGGATGGTCGTATTCCCAATTATGTGCTCGCTCTTTACAAAGACGGGCAGAATTTTTTCTCTGCTACCCGAGGTTATACGAGAATTGAAAGTGGTGTCGATTTGCGATTGCCTCCGGAACAGGCAGCTAATCTCTCTAGACAAAAAGTTTCTAAAGAAACCATTTTTCACATGGCCTCAATGACCAAGCCAATAGTTGCGACGGCTCTGCTACAACTTGTGGAAGAGGGTAAATTAAGTCTGGATGATCCGTTGAAAAAGTTTTTCCCAGAATTTGATCAAATGATGGTCGCACCTGACGGCGATTTTAATAATCAATTTGAACCAGCTGATTCAGATATCTTACTTTCACATTTGATAAGTCATAAAAGTGGCTTTTCTTATACGGACACGGTCGCAGGGTTTGGTGATGTAGGAAAGCTTTATCGAGAGCTAGATATATTTGGCGATCGATCAAAATCGATGCAAGACCATTTAGAGACTCTCGCAAGCGTTCCTCTTGTAGATCATCCCGGCAGGTCATTTAAGTACAGCGTTAGTATTGATGTTATAGGAGCGATCATTGAAAAGGTGTCTGGTTTGCCTCTAGATGAGTACTTAGAGACCTTTATTTTTACGCCTTTGGGTATGAGTAAAACTGGTTTTTATATCTCATCGGAGAACCTTTCAAATACCAGTGATATTTATGGCTCTGTAGGTTTTGAGCCTGGTGTCGAGCTGAAACCACTGGGTATTCTGGAGGATCCAAGCGTATGTGAAAGCCAATGTATCGATTGGAAAATACAGAATCTGATTCCTGCGTCTTACTACTCGCAAAAGCCGAGCTTTTTCTCTGGCGGTGGTGGCCTACTCAGCACATCGGACGACTATGCGCGGTATCTGACCGCCATCGGAAACGGCGGCAATCTTAATGGAGTGCAAATTTTAAGGCCAGAGACGGTTGATTTGCACTTCAAAGAATTCGTTTCCGATGGATCAGAACTCGTAGCCGTATTTGGTGAGGCTGCCAAGTATATCAGATTCGGTGGTAGCTTCGGTATAAAGAAGGATCCTGTAGATATCGAGCAGGTGGATTATTATTTTTGGGGAGGGGCCTTCAATACCTTCTACTGGTTAGACCCCTTGGATAATACCATTGGGATGTTCTTAACATCGCATTGGCCGGTGGCGTATAATATATCCGATAGCTTAGAACAGATTGTGGATGAGGCGCGTAAATGAAGCCTATCTGCCGCTTGTTTGTCAGCGGATGTATTTTTCTATTATGTCTGCCCCCAAGTCTTGCATCGGAAGAGGATACAGAAGTATCGTCAGCCTCTGCAATATTAGGAGAACGCCTGCAGGAAATTCTCGACCCTTTGGTCGAGGAAAGATGGATACCCGGCTATTATTTTTCACTTTATCGAGATGGTTTGGAAGTTATCCAAATAAGAAATGGAATAGCGAATGATGAACCGCTCTCGCCTATAGACGAAACGACGTTACATGCAGTTGGGTCTATGACATGGCCCTTAGTATCAATTGCGATTATCAAGTTATCGATCGAAGGAAAAATCAATATCGACGGAAAAGTCGGGGATTATTTATCAGGCGTAGATCAGCAAAATTGGCAAGGTGAAACCCCACAGATCGGTAATACGAAAGCTGGCACAACCACTCAATATCTTTCGATGACAATAGCAGACCTGTTGCGTTCATACTCGGCGACTAATGAACGTTATCAGCTGAATTCATATCGACTACCTGCTAGTGAAATAAAGTCGGAAGCTCAAATGGCATCCTCACCAATTGCGCGAGCAGGAAAATCTCTTGATGGGGCCACGCATGGTACTAGAGCGTCACTAGATAGATTCGGAAATGCCCGGGAGACCCAAGACCACGCCTACGTGGAAGCATATGAAATTCTAGGACACGTAATAGAGAGCGTCTCAGGAATTCCATTAACAGATTACATAGAAGACAATGTTTTTACTCTCTTGGACATGCGAGACTCCTATTTTTCTGTTTCTGGCGCGGCGCGCGACAGGCTAGCGCGTCTTTACTCTCCTTTATTTCGAACGTTTAACACACCAGGCATTCCGATGAGGCATCAGCGTAATGATATTTTGCCACGTCAAATTAAAAACTTTGGTCTTGAGATTGCTAACCCTTATCCGAGTCGAAGGTTAATCACCACTGCTAGAGATTACCAGAAGCTTCTAAGTTTCCTACTGAATCCAATTGTTGAGCAACCGAGTTACTTAAACTCATACAAATCCGTGATATCGTCTAATCTTCTCGCCACCCTAGACATTGGTTCACAGAAAAATGGTGAGTCTTCCGAGGGAAACAGTGGAATTGAAGAAGATGGTGATGTCGATGTCCTACCGAAAATGTTGGGGAGTGAGCGAACACGCCGATATCATTTTTTTGAATCCGAATTTAATACAGCGTTTTGGATTGATACAAAAACAGGAAGTACGGCCGTATTTATGACGCAGTTATACCCCTCTCATGGGTTGCCGCAGGATAAGTTGCATCAACTGATTAACGAATTCACAGACCACAACTAAAATGCAAATTCGATCACTTATCATAATATTATCAGCTTTAGGGACGTTGCTAGTAGCAATTATCATTGGTTATTTTTCCCTTAAGAGAGAGGAGGTTCAGACAGATGCGGATGCTCTAGCGCGATGGGATATCTACTCACAGAGCTTAGGTGGACTGATAGACAAGGAAAAGGCGCGTTTGGAGTTATTTGGACCAAAAGGTGATAAAGACCTTTTTTGGAGGCCAGAAAATGCGCAACCGTTAAATTTCTCTAGAAGCGAGAATAGAGCCAATTATTTCCAGGACTATAGCGCTGTAGCTACCGGCGAGATTGCAAACCCAATGATACGTTCGCTCATCAATGGTACTGATTTATCCGAGGCTAAAAATATTTTAAAAATTTTCACTGGTCCAGCGTTGCAGCGCGGTGAATTATTATTTTTTTCAATTATAAATGCGACGAATCTGGAGCAGATCTACTGCCAAAAGACAATCTTCGCTAGGTCATATAATCCGTGTAATTCGGTATTTGAGACTAATTATATAGACGTCGGAACGCGCTTTCAGCTATATCGAAACATAATTCAATCTAGAGCGCCTTGGTCCGGCACGATGGTTCACTCTACGTCGGAGGGAGAGCGATTCAATCTTGCGCACGCGTTTCCTATTATAACCGACGACGAAACAAAATTAATTGTACAATTCGTCTCAAGCATAGATCCGATAATCGAGCAAATTGGTGAAGACATGAGCATTGCGGCGGGAATTTACAATTCCAGCACAAAACGCTTGTACCGGGGATCATTTACACATCAGGAGACAAGTCAAACGTTAGAAGATGGACTTTTAGTGGGCTCCCTGGTGTCGGAGATCAACAAAGCGTTTTCAGACCAAGAAGCTGAAATCGCACGACGCGTGATCCTAAATAATATAGGTTATGAATCGCTTTATTTTCCATTGGCAGAAAATGATCTTAGTGACAGCCCTTACTATGTAACTCTTTACAGAGACATTGGTGGCGTGTTGTCTGCGAAATCAGCCTACACTCGGAATATGTATGCGAGTGCAGCGATGTCAGTAGGCTTAGTTTTGGTACTGATGTTTCTATTACAGAGGTTTTTACTTTCGGGACTTGGGGGCGCGATTTACGTACTAAATCAGCTCACGCGTGGCAACGCTGACGTTGATCTGCGACGAAAGAAACTCTGGTTTCAGAGTGATAATGATGAAATAGGCAGACTTGTAGCCGCCTTGGCAGCTTACAAGGAAAGATTGGTGGAGCTAAATAGCGTTCGAGAGAAACAACGATCCGATAAGTTACGAAGAGATTCCTTGATTATTGAGAAAATGACTGTCCTCGCTAATCAGCTTGAGGGAGACGCGAGAGCAGTTTTAATTAATGACATAGAGGAGGTTCAAGCTCGAGCAACAGATGGCGAAAATATGGATGACGAATTAATAACTTTGGCGTTCGATAGGATGTCAGATCAAGTGGTTGAGCTAATCGATGTCCGAACAGGGGAACTAGAGCGCGCGATTGGAGAGGCAAGGGAAGCAAACCTAGCCAAAAGTAAGTTCCTAGCAAATATGAGTCATGAGTTACGGACCCCACTGAATGCGATTATCGGGTATTCGGAGCTCTTGGCGGAAGATGCTGAGGAAGACGGTCTCGATGACATGCTGGAAGATCTGACCAAGATCCAAAACTCAGGCCGCCACTTGTTAAGTCTCATAAACAACGTGTTAGACATATCCAAAATAGAAGCGGGTAAGCTAGACTTGTTTATCGAAGAATTTGAAGTATCTGACGTCTTACTTTTGCTCAAAAATCTTGGTCAGCCCTTGGCTGAGAAACAGAAAAATAAACTTATATTCGAGGGCTCTGGTGAGCTAGGCGTAATGCACTCGGACCAAACTCGGCTTCGGCAATGTTTAGTTAACTTGCTGAGCAATGCCTGCAAATTTACTGAAAACGGCACCGTAACAGTGAAAAGCTCCGTTGTGGCTGTCGATGGTAGTGAGTTTTTACGTTTCGAAGTCATCGATACTGGAATTGGAATGACTCCTGAACAACAAGGTCAAGTTTTTGGCGAGTTCAACCAAGCGGAAGACAACACAACGGCGAAGTTCGGCGGAACAGGACTCGGATTGAGTATTACAAAGCAGCTTGTCGAAATGATGGGTGGGAATATTGAACTGACAAGCCAGATTGGCCTCGGCTCAAAGTTTATAGTGGAGGTTCCCCGCAGGGCGGAGATTGAGGCGAGACTTCAGTTAGATGCATCGGAGGCGTACACGGGAGGAGTGCATACTTTGGGTGTAATGGATAGTGGTCACACGGTCCTTGTGATAGACGATGACCCGAATATCCATGACCTCTTAGTTCGAAGTCTCGGAGATAGATATGAAGTTAAGAGTGCGTTGTCGGGCATAGATGGTTTAACAATAGCTAGGGAGTCCAATCCTAGTGTCATTCTTCTCGATATATTAATGCCAGGCCGAGACGGTTGGTCGATCCTGTCTGAGCTGAAGAGTGACGCCGCGCTTCGGGAGATCCCCGTCATAATTCTGAGTACGATAGAGATTACAAAAGAGAGCCAAGAGAGAGGCGCAGTAGCCCAGTTTACGAAGCCTGTAGACAGAGCAGAGCTACTAGAAAAGATTTCTTCGTTATTTAATGACGGGCCCCTCAACAAAAAAGTGTTGATCGTTGACGATGATCCGGATTCACGCAAACTTCTTTCCCACATCCTCGTAGAGATGGGCTGCGATGTCGATGAGGCTGAAGATGGAAAAGTGGCGCTAGGTAAGGGGCCTGGCGAATACGACTTGATTACTCTTGACTTATCTATGCCTGTGATGGACGGCTTCGAGTTTCTAGCTCATTTTCATGCTCTGGGGCTTGGAGAAGATACCAAAGTGTTGGTGTGCAGCGGTCTCGACCTAAATGACAGCCAACTTTCCACGCTCGAATCCATGTGTATAGGTGTTTTAAACAAGGACAACACAGACTTGGCATTTAACGTTAAGGAATTGATCGCGGGTGTCTTTGGTGATGTTATGGATCCAGAAGCAGCGAGATCTTAGCGAGTAGCCTCTTAAAATCTACCGGCTTAGTGTCGAAGTCCTCGGCCCCGAGGGTAAGTGCTTTTTCTCGATCGGCCTCTAGTGCATGGGCCGTCAATGCGATTATCGGAATCGAAGCAATTGACTCGTCGGCCTTCGCCTTTGCAATCGCTTCCCAGCCATCCATTATTGGCAGACCGATATCCATCAAAACCAGATCCGGCCGCTCGCTGGATATTTTGTCTAGCCCCTCGCGCCCGTCCAAAGCAAACGTTACCTCAAATCCTTTTCTTTGCAATCGCCTTGAAAGCATATCGCGGTTAAGCTCGTTGTCTTCCACTAACAATATTTTGTGCACCATAACTTCATCCGATCGTCTCGCACCCCGCAACACATACTGGGAACTCCGCTCGCATAGAGTCTACTGCTTTGCATGTCTATCGAAAAGATATTCAGCGGGAATGAAATGACGGCATAGTATCTATAAGCCCTTATCAATTGACTAATGGTCAAACTTTGAATCGAATAATCCTTGCGACTAAAACTGGCATCGAATAATGAGCCTTAATCGAATACCTCACCAGTTACACTAAAGTTTTTTAAGCCGTCTGCCCCATCAACCTTCTTCCTACCAAGCTTTTCAGCAAGTTCCAACTCTCTTTTCTCTGGCTCGACGAAACCCGCAATACGCACTGGGTTTAAGCTCACGACTGCTTCTCTAAACCCTGGTGGTTCTTCTTGATTGGACTGTTTAGGTATCGATTACATCATTCTATTATCAACAGGCCTTGGTGCGAGTGCTTTGATTGCGACGCCCGCGCCGGTATTAATATCTCTTTTTTTTTATACCCTCGCCCTAAAGTAGCTGGCGGGTGACTACTGTTACAGTGACTACAGTTGCCCCATCCCCGGGGGTGTTTCGTGCAGAGATTCTAGAAGATCGCTCGGTATACTTCTGGTATACTCATCCGTGAAACTGGCATGTAACTGATTGGTAGTTAAAGGGTTTTCTATGAGGTTTATTCCCCCCTTCCGCACCATCCAATGAAAAAGCCCCATTAATGG
>MDSZ01148190.1_pt1 | contig 10496 bp, 12 predicted proteins | sample 811201 | NCBI WGS metagenome assembly MDSZ01 (sample SAMN05326647, study PRJNA326480) | marine metagenome | isolation source: seawater | place: Indian Ocean: North | collected 2010
TTGAGATGCTAAATTCATATCAGGTGCTGGCAAGTTTCCAGGCACAAGAGGATCATTACCAGTCCACCCACAAGTATCACAGCCCCATTGTTGTGAATGAGTATACCATCTTATTGGATTGCTACATTCAGGACATAAATAATTAAATTCTCTGAAAGACATAATATATATAATATTAATATTAGATTATTCTCCCTAAAAATAGAGAGAATAATCAAATTAATTATCTTCTTCTTTTAATGTTTATCAAAAGGATTTTCTTTTACACCTACTTCTTTTATTAAAGTATTATGTTTTACAATAGTTTTCTTTTCTTTTTTTTCATAATCCGCTTTACACTCATCATATAGTTTTGCCAAGCGCCATATTTCCCAAGATTCTTTATCAGGAATTATATCAGATTTTTCCTTTAGCCATCTATCAACTCTTTCTTTTATTTTTAGTTTCTCGCTATCGTGTCGAATTGTCTTTTCATTATGAAATATAAATAAATCAGATATTTCTTCATTTTTAAATTGTTCTATATGTCTTAAAAAAGAATATTTATCTGAGGGCTTCAAATATACAGTAAACTCCATTTTTTTTAAATGATTCATTTATAGTAGAGTTATTTATTTGATTTTAAATTATTTATAATATTATTAATAATAATAAATATATTTTCTAATATTAAATAAATGCCAAAAATTTTTTCAATCGAGGGTAATATTGGTTCAGGAAAATCAACGCTTATTAAGAAAATTAAAAAACAATTTAGATGGGTTAAACATAGAAAAATTATTTTTTTACAAGAACCTGTTAATATATGGGAATCATTCACTGATGGAAGTAAAAATATTATAGAAAAATTTTATGAAAATCAAAAAGAATGGGCTTTTTCCTTTCAAATGATGGCTTTTATATCAAGAATATCACAACTAAAAAGAAAAATAGAAAAATATAATTATGAAAGTTATATAATTATTACTGAGAGATGCGTTGAAACAGATAAAAATGTATTTGCAAAAATGTTATTTGATGAAGAAAAAATAAACCCAATTAATTATCAAATTTATTTAAAATGGTTTGATGAATTCGTTAGTGATATCAAAATTGATGGACATATTTATTTAAAAACTGAACCTGAAATATCATTAGAGAGAATAAAAAAAAGGAATAGAAAAGGTGAGACTATATCAATCGATTATTTAAAAAAATGTCATAATTACCATAATAATTGGCTAGATAAAAAAGATGAGGTTTTAATTATTGATGTTAGTTCTGAAATATCTGAAGAAATTATTAATGAATGGGGTAATAGTATTACTAATTTTATTATTGATAATATAACCAAATCAAATATTGAAAAATACAATAGAGAATTTAATAATATTATGAGTAATCATATTTGTTAATTAGTAAGAAGTAATCTTGATATTATTTTTTTTTCTGGTTTATAATCTAATATTTCTTTATTTGTTGTAGTTTTAAATTCATCATCACCATATATGTCTTGTAAACATAACCATTCAAATAATCCTCCGGAGTAAATACATATATTATATAAACCAAGTGAAATTATTTGTTTATATTTTTCTTCTACTTTTTCGTCATTACAATTTTTTCCATAAATAATTATACATTTACTTGGATTTTCCATTTCATTATTTATTATATCTACCTCTTCATTAGCTGATACTGTAGATTCTATTAAACAATCCTGATTGTTTATATCTAATGTATTAATTATTATAAATTTTTCTGAATTATTAACACAATACTGCATATCCTCAAAATTTATTTTTTTTACTGAAGATGAATTACCCATTTAAAAATATTATATATATTATAATATTTTTCTTTATTATTTTACTTGTTTAATTGAATTTAACTACTATTTCAACATCTTCCTTTTTAATTGTTTTTGTTGCTGATACAGACAATTCTTGTCGTTTTTTTCTAGTTGAAACAGACTTTTTCTTGCCTTTACCATTTTTTCTATATTTCATTGTACTATTTCTTTTATTCATATCAGATTCTATAGTTGACATATTGTTTTTTATATATTTAATAATTTCATTTTCCATTGCCCATCTAAAAAAATTTAGTTGACCAATAGTTGTTTGGATATGTATATTATTTTTATATGGTATGGTAATTCTATCCCATCTACAAAAAGGATCAAATCTCTTTTTTGAGTATGCTTTTAACTTTAGTTTATAGTCTACATAAACTTTAAATCTAATATTTCTTACTTCACCGCACTTTACCTTTTTTACACTATAAATAATAAATTGTTTTTTAGCATAGTTTGTTACAAACCAATCAATTAATCTAAGACTAATTTTGCTTTCACCATTAATAATTGGTAAAATTTTTTCTAAGTTATTATCCTTATTATAAAATTTCATTAAATTATCTAGTAATAAAGAATTTTGCGTATTATAACTCATTTATTATTTCTTTTCTATAAACTTTAAATCAAAATATTCTATAATATTTAGTATTTAAATCCGAATGTATCCATTAAAGGCCAGTTAGCAGGACCTGGTAAATTATTTTGAAATGTTTCAGTTATATCAACTGGCGGTCTAGGTTCAGCAGGGGCATTAGTAGAACCAGCCTCCTCCTCCGCCGATGCACCCACTGCTTCTTGTGATGGGGGCACTGAACCAGCCTCCTCCTCTTCCTCCGATGCAACCACTGCTTCTTGTGATGGGGGTGCTGAACCAGCCTCCTCCTCCGACACTGCCCCCGATGCCTCTTGTAATGCTGGTTCTTCATTATCTAAATTTCCTGGATTTAAATTAGGGTCATTTCCAGGTTGGGCTACTCCTCCTTCTGTTGTATTTTCATCAAAACCTGGTATCATATTAGTATCAGTTGGGTCACCATGCGTGTGTTGAAAAGGTGTATGCACCATTACTGTATGTCCTTCTAAAATTTTTGCACATCCTAATAATAAATTTGATACAAAAATTGCTATAAATAAAGAAATTGTAATATTTTTAGATACGCCTTGATATGCTAGAACAAATACAGTAATAAATACAAATATACAAGAAACTTTATTAAGACGAATATAATTATACATTTGTAAACAACATACAATTATCATTGCCGATAAAATTACATTATGATTAATAATTTTATTAAATTTTTCTTTGGCAATTGGATTCATTATATAATTTTACTATATTATTTTTTTCCATAAGAACTATTTTTTGGTCTTAAAAATTCATCTTGTATACTTAAATCACTTAGATAATTATTGTTTGATAAAAAAGGATTAATGTTTCTTTGAATTATTTTATCTCTGTCGGTTAATCTATCATTGCATATTGATTTATCATTGCTTTTTTTTGACAATTCTAAATCTTTTCTGAATGATCTATAATCAAAAAACTCATCTATCTTCTTTTCTTCATTTTTTATTTTATCATCAGATTTTTCTTCAATATTTTGTTTAAGACTCTTTTTTAGTATTTCTCCATTTGTCCATTTGTAAAATTTGTATTTGCTTTCTTTATTTTGTTTCTGTAAAGCTAAACTCATATATATATTACAATTTTTTTATTAAATTCATTTTTTTTGTAAATAAAAATTTTTTACTATTTTTCGTTCTTCTCTCTAAATTACATTTTAGACAAGCACATACTGTATTAAATTTTGTATGACCTTCTTTATTATTAATTCTTTCTAATGTCCATTGGGTAGGTTCCCTTTTTTTATTATAAAATAATTTCATATTAGTACTACAATAATAACATTTCATTTTAGAGAGAATTAATTTTTCTACCAAAGAATTATAATTTATAAATTTTTCAGCATCATACTTTTTCTTTTTTATATCTTGAGTTTTATAACTATTTAATTTTCTTTTTAAAGATTTTTCTAGTTCCTTTTTTTCAGTAAAATCTTCGTTTAAATATATTCTATTTATAAATGATTTCTCCTCATTCATTGTATATTCTTTTGAATAACTATTAATTTTTATATCTTTTTCTTTACCAATTTTTATTTGTTTCCTGTCATTTAATACTTTCTTATAATTATCTATTTCCCATTGTTTATTTAATTCTCTTGTTAATTTATCGCTCATTAATTTTATATTAGATAAAAAAGATATAAACTAATCTCAACATTATATATATATGGGTGATGAATGTGTTGAACTTAAAAATATAAAATATCAGACGATGCTTTTAAATGGTAATAACAAAATTGATTCTTTAAAGAAAAACAGTGATAATTTATTAGATTTTCTTGAAAAAGAAAGCAAATTAAATGTTAAAAAACCTTGGAATAAATTAGGGAAAGGAAGTAAAATTAAAAAATTACAAGAATTTGCTGATAAATATAGTTCTGAACATAAGTTTTCTAAGTCAAAACAGGATTCACTAAAAGATTATTTGATAAAGTGTTTAGAGCGTAAGAAATTACAAAGAATAAAAGATATTACTTATGACAAAAACACAGGAGAAATTAAGAACATACCAGGTTTATTATTCCAAAAAAATAAATTTACAATTAAAAGAAGTGACAAAAAAAATAATACCCTTAAAGGATTAGCTCCTGTAAGACGTAAGAAAATTAAAGTAAGCCAAGATAAATAAATTGAAAAATATTTAAATACAAATTATAATGTAATAATAATTTATGATTTGTATTAATGAATTAGAACCATTGAAAGATATATTTGATACCTTAGAACCAACAGAAAAAAAAATAAATTATAATGAATCAGACCTTGAAGAACTAAGAGAAAGTATACAAATGATTATTACTGATTTTGTTGAAAATAACATAGATTACTACAAATATGAAGATTTTAATGATAGAGTATATGAACATACAAATGATATAATGATGAATCTTTATGATAATCTTATTGATGTTTTTGAGGACATTAATATGTATGATTTCATTATGGAAGGAATTGATATTTACTTTAATTTAATAGGTACCCCGCGTTCTTATAAAGATTCTATTTTAACTAGTCCGAAAAAAGAAAGAAATATGGCAAAACATTTAGATTATTTAAGAGATATACCACAACCCGAACAAAGAACTGATGAATGGTACCAATTTAGATGGAATAGAATTACTGCTAGTAGCGCTTGGAAAATTTTGGATAGTCAAGCAAATATTAATCAATTTATTTATAGTAAGTGTAAACCTATAGATAAAAGTAAATATAGTAATGTAAATATGAAATCTGCTACACATCACGGCCATAAATATGAAGAAGTTAGTGTAATGTTATATGAAGATATGTATAGCACAAAGATTGAAGAGTTTGGATGTATACCATCAGATATATGTGAATGCATTGGCGCTTCTCCAGATGGCATTAATGTAAAAAGAAATAATCCTAGATATGGAAGATTATTGGAAATTAAAAATCCTGTCAGTAGAGAAATTACAGGCATTCCTAAAAAATCATATTGGATCCAAATGCAAATTCAAATGTTTGTTACTCAATTGTATGAGTGTGATTTTCTTGAAACTAATTTTAAAGATTATGAAAGCGAGGAACAATTTTTGGAAGATGGAACATTTAATAAAACAAAAGATGGTAAACAAAAAGGAATTGTAGTGTGCTTTAATAATGGAACTGAACCTATTTATAAATATCCTCCAATTAATATTTCTCAAAGTAAATTTGATGATTGGTTAGAAAAAACAATAGAAGAAAATAATGATTTATCTTGGGTCTATAATACATATTGGAAATTAGAGAATTTCAGTTGTATTCTTGTACCATATAATAAAAAATGGATGGACTCCGTAATACCTAAATTTGAAGCTGTTTGGAAAACTATTCTTAAGGAAAGAGAAACCGGTTATGATCATAGAAAGCCTAAAAGCCGAAAAAAGAAAGCAAATCCTGAAGAAACAAATAAAAATGTTACTATTGTTAAAGTAAGGACGGAATCTTTCTCTAACTCATTACTTTAGTTGAGCAATAATAGTTTACACGTCTACATCCTTCTTTTGGAGGATTTTTTAATGATTTTGTATTCTCTTTCATATTATTTGTTTTTTGCTCATAACCTGGTCTTTCATCATATGGGAATAATTCAAAGTTATTCGTTGAATTTAATGTAAATTTTGGTGCATTTTCACCATAAACCATTCTTTCTGAATATACTTTATTATAATTAGAATATGGAATAAATCCCTCTTTTTTTTGCTTTCCTATAATTATTAAATATCCTATTACTATTATGGAGAAAACAATAATATTAATTATTATATCAGCTATCATATAAAATACATTTAGATATTAAAAACTTAATTTATTTTTTTTTATAATGATTTAAAATTTATATTTTATTATAAATCATTATGGATTGTGAAGATAAAGTAATAAAACGAGATGGCACAAAACAGCCTGTTTCATTTGATAAAATTTTACTTAGAGTTAAAAATTTAAGTAAAGATGAATTAGTTGTTAACTATACATCTCTAGTTCAAAAAATTATTGATAGAGTTTACAATAATATACATACAAGTGAGATTGATGAATTACTTGCTCAGCAATGTGCTTCTCTATCAACAACACATCCTGACTATCAAAAACTAGCCGGAAGAATATTAACATCTAATTTACATAAAAATACTCCACCAACATTCTTTGAAGCTATGTCAACTCTATTTGACAATATTGATGTTGATGGGAAACACAAACCTATTATTTCTCCTACACTTTTTAATATTGCTCGTAAATATTCAGATGAAATTGAAAATATTATAGATTATGAGAGAGATTTTTTAATTGATTATTTTGGATTAAAAACTCTAGAAAGAGCTTACTTAATGAAAAAAGATAATAAAATTATTGAAAGACCACAACATATGTGGATGCGAGTTGCTATTGGCATTCATAACGATAATCTAGATAAAATTAAGAATACATATAATCTTTTAAGTAATAAATATTTTACACATGCTACTCCTACTTTATTTAATGCTGGAACAAATCGCCCCCAACTTAGTTCTTGTTATTTGCTAGCTATGGAAGATGATTCAATTGATGGCATTTATAATACATTAAAGGATTGTGCTAAAATTTCTAAATGGGCTGGTGGCATTGGACTTCATGTGCATAATATAAGGGCTAGTGGAACACGTATTAATGGAACTAATGGTATATCAAATGGATTAGTGCCTATGTTACGTGTTTTCAATAACACTGCACGCTATGTTGATCAAGGAGGTGGACGACGTAACGGTTCATTTGCTATTTACCTCTCCCCTTGGCATAGTGATATTTTTGAATTTTTAGAAATGAAGAAAAATCATGGAGATGAAGAAGCAAGAGCGAGAGACCTATTCTATGCTCTATGGATTCCTGACCTCTTTATGCGAAGAGTTAAAGAAGATAAAATGTGGAGTCTAATGTGTCCACATATATGTAAAGGATTAGCAGATGTTTACGGTAATGATTTTGATTTATTATATAGTAAATATGAAAATCAAGGAAAATATACCAAACAAGTATCAGCAAGAGAATTATGGTTTAAAATTTGTGATAGTCAAATTGAAACAGGAACACCTTATATTCTTTTCTCTGATGCTTGTAATAAAAAATCAAACCAGCAAAATTTAGGAACTATCAAGTCTTCCAATTTATGCTGCGAAATTATAGAATACTCAGATGATAAAGAAACTGCTGTTTGTAATTTAGCTAGTATATCACTTTCCAAATTTGTAAAACAAAGTAAATTTAAATTTAATCAAAAGCCTATTCTTTACTCAAAAGATAATTGTATTTATTGTAAATTAGCTAAAAATTTATTGACAAAACATTCTATTGAATTTATTGAACGTAAAATTCCTATGGAACAATTAAAAAAAGAGATTAACGATAAATTTAATCGTGATATTTCAACATTTCCACAAATTATTGTTGATAATAAATATATTGGAACATTTCAGGATTTATCAATAGTATTATGTCCTTATTTTGATTATGAAGAACTACATAGTGTTACCAAAACAGTAATTGAAAATTTAGATAAAATTATTGATGTTAACTTTTATCCTACAGATAAAACTAGAAGGTCTAATTATTTACATAGACCGGTTGGACTTGGTATACAGGGATTAGCTGATACATTTGCTTTACTTAATATACCATTTCATTCTGAACAGGCAAGAGAAATAAATAAAAATATTTTTGAAACTATATATCACGGAGCTCTTGAAAAAAGTTTAGAAATATCAAAAAATAGAGAGACCAAAATAAAACAATTATATGATGCATATGTCAATTTATCATGGAAGTTCAAGGAAAACAATGATATCCCACATTATAGGGAATATATAATTAGCAATGATTCTTGTTCAAAACTATTAGAAGAAGTTAAACCTATTAGAAAAGAAATAGAAAATATTAAAATGGGAAAAGAAAAAAATTTTTTAGGTGCTTATAGTTCATTTGAAAATTCACCTGCAAGCCGAGGCATTTTACAATTTGATTTATGGGATAAAAAGATTTCTAATAATAGATATGATTGGACTTCTCTCAAACAAAACATAATTAAATATGGTATTAGAAATTCTCTTCTAGTTGCACCAATGCCTACTGCATCAACCTCTCAAATTTTGGGAAATAATGAATGCTTTGAACCTTTTACAAGTAATATTTACATTAGAAGAACTTTAGCTGGTGAATTTATTATCATTAATAAACATTTAATTAATGAATTAATTGAAATTGATTTATGGAATGTTGATATTAAAAATAATATTATTGCGCATGATGGTTCAATACAACAATTAACATCAATTCCAAAATTTATACGAGATAAATATAAAACTGTATGGGAAATACCAATGAAACATATACTTAATTTATCTGCAGATAGAGGACAATTTATTTGCCAAAGTCAAAGTAATAATTTATGGATGAAAAATCCTGATTATAAAAAATTAACTGCAATGCATTTTTATTCTTGGAATTTAGGTCTTAAAACTGGAATTTATTATCTAAGAACGCAAGCAAAAGCCACTGCACAACAATTTACAATCGATCCTAGTAAAAAAGTTATTCAACAAGAGGAAGAAGAATGTTTAATGTGTGGTTCTTAATTATTTAACAATTATTAATTAATAAATATATTAAAATAATATTTATTAATGCAAGATGTTGAAAAGTATGCAGCAAAATTAGAAAATATAAAATTAGAAAGTTATTGCTTTGGTAATAATGCTTTTTTTGATAAACAAATTACAAATAGTTTTGAAGTAAGATTTCCTGGTGGTATTTTTCCTTGGAAAAAAAATGATAATAGACTTATTTTTATTATGACTTGTTCTACACCTAATAAAAAATATATTATTTCTTGTTGTGAATTAGGTAATAATATTAGAGGAAATGAACATACAATATGGAATTTATTTAAAACTTTAGAGGCTGAAAATTTAAAGGGTGTCGCTAATTTGTTTATTTCATTATTATTTCGTTTTTACAATTATAAATATAAAGATAAAGGTGGCGATAAACTTTTAAACTTGTATATTATTCCAAAATATTCTATGCCTGCTTATATTACTTACTTAAAAAATGGATTTACAATGGACAGAACTAAAAATTTTTGGGTTAATTATAGAAATGGTTTAGAACAAGCTTTATATATGTATAAAAAATAGTTTTTTTTTCTGTCTCATATATAATTACTAAATAAATGGAAGAACTAATTAATAAACCACAATATATTATTGTTGGTGCAGGACTTACTGGGTCTATTTTAGCTAATAAAATTGCTAGAGAACTTGATACTGAAGTTTTTTTAATAGAAAAAGAAAAACATATTGGTGGTAGATACTATGATTATATAGATAAAAATAGCAAATTATTAATTAGCAAATATCAACATAAACCTATTTTTACTGATGATAAGATTATTTTAAATTTTTTAAAGAAATATACTGTTATTCAAAAATTTCAATATAAAATTTTAAATTCATATAACCAAGCAAATTTTTATTCTCCTATAAATGTTTCTACTATAAATAAGATTTGTAACAAAAATATTCAAGATATCGACTCCCTCAACGAATGGATTGATGAAAATATTTCAGAATCTGTTGACATATCTAATACCAAAGACAAAGCTATATCATTATTTGGTGAAAATATATTGAATAATTATTTAGAACCTTATTTAAAAAAAAAATGGAAAAGAAATATTAATGATTTAAGTTTTTGTGTATTAGATGAATTTGAATTTAGAAAAAATCAAAACGATTATGCTTTTAAAAATAAAACTGTTGGATTTTTTAAAAATGGTTACACCTCATTTTTACAAAGACTAATAAGTAGTAAAAATATAAAAACCATTTTTGAAACTGATTTTTTTGAATTTAAAAAAAAATATAATTTACAAGACACTACTATTATTTATACTGGCAAAATTGATGATTATTTCTCTAATTCTAATTTAAATAAACTTGAATACTTGAATATTACCAATGATAATAAGACTTTCAATTCTCCAAAATTTAAA
>MDSZ01235399.1_pt1 | contig 10496 bp, 2 predicted proteins | sample 811201 | NCBI WGS metagenome assembly MDSZ01 (sample SAMN05326647, study PRJNA326480) | marine metagenome | isolation source: seawater | place: Indian Ocean: North | collected 2010
CCTAATGAGAATTTACCTACATCGCAAGAATCACATGAAACGGAACCCGTTTCGGATGTAAACGTGCCCGGCGAACATAATACGCACGCGGTCGCACCGACCGATGACTGGTACTTGCCTTGTTCACAACTCTTACACGTAGCACTCCCCAACGTATCGGAATATTTTCCAGTCGCACACAACTCACATTGGCTGCCGCCCGCATTAGAATATTTCCCTGTATCACATTGTTGGCATTTTGTGCGGTCGAAATAGTCAAAGTACCCCGCAGGACATACCTTACACTCATTTTGGGCGTTCTGGTCTTGAAATTGTCCAGTTGAACATTGTATACACGTCTCTTTACCCACGTCGTTTTGATACCGGCCAACCGGACACTCTGCACAATCATTCGTCGGTGTGCCAACGTTCCAATCGAAAATAGCACGGAATTTGTACCAGCCAGACGGGCATGTACGGCAATACCAACGGTTTAGAGCATCTGCTCCTTCGCCGTCCGGACAGTCTTTACACGCGCTATCATCATACATAAAGCGTTCCTCCGAAAACTTGCCAGCTACGCACGGGGTACAATCCGACACCTCGTCATGTCCTTCTACACCGGTTTCTTTCTCCGTATACCACCCATAAGGACATGACTTGCAACCCAACTGACCGACTTCATCTTGAAACGTACCTTTCATACACGTCTGACACATCGCCGACGTGCCATCATTAAAACGCCCCACCGGACATGATTGACACGGACCACCACTATATGCCGAATTCACCCACGCCGTATCATCCGCAGATATCTCGATAGATGTACTCGAAAACAGCGTACACATATCTCCATCACGCATATAACAATGAACGGTATCAAAAGACGCAGGACAGGCCACTGGTGATGCCGTACCTACACATTTATACCCCGGGGCCTTATGAAATCCTCTCTTCGTGTAGATAGACGTCCCAGACGTGTAACAGCTACAATCGGCGTCCATAGTACATTCGGTTTCATCCGTAATCCCAGACGTACACGTCCCCGATTCCGCATGCGCATAATCCTGCCATGCGCCGATGATACCGGGTATACCACGCCCCGAAGGACATGATTGACACGTCGTAGAAAACGTCTCACCCGTTGGTTGCTCGCCAAACTCACCGTACCCGCACGGTTGGCAATCTCTCCCATGGGCGAGAGACATATCTACATCCGTTGCAAAGCACGTCCCACAGACGGTACGATCATCAAACACATCCCCACCACCGTTAAAATCAACCATACACTGGTCGAGACGTCCATGACACACGTTGGACGCATATCCCGACGACGCCGCATACACATTTCTCCAATGCCGCATCTCTGCCGTTTCTTCGGTCGACGCATCAAAGCAGACACCAAGAGACGTCTTCTCCCAAACTACATGGTCTCTGGAATCACCCGAAAGTAATCCAGTGCACAGTTTATACGTGCGCGGAATCACATGTTCTTCAATGCCAAAACACCCATCGTCACATGCTGCGACAGCTTCATCAAACGTGTCATATGTCGTTGAACCATATTGATTACATGCGGAACGTGTATGAAATATCCACGACGCTGGGTTTATTGTCCTCCACAGATTGGCATATCCCACACGGTATTGATTCTCCGTTCTACACCGATCCGGCACATCAACCAACGAGTCCCCACAGAACGGATGCATACATATCTCTGCCGATGTAGTCACACCCGGACAAGGATAACATCCCGATACGATATTCGCATCTTCATCTCCATCAAAATATGTCACAGACCGCGGGTCCGCGTCACTCGAAAATGCCCCATACGTCGCTAAACCCGCAGCAATACCTCCAATCTGGTTGGGGCGCGTCAGTGTCTGCGTGTTCGATAATAATACAAACCCGTTTGGACAGCAGTTATGCCGCGCCGAAGATGACGACGACGGGCAATCGCATAGGGTCACACCGTCCGTAGGTTTCGACACACACGTACCACCAAGCACACACGTGCCACAGAGATCACCACAGTTGAAGCCAGAATATCCATTCACACACAAGGCACAATCATTAGGACATTTATTGCAGTCTGAATCAGGACAATCGGGACAGACAGATGTACCGAGGCGCCGCTGCTGTCGTATCTTGTCTACACCAGCAAACTCGAATGGGAAGTTAATCTTGGATGCCGTGCGACGCTCAATCTCTGACACGGATACTGGATACGAGTCCGCCGTTAACCGTGGATTTGGGCGCACGCGAAATGGTACCACGGGCGCGTTCGAGTCGACGCCACCACCGCAGACGCAACATCCTTCACGTGCTCCCGGATTGCCACACGCGCTACAATCGACCCCGAACGCGTTTGCACATCCCCAACCGGCGCAGCGCTCGTGCCTCTCCTTACGAAAGCATGTGGTCCCTGACGCGGTAACGGAGTTTTCTAATGCGCTGGTAGAATGTGCACATGTTGTATTGTCCCATTGATAAGCAAAGCAAGAGACATCTAGTGAGCACTCGGCTTCGCATTGTGCTTCATTGTATGCGTTTGGTATAGCGGCGGTGCATGCTTGATTATCGTCACGCGTGTAGATAGGTTCTTTACACGGCGCTGGAGTGATGGATGGCTTGCCGCCTCCACATCTGCAACAACCGATGTCGGGGGTGATGCCATCACGATCGCGAAAAGATGTCCAGTCAAGTGACGTCGACGTATTCACCTGACCGTTGGAGCAATGTGTGAACGTGTTGCAATCATTCTTCCACGTGTCTTCGCATGATGGGTCGTACGATGAAGCTACTTTGAGCGCCGACGTGGGAAGACCATGGCCACGCTGCCCACCGCCACATCGACAGCACGCTCGATAATATTTTTCCACATCGGATGTATACATATTCATCATGCGCAGTTTTTTTACGTCGACGGAATCACGAGGACACATGTCAGATAATTTCTCCACCTCTGCAACTGTGCCCGCGTTGTTGATAAATTCTATCCCGTGATCCGGATCACACGTTACACCGGGGAAATCACGGCATTGCACGTCGCCATCAGAATTTTTCATTTCTCCGTTCTCCCAATGTTCAAAATCAAGAATTATGTCCGGGGTGACTTGTGGCCATAAGAACGTCGAAAATTCACGGTATTGGCCGACAAAATAGGTTGCTTCGAACGGCAGTAAAGGAGGAGATGGGACGGCCCGTTCACCGCCGGTTCTTTTCGGTAAACAACGTCGATTCCAAGTACATCCCGTCTGCTCTTCACACGCCGTTTGTGTATTCCAGACGGCGCAAAAGGCATTTGTTGCGCCACCGTAGGGAGCATCTATATCGCGGTAGAGTGGTAATACACGCGTTGTCTCGGCCGTCGATCGTGAACCGCCCGCGCCTCCACACAGACATTGGCCCGTACCTTCTTTCCCCATATTGCATAGTCCCAGACCCGAGCATGCGGTTTCGATATTTTTTCCATCAAAGCCCGGGCATTTTGTTTTACATGTTTCGGTCGCATATCCCCGCGCGCATTGTTCGCACATCGGCCCGTCGAAAAATCCCTGCACGCGTGAACGAAAGCATAAACATGTGGGGCAGCGCAGTACAAAGTTTGGGTGTATTTCGCAGGTGCGGGTGGATACGAGCGTCGGTGGCGCATCGTCGGACACCGTAGAAGCTGCCATCAACCCCTCCCACTGTTGACTCGTGGCGGCTTCATCATATTTTTGCACAAACTCACGTATGAATGGTCGGTACACCCACGTATCGTTTGAAACGGTCTCCACGATACGACAGGGGCGGTCCATAGATTCTCTTCCGTACATGAGACCAGATATGTTTAACGACGTAAAGAACGGATCTTTTACGTACAAAGATGTGTTTCCTTCCGTCACATACGATTGCACACCGAGGAATATGAGGGGACCTGCAAAGCCGACGCAATCGGACAACCGTGAGCAGTATCGTTTGGGGTCTGCGGGGGCCTCTACGGCTGTGGCGCCATGTAGTGCGACGTTCAGTAGAACATACATGAACGGCGGTTCTTTGTCGTCATCAAAGACGGTTGCATTTTCTCGTTGGTAATCGGGGATGAATGTGTGGCAGCGGCCGTAGAATTGTCTCATGGCGCGTAGAAAACGGTCTCTATTCGGCGAATCCGTACTTCGAAACGACGTGGGAGAAATATCTGTCACCTCGCAGGAACCTTTCTTCGAACAGATATTGTCTGCCGAGTCAGCGGTACCATCAAATCCCGGACATGTGAACTGGCAATTGTCACCGATGTATCCATAATCGCAAATGCATTGGCCCGTATCTCCACACGTACCTCTACCAGAACACACCGATTCCATAGTAAACCCGTCGTAACCGGGACATGTGATCTCACAACCGTCTCCACGGTAGGGCGTGCGTAAAGGATTATCTTGCACCGTCAACGCACCATCCGGCGTGTTTGGAGCATTTTCACCCACGACGAGCGCTTCCATCAGCATCTCGTGAGGAGCTTTGTCACACGTACACTGGCAAGATGATTCACAGCGTCCATGGCCAGTGCAAGGGACGTTCAGTTCCGTGATCGCGCCCGGACATATGGTAGACGCGTCATCTCCACAGGTGCCACCACGGTACATATGAATATCATACAACGTTTGACCGACAAGATAATTTCGAAAGGATTGCGGCGCACCATACATAGTAGCTTCAGACGTCACAGCGTTAAAGATAATTCGAACGCCGCCCACATCCGGCAAATGCGCCGTAAAGAGACGTCCAGACACGTCGACGTCTCCGACATATATATCCAAGTTCCAAAACGCTTGCAACGTATACACGCGCGGTCCAAGAATAATTCGAAACGTCTGATTAGACGTTACTACGGGAGCGGACATATCTATTCCGTAGTAACGCGTAGGAACAAGTGCGGTACCCCGTGCCTGTGTTCCGCTGCACACGTTCGTGTCTGTGTTCTGTGCGCAGTAGACGTCTCCTTCTTGCTGGGAGCGAAATCTCGCACGCGTGAGAGTGAATATGTCGAACGTTGTTTCGGGACCACTGGTACGTTCCATATGAGGCGTTGCGTCGTCGGCGGCTGGAAACCCACTCCCCTCCCATAGTTTGGAATAATACCACGTGTACGCGTTTAGAGCATCTAATACGTGATAGGTGCCCTGCATCATCTGTACACGTTCAACGATCTCGTGAACGGGGTCAGCACGGATACCTACCAACAGACCGAATAATAGTAAGAGACGTCTCATTGTGTTGACTCGCACAACGTATATAGTGTATTTAAACGAGGATCCTCCACAACACAATGGACGTCGATCTTTCGGAAGAAAAATTGACCCTCGAAGAATTTTGTTATACACCGCGCACATTAGTTGAAATTGTAGATCGTTTCTCAGGCATGAAAGATTTAATGGACAAATTAGACAAAAAAGACGCACATTTGCAGAGATTGGAACGCCCTTGTATCGACTCGCTCCATTATACATTTCACAAGGGGTGGGAAACCTTCCATTCACGCAGACAAAACACAAGTGTAAACCACACAAACACGAAAGTGGCCCCATTAGCACAAAAGTTTAACGAAAAGGCGGATATATTATTAAACAAGCATGCTCCTACGTTCGACGAGTATGGAAAAAAATTTCCATTCGGCCCCAATTTTAAAGGACAGGATAGCTCCGGAAATAACATATTTCGTGCAGAATATTTTATCATGACATATTACTCTTTTAAAGGCCGGTTGAATGAATGGTTTACGCATAAGTTAGGAAGAGCTATTAGAGCAGATACTGCACCCGATTATCAAAAGATATTCAATCGACTTGGCAATGAACATACTATATGGGGAGAATTTGATGAATGGTATAGCGGTTATTTCTACGAGCCTTACCCTACACTACCACCCGGATCTAATATATTGGATGCGCAGGAATTTTTCAACCGGTATTGTTGTGAAGGACAAGATTTTTTTATTAGTCCTATTGGTCAGGGCGGATTGAAAAAACGTTGGGACTTTATACGCTTTAGTAAAACGACCACTGAAGACAATATACCTGAATTGGTTCGGGTCAAAGTAAGGGACAAAGTAAGTAGTAGTAGAAGCAAGGGGACCTCATTCATAAAAATAAATTCAGCATATGTTCAAAAATACATGCAACAGCTCGCAATTGTCGAGCAATACCGTGAAACCTTAGCTACTGAGTATAAGGCACGAATTCCGGCGATCGTAGACAACATCATTCAACACGTCGAGTCTGGAGTGCTCGAGGTAGCAAACGAATATAGCAACGAAGAAAAAACACCACACGCACATTTCATATTCGCTGCCCGTCAACAAAGAACCCATATACGCGATTATGGCACTAATAATGAAGACATACCATTTGGGACGTTAGTCGTGCAACAAGACGGCTTAAAGATCGTTCATCAACGTATTGCGCAGCGACAAACGATCTTCGAGAAAAAAGCCCGTAATAAAGCTCTCCGCACTAATAGAACAAAACAATCATTTCACGGGATTGAAGTGCCCTTGATGTTATCTCGTCTATTACCATACTACACACCAAAATGCACGTGGGTGGGGCAGCGCGAGATGCCCAATTATGAATATCCTGTTAATAAAAGACTAGACACACTTACTGAACAGAATAGCGTTGTCGACGACGACAGCGGCAATGACGACGACTTTGACGACGACTTTGACGACATTTTTACCTACGACTTTGAAGACGACTGTGACGGCTTTGAAGACGATGACGTCGCCATGAGTGACGTCGGTGAGACAAAACAAAAGAAACGACCGCCACCGCCACCGCCTGATACGCCTGATACTCCTGTCAATACCAAAAAACAACGTACTGAAGATACATTTTATACTGAAGATACATTTTACTAATTAACACTATGTACTAATTCTCCCGACGGGTCTGGGGATTTCCATTCCGCGTTCCACGATATCGCAGCACCGGAAGAGCATGCGACGGACGGCCCCGTGATGACAGACTCTACACGGCCGGGAAAGCATGCTTCAAACGTGTTCCGATAATGAGTCGGCTCATCGAGTTGTTTCAGCGCCGCGATCCAACGATTTCCAACAGCGTCAGAGAATTGCGCTTTCGCACGTTCCGACACCTCTTCCGGTATCATGGACGCAAACGCACGGCGTAGAATCCATTTCTCCAACAGGTCGGGCTCTTCTTCTTTCCACGGCGTCGTCATCTTGTACCCGGGCCACATCTTATTCATAACGTAGTCCACAACGTCGACGTCGAGAAATGGAACACGGCATTCGAGCCCGTGGTCGCCCGTCGATTTGTTGGCCCGAAGACAATCGTACGCATGTAAATCGTTCATCTTGCGAATGCATTCGGCTCCCATTTCTTCAGGCGAGGGGCACCATTCGTTATACTTGTATCCTGCGAATAATTCATCGGCGCCTTCGCCAGACAATACCATTTTAATGCCGTGTTTTTTAATGTGTTTCGATAGCAACCACATAGGCGTCGAGGCTCGAATGGTCGTCACGTCGTATGTTTCCACGGCGCGAATGACATCTTTCAACGCGTTTATGCCTTCTTCCACAGTGTACACTAATTCATGGTGCACCGTTCCAAGACTTGCGGCCACGCGCCGGGCCACCTCGAGGTCGGGAGAATCATGCAATCCCACGCTGAAGGAATGTACTACCGGGTAGTCGGGACGATACGTCGACGCGTTCCGGACAGCAAGAGCCGCCACAATCGTCGAATCAAGACCGCCGGAAAGCAAAACTCCCCACGGTGTATCGCCCATCAAACGGCGTCGTACGGCCGTCTCCATGCGTCTAACAATTTCATCGCAATGCGCGTCGACGTCTTCCAAACACAGGGCGGTCTGAGGCTCCCACGACGTGTTGTAGGGTTGCGTAAACACGTCGACGTTTACTTGGCCGTCTCGAAAAATGCCTACCGACCCGGGAGGAAATATCTTTACGCGTTTTACACTGGATGGAAACGTTTCAAGCAACGAGGACACGTAAAGCGTATCTCCATCGGCGTAGTAAAGAGGCGTTACACCGATCGGGTCGCGCGCAACAACCGTCGTGCGACTTGGTACATGGTGGGCCACGAACGAAAATACGCCGTTAAGCATGCGACAAACCTCGGCCGGTGTATGCGTTTGTAGCAAGGAAATAATCACAGAGCAGTCAGACGCGCCTTCTTCACTGCCAAGTTCGCGATGATTGTAGATTTCGCCATTGACCGTGACCATCCAATCGCCTTGCACAAAGGGCTGGGCGACTGTAGAATTCAGGCCTACGATGGCGAGGCGCGAATGGTACAGGCGAGCATCATTTTTTTGAACGCAGTTAAAGGCATCCGGTCCACGCGCCAACATTCCGCGTAGGGAGCGTAGTTCTCCCGTACCAATAATTGCAAAAATACCACACATGATACGTAAAACGAGTATAAATATATAGTCTGTACCGTAAAATGCAACAACCCGAACCCAAAGTCCGCGACCTGTTGAAATGGATGCACGAAACGCTCACACCATATATCCCTACGGTGGTGCAGACACATATCGTCCAACCTGTAAAGGAATGGTATATAAAGGTGTCGAAGGAATCATAGATGGCCGACAACCAAACGCCAGACTTGCCACCGCCCGTATTCCTCTACCCGCTCACCTTTGATCTACCGGAAAAAGAAAAGCGGTACATAGGAGAAAATGCCATAGTTCCCGGAGAAAATGGATGGAAGGATGCGTGGTTTAATATTCTGCAAAATAATAAGGTTATTCGCGGAAAACATCAAAACATTGCAAAATATAGTAGGGATAAAAAAGGATATAATCCAAATCAATTAAATGAAATTAAAAAAGAAGTAGATCGGTATCTAGATAGAACAAGAGGTGAAACAAAAAGTAGAAATATCGCACCCACGCGTGGTATGAAATATGAGAACAACAGCTGTTGGTTTGATGCGCTTGCCTTTGTGATTCTTGCCGACCCCACAGAACAGATTTTGGAATGTTTGGAATCAAACCCAAACGACCTTGCAAAATATTTATTAGGCCTGCGTAGATATATGTACCGCGAAACAGATGATAAGGTTTATGAATACACACGTCGCACATTAGATAGTTGGGGTTATGATACTGAACGACAAGAGATTATACGTCTTCCTACGTTAATAAATGAAGTGATAAATTGTGAAATATTTATGAACGAACATGCAGTGAACAAACATACAGGTTTCGTATCTAATGCAGACGCAACGATATTAATCATACGGAGACCCGACATTACGATTGAACAAGATGGAGACGTTATTCCGGTTGAACGCCTTGCAGAAATGTACGAAGCCAGACTTTATGGCCATGTGTTTTATAGTGTGGAACGCAGAGAAGGCATGACAATAAAACATTTTACGTCAGGGATATATGTAAATGATGGAAAATTCTTATATTATGATGATAATGACATTACTATTGAAAATCGTTTGAGATTTTTAGAAGATGTTCCGGACAGACCTCCAAATAAACCTCCAAATAATGGTAATATTTTTAAAGCAACGTGGGATGTGTATTACCGCTTTGTTGACCAGACAAACAGTGCACAACAGGCCGAAAGCAAATCCCACCATGTAGCAGAACCGCTTACGGAATATCCCAGAGAGTCAAAAGAACATTCTGTAAACGGCGAAACCAAATCCCACCGTGTAATGGTTGACAGTGTAGTACAACGGCTTAATAACCATTCTGAGTACGGAGGAGTATTTTCAGAACATAAAGATGATATTGGTGCTACGTTCAAAGAAATATACAAAATCGCAATAAATGCGGTGAATAGACGCTTGCAGGATGATATAAGTGTCAAAATAACCCCGGATACATTGTTTAATTTATTTTTGAATTCGTATGACCACATTGAACGCGCATTAAAAGATGGAGAAAATCCAGAAACGTTAGTATTTCACTGTGAAAATAATCTATCTAAATTCCTATGGGACGTGCAAACAACAATAAAGAATATCGAAAAACGTAGAGACGGTCGCGAGCCGGGCATTTATCTAGATACATATAATAATAGGGGCCGATTTGCTTCTAGGAAGATATATGAATTGGATGAACCCAATGGAAACATTGTATCTAGAGAACACAATAATACCCTCCTTAATGTTAATGCCTGCATATTCTACGATATGGAGGGTCACGTAGTTGAACGGGATAAATTGAAAAAGGACCAAGTGTACCAAGTGTTTCATATACCAGCAAATTATTTTGATCGCGTCAGATTTATATATCAAGACAAGTTTGAAAAAACGAGAGAAATGATCCGCTCTACATTTTTAGGACCCGGTGGTTTAGGACCCGGTGAGGATACAACAATACTAGCGGACAAAATCATTTTTATTGAAAACGAAAATTTGACGGATTTATTTGATCTGATAAATGAATATAGTGAAAATGAGATTGATCTGATACGTAAATCATATCAAGAATTAAATAATCACATGTCAAATTTTAAC
>MDSZ01165941.1_pt1 | contig 10495 bp, 8 predicted proteins | sample 811201 | NCBI WGS metagenome assembly MDSZ01 (sample SAMN05326647, study PRJNA326480) | marine metagenome | isolation source: seawater | place: Indian Ocean: North | collected 2010
AAGTTTAATACGATTTATGAGATTATCTCATTATTTTGTGAGAAGAGATATAATTTATATAAATTAAGAAAAAAGAGATTATTAGAAGAGTATGAAAAACATTTATTAATGTGTGGTGAGAAGTGGAGATTTATAGAGGGAGTAATGAAAAAGAAGATTAGATTATTTAATATAGAAGAAGAAGAGATTATAAAAACACTTGATGAGCAAAGATTTAAAAGAGTTGATAATAGTTATGATTATCTTTTAAATTTAAATGTAAGAACATTTACAAAAGAAAAGTGTGAAAGTTTAAAAAGAGATATAATGATTACTAGAGAAAAGATAAGTAAATTACAACAGACAAGTGAATCGGGAATGTGGATAGAAGATTTAAATAAGTTAAGTGAAAAATTATAAAATTTTAAAAAAATATTTAATTAAAATAAATGACAACTATTAATGCAAAAAACATAAATTGTGAAACAATTAATTGTAGTAATATTAGAAATACTATTTTTTCAAAGGTTGTAAAAGCAACTTTTGATAATACAAGTAGTAGTGATAATTTTCTAAAAAATGCTGCTTTTTTTGAAATAGAAGTCCCCGCAAATATACTTATAACTTTTGTAGCTGTTTATGTTACGGAAAACGATATTGTGGTAGCAACTGCTTCAAATGCTGATACACTTTTGAATGTGGCTGATGGTACAAATTCAATTGTAGGTAGTGCTACAAGTATAACTATAGGTAGTGCTCCAAATTCTGCAGGTATGGTGATAGCGGTTGAGGATGGAGAAAGAGTAAAAGGATCTTTACTCCAAGCTGGTCCTAATGCTGATGGTATGTTATCAAATCAAGATAGAGTTTTAACTGGTGTAATATATCACGATGCAGATGGTCAGAACGATGGATTAGGGGATGCAGCTCTGACTATTACTGATCTAGATAAGGTTGTTTTATATGTTGAGATTATGGGTATTAGAGTTCCACAATAAAATTTTTAATAATATATTATTAAAAATTAAGCTTGAGACATTTCTATTTTAATATCATTATTTTCTTCTAAATTTTCTTCTACATTTTCATTTCCAGAACTACTTTGACTAGAAAAGTTTGAAAGAGTATAATTTCCTTTTTTTTCGTTCCAAAGTTCGTGGATATGAAGAGGAGCAAGATATTTGCAATCACTTTTAATTTTTAAGATACTTTCTTCAAGATTATTACAAAAATCAGAGAAGTCTTCGTTAGGATTACAAATTTCAAATTCAACTTTGGTAATTAAACTATCATAGGTGTCAGCGCTTGTAGCAAAAGCATCTTTCTTAAGTTGAAAGCCGAAACTGGCAGACATAGATTGAATAATGGTAGCAATAGCAGTTAAAACACCGACGGTCACTCCGCAACCTTGTTTTTCATTTTCATCAAGCATACTACTCGTAGCTAAAAAACTAACAACGGATGATAATCCAGTAATAATAATACCTGGAACAACAAAACGTTGACCTAAAGTACCATAATATTGACTAGATTGATTATTAACGAAACGTTCTTTTTTAAGACGTTTATAAAATTTATTCAGGATTTCCATTTCCTGAGCGGAGTGAGTGAAAGTTTCAGACATTTTATTATAAGAGAATAAAATTGATTTTTAAAATATTGTATGATTATAATAAATGACAACAATATTAGATTTTCTACCATATTATCCAAGTTTTGAAGATGATGAACAAATTTATTCTAAGAAAGAATTTAATGAGCTAAAATTGTCAAAAAATGAAACAAAGCCAACAAATCAAATGTATCAAAAACATCAAGAACTTCTTAGTAAAATTTTATCAAGTTATACACTTTATGATAAATTACTTCTTTTTCATAGTCCAGGGACAGGAAAAACAGGTGTTGCATTTGCTACATCAGAAAGAATTCTATCTGAAAAGTTTGGAATTAATAAGGTATTTGTATTAACTATGAGTAATGATGTTCTTGTAAATTTAAAAAGTCAATTAGTAAATACATATGGAAAAGATAAATATATTCCAAAAGAAAGAGAAGGTGAAAAAACTAAAAAAAAGATAACAGAAAAATTATTAATTGCAAATGGTTATAATTTTATGACATTTCATACCTTTGCAAAAGAAATAAAACAATCAAGAGATAAAAAAGAAGAAGAATCATTACTTAATAAATATTCAAATAGTGTATTTATATTAGATGAGATACATAATATCAAGCAAAAAATAGATAAAAAAGAAGAAAATGATATGACTCTTAAAAAATATAATGATATAAAATTTTTATTAAGAAATGTTAAAAATTCTAAAATATTATTAATGACAGGAACTCCAATGCGAGATTCACCTGATGAAATTATAGATATTTTAAATTTAATTGTTGATAAACCTATTGAAGGTTTTAAATTAACAGATGATTCTTTATATAGAGAAGGTGAATACAATACTTTAACATTAAATACTGATAATGAAAATATAAAAAAATTTTTAAAATCATCAAAAGGATTTATAAGTTATTTAAAAGAAGATTTTGAATCAACTATTAAAAAAGAATTTATAGGAGAAAAATTACATAGTGATTCTAATTTTATAATAACTAGGTGTGATATTGTAAATGAACAAAAACAAATGTATTTAAAAATCTATAATGAAAGAAAGATAGAAGATCAGGGTGATGGGCAAAATCCTTCTCTTAGTCCTCAAGAAAGGCAATGTGCGTTAGGATGTTTTAAAACAAAAAAAGGAGAAGTTTTAGTAGGTAAAGATGGATTTGCAAGATGTATTGAAGAAACTTTTATAAGTGGTGAAATTACATATAAATTTAAGAATGATATTAATTTACCATCTACATTAGAAGGATTAAAAAATTTATCGATGAAATATTATAAAGTATTAAAATGTATTAAAGATAATCCTAAACAATGTCATTTTGTATTTTCAGAGTTATTAAATGGAAGTGGTATTATATTTTTTTCATTATTACTAAACAAGTATTTAGGCTATAATAGACAAACAATGACAGGTAGTATAGAAACAAAAGCGAAACGATATATTTTATTAAGTGGTGAAACTTCAATAGAAAATAAGAAATTATTAATTAAAGAGTTTAATGAAGCTAAAAATTGTGAAGGAGAATATGTACAAGTTATATTAGGAACAGATGTAGTAAAAGAAGGATTAAATTTCTTTCATATTCAACATATTCATATTCTTACAGGATGGTGGAATTTTTCAAAGATAGAACAAGTTATAGCACGAGGTGTTCGTTATGCTTCTCATGATTATCTTAAAGCTAAGATATTACAAAAAACACCTTTCAAGAAATGGTTTACATCATCAAAATATGCGAATGATGAAGAAATTTCTAGTATTATAAATAAACCTCAAAATTTATCAGATACATTAAAAAATAAATTAAAAAAGGTGTATAATGAATATGAAAATGATATTATAAAGATAAAAGCAAATATATACTTATATACCTGTTATATTATTCAGGAAAATAATAATATTTCAATTGATTATAAGATGTATCGATTTGCAGAAGAAAAGGATAGAAAAATAAAAGCGGTTGAACACCTTCTTAAACAATGTGCTATAGATTGTGAATTATTTAAAGAAAGAAATAAACGACATCCTGAACTAGATTTTACACGTAATTGTGAATTTCAAATGTGTGATTATGATTGTATACCAGAATTAAATTTAACCTCAATCGATTATACTACTTATAATTTATACTATTATAACAGGTTTGAATTAATAACCATTATTAAAAAACTTTTCAAATTGTATTTTTACATAAGATTAGAATCTTTACAAAAAATGTTTATGGGAAATACATTATACGATATTTTATATGTTATGTCAGCATTAATTAATGAAAAGATTGTTATCGAAAATAGATTTGGTATTCACTGTCATATTCAACAAGAAAATGATATATTTTTTTTAGTTTACATTACTGATGTTGAATCAACCCAAAAATTAAGTGTATATTATAATGAAAATGTATATAATGAACCTAATATACCTCTATTAACTCAAGATAGTATTATTCAAGATTTAGAACAAAGTGAAGATGATGATAATAGAAAAAGATTATTTCAGTCTCAAAATTTAGATAAAGAAACTAAATTTGAATTATTAACAAAAGCGATCCAAGGTACATTAACACCTTATTCATTGCAAGAATTTATTAAAAGATATCTTCGTTATAAATATTTTGATATAAGTATAAATGGAATAAACTATTATGTAGTTACACTTAATATTGGAAAAGATAAAGATATAAATAATATGTTTTTTCTAAAGGGTAATGAATGGATAAAATGTAATAAAGATGATATTGGTAAACAAATTCTTAAATTATATGAAGATAGAGAGTTAGAAATAAAGGAAAGAGCAAACACTTTTAACTTAGGATATTATGGATTAATCGATTATGATAATGATAAAGATATTTTTAAGTTAAAAAAGATACAAGATGAAGAAACAAATATTAGTAAACAGATAAAAGGACAAGTATGTACAACAATGAAAGGAGAAGAAACGTTAAAGAAAGAAATAGAGAAAATAGAGAAAATAGAGAAAATAGAAGATAAAGAAAATATAAAAATATATTTAGAAGAGTATAAAAAAGGTAAAAACACAAAAAGAAAAATGTGTGAATTTATAAGAAAGGTATATGAAGAGTTAGATGTTATATTTTACGAGACATATAACAATTTAACTAAATAATGGTAAAAATATAAATATGCATGATAATAAATATTTATATTTTAAAAATTTAGTGTATAATTATCTAACGATAGGGTATCCAAGAATGGATATATTTGATAAGGAGATATTACTAATGACAATTGTTGATATTTTTACAAAACAATTTTCAAAAAATCTTGGTTGGATGATTAAAAGGTATATGATAGATTATAATATTAATAGCGATGATATATTATTTTATAATAATGTTCCTAGTTTAAAACAAATAAGTATCCACACTATTCAAAGAAATAAAAACATTAACTATAATATATTATGTTATAATCTTCAGTTACAAATAAAAAAACCTTTATGGTCTATTTTAGATACAAATACAAATATTCTTAATTTTATGAGGTATTTGTATAATAAAGATAAATCTAAACTACTTGATTATTTAATTAGATTGTATAATAGAACCTCCTCTTAAACGAAGAACTAAATGTAATGTACTTTCTTTTTGTACGTTATAATCACTTAGTGTTCTACCATCTTCTAATTGTTTTCCAGCGAAAATAAGTCTTTGTTGATCAGGAGGAATGCCTTCTTTATCTTGAATTTTTGCTTTAACATTTTGAATCGTATCTGCAGGTTCAACATCCAAGGTAATTGTTTTACCAGTAAGTGTTTTTACAAAGATTTGCATTTTATTATAAGAGAAAATTTATAAAGAAAAATTTATAAAAGTATATAAGAAAAATTTAGTTAAACTAAAATATTCATTTGTATCTAATATAGGCATTGATTTAGAATTACGTTGTAGATATAGTTTGTGTTCATCTGTTTTAATTACATCACCTAATAATATGCTTACAATAATATTTCTATCTTCAAAGTATGTATCAAGTTCATTAAATACCATTTCAAAGGTAGCTCTATTTAAATCTATTTTTTGTGTTTGTTGAATAAAATAATAAAACTTGTCTTTAAAATTGTTTGATTTAAACGTGTTAATGTAATTAAGAAGTTTTTGTAAGAATGTAAAAATATAAGATGAAACAGATGAATGTAATTTAGTTGTAATAGTATAATTAAAAGTAGTTTGTACTTTTGAAACCGCATTATTAAATAGTTTTTCACACTTATAATGAAATGTTTTAAACTCCTTAGGAATCGTGTAATAATCTTTAAAATTAAATTTTTTCATATACCATAGGTGTATTAACTTAATAATCATATGATTATTAATTTTATCTTTTGTATTATAGGACATGCAAGCAATCATATTTATAATATGATTTACAAGTATATTTATAAACTCAAGACATTCTTTATTATCTTGTATTAGTATATTAGTAATACGAATCCAATTATCAGGAATAGGTTTTTGATCGGTTGATAATAGTTGTAATTTATTAGATATAGATTTAACTTTATCTAATATTACAAAATGTTTAGATAAACTAAGAGCAATCTTAAATGAATTTTGTAATAGTTTATGTTTTATAACTTTATCAAATAAAGAACCTATAACTCTATCTTTTAAAGATAAATGAACCCTATCATACTCATTAATTGTATTTTTTTTTACTAAATCATACGCGACTGTTTCAGGTTCAATTGTTATAATAGATAGTAAAAATACAAATTCTTTAAAGTAAATATATTGTAATAAGTTATTAAAACTCATTGAAGATATAGTTGTATTTATTTTATAAAGTGGTGAACCTTCATGATGATCTTCTATAATATCTTCTAATGTATGTTTTAAATCTTCTCCAAAATAATGAAAATCATCCTCGTCTTCTTCTTCTATTTCATCATCCTCATTCTCGTCTTCTTCTATTTGAGTATTTTCTTTTACATTATCTTTTTTTGGCGACTTGATTGATTTTATAAATGAAAATAGATTATTAATGGTAGTTGAACTAATAGGTGTATATTTAGTTGTTTTTTTTAAGTTTAATTTATCTTTGATATAGGACAATTTGTCTAAGGATAAATTAAATAGTTTATGATATTCTTTATCACTTAGCGAATAAGGGATCGTATCTGAATCATGATCTTCAGCTTCTTCACCAATATCAATAAAGATATTTAATTTATCTTTTATATTGTTTTTAAAGGATGATTTTAAGTTTTCTTGTTGTACAATAAGATTATACTTATCATAATTATTTAAAATAAATAATTTTACAAGATGGTCTTTAAGGTTTAAATTAGATAATAATTTTTCGTATATAATGTTGTATTCTAATTCTTTGTTTTTATAGAGAGTATATAGATTGTTATTATTAATAGTGGTTGATATAAAGGTACTTCCATACATTTGCAATATAAGTGTTTTTATTTGAGAGTATGTATAGTCTTTATACTTTTCAAGAGTATTATAATTAGATTTATTATACATAATATGTTTTAGTCCTTGTATAATGATATATAATTCTCTTAAAAGATTTATATCAATAGAATTATCAATATCTTCAGTGTAAGACATACTTTTCTGTATATTAGAAACTTTCTTATAATATTCAACTAAATTATATTCATCACTTGATAAAATTTTTAAGATTGAGTTATTTGAACTTGTTTTATACTTTTTATTTAAGTCTATTTTATTTAAGATAGAAGGAAACTCTTTATAAAATTCACAAATGATATTATAAAGGTCTGATGTATAGAAAGATAAAATCTTTTGATCTTCATAATACTCATCATAAGGTTCAGGGATATTGTAATTTTTATAAGAAGAATCTTTAAAAGAAGGAATTGTATTTAGTAAATTTCCATAGATATAATGAGAGATAGATTTCCAATCTAAATTATCTTCGGTAAATGTAAAAGGTTCATTAATACTAAGGATATTAAATATATACGCATCTTTTCCATCTAAATTAGGATTAGATTTTGTAATATCTAAAATATTTGACATTTATTATAATTTTAAATCTATTTAAAATATAATTTAACTATTATAATAAATGAGTGGTTTGTTATTTCTTACAACAGATGATTTTAATGTTATAGAAGACGATAAAGGTAATAAAATATTAATAAATAATATACCAGGATTTTCTCTGGTACTTTTTTATTCTACACAATGCGAATATTGTAAAATTCTTAATCCTATTATGAAAAAATTGCCGGGTACAATAAGTGGTTGTCACTTTGGTATTATTAATGTTGGTAAAAATAAAGATGTTATTAGAATGTCACAACAATCAATTACACCTCTTACATATGTTCCTTACATGATTCTCTATTATAATAAGAAACCTTACATGAGATATGATGGACCTAATGATCTTATTGAAATACAAACATTTGTAAGTGAAGTTGCAAATTCAATACAAAGACAAGTAGGAGAACAATCAAATGAAAATAATTATGATGAAAGTGAAGATGCATTTCATATTCCTGATTATTGTATTGCTAGACCTACCAAAGGTGGATTAAAAGAGAAGATTTGTTATATTAACTTTTCAGATGCTTATATAAATTAATTATAAAATTGAAAGTTAAAAGTAGTATATTAAATTATAAATGGATTCATTACCTATTTATGATACACTTGCAAATTCGATTAACGATAATACACTTACATTATTAGATAAAAAAAATCTTATTACAGATATTCAAGAAAATAAAAAAACTCACGAGCTTGTATTTGCGATTATTAAATATTATCAAATAAAAAATAGTAATAATGGATGTGGAATGCCTTATTCTTGTAAATATCTTAAAACAAAAGATGGTTATAAGTTTGACATTGATATGTTACCTGTAAAACTAGTCAAAATGTTAATACAATTCTTTCTTATACATAATCGTTCTAAACAAAATAATTAATAATTTATAATTTATGTGATTATAAATAAATGACAAGTTCTATTCATTTTAAAACAAAATATCCTTTAATTCTGTATGCACTAAAAAATGACACCTTGCCAGAATTATTAAAAAAAACAGTCGATAAAAACAACAACATTAAGATTATTGATTTTAAACAAGAAATTAGTAATCTTAACCTAAAACAAGTTTATAGTTTATATAAAAAAACATTTCCTAATTTGTCGTTTTTTATGATGTGTTATACTTATCTAAATCTTCATAAAGACGAATATAATGAAATTATGGATCATTATTTCTTAGAAACAACTTTTGATTCTAATTTTACACAAAAATTTTCTTTACAAGAAAATCAAGATACCATTTTAATTACAGAAGATGAATATAAATTTCTACAAAGAATAAAAACATATACTGATATCCAGTCCGCTATTAAGCATTTAGATGATGAAATAAATAGATTTAAGAACAATTATAAAAATAGTGATTTTATAAACTTATTATTAGAGACAAATAATATCCTTACTGATAAATACACTAAATTATCTTTAAAACTTTCTTCAAATTTTAGTAAAAAATTAGAAGAAATAAGATTTGTATGTGATAATATTACAGATTTAAATGAAATTTTTGATAGCTTACAATTAGATAAATATTTCCCTTTTTCAATGTTTAAAAGTTTCATAAAAGTAATTGAAAATTTTGATACTCAATTAACAAAAGAATGGATGAAATTTAATTATAATCATCTTTCTCTTGGACAATTACACGAACTTGTTAAAGAACGAAATCTACAACCTATGTATAACCTTCGAAAAAGTGAGATTATCTTTCATTTATTAGAATATGATAAAGAAAATAGTCATATTATGTATGAAAGAGATGTCATTATCTTAAAGTTTCTTAAGGTATTAGATACTAGAAAACGTACTATAACAGATCAAACAAGTAATATTTATAGTGACGTTCAAATTTACAAACAAAATGACTCTTTATTAGTTGATGTGATTACAGACAAACAAAATGAATTTATACAAAGATTTAAACGTATAACAAACAGATCAATTACATTTAAAAAAACTAATATCATTAGTTTTTCAGGTGAATTTATCTTTACATTTGATATGTTTGAGAATGTTGAAAATAAAAATTTCTACTTACATTTAACATTATTTTCTTATTTATTATTAAATTTGCAATATATTATTGTTATTAATGAATTTTCTAATGCTTCTACTTCAAATGAACTATTAAAACTAAGATTTCTTACTAATAAAAAATTAAATTGTACTATACGTAATGGTAAGAAAAAAGATGGTACAAGAGTTATATTTGCCAGTATATCTAACTGTGAAAATGAAGCCATTAAAGACGATTTTATAACTCATCTATGGATTATTATCACTAAATATTTTAATGAAAAACAATCATTACTAGATAAACATAAAGAATATTATAATCCAAAAGAGTTTACACAATTTAAAAAACGTTTTCTTAAAGTAAGTAGTATTGACAATAAACAAAACTTAAGTTCTCGTTTCGTAAGTTTATATAATTCTAGAAATCCTAATAAACCTCCTCTTAATTATACCACAAATGTTCAACCTCCGTATAGATGGCATTGTATAAAAATTAGAGAAAAAGGTAATAATATCGATGGTCTTAAACAAGTATGGGATTGGTCTAGATACTTCTTTGAATCAAATTCTACATTTAATGAAGATGATCCTGATTTTGTATATACAAATATATTAGAAAGAGTAGATAATCAACTTAAACTAGAAAGTGTTGAACGGTTTGGAAAAGATATGAGAGTATTTATTAAAGAAACAGAATATACTATTAAGGAGATAAATGATAATCAAATTACTTTAGATAAGAATGTTGAGGATGCAGATGGTGTTCTTTATAGAAAAGTACAATACATGGTTTGGCCAAGATTAGAAGATGGG
>MDSZ01245532.1_pt1 | contig 10495 bp, 11 predicted proteins | sample 811201 | NCBI WGS metagenome assembly MDSZ01 (sample SAMN05326647, study PRJNA326480) | marine metagenome | isolation source: seawater | place: Indian Ocean: North | collected 2010
ACATTTATTTGGACAAACGGAAAACCACAAGCACTAAAAGGATACAACGATGATTTAGTTATGGCACTTGCAATTGCTTGCTGGGTTAGGGATACCGCTTTGCAAACAAATCAAAGAGATTTAAACTACAAGAAAGCTTTTGTGGATGCTATAATAACAACTCGTACAACATTCGATACAACAGTTAAAGGACAAACCGGATATAAACAAGACAGCGCTCTTGATAAAATGTCAGACGCAGAAAGTTTATACAATCAATATAAATGGATTATAAAGTGAGAAAATAAATGGCACCTAAAAACCCAAGAAAAGGAAAAAACCCAGCGAATGATCAATCAACTTTGTTTAAGTCATTAACAAGGCTTTTTTCTGGACCAATTGTAAATTATCGTTCTCAATCTGGACGCCGAATAAGGCGCCAACATTTAGACAAGTTTTCGACACGTTTTAAATCAGCATCGGGTCAACAATTTAAAAAGCAAACGTATAACCCGTTAGATACAATTGCGGCTAATGCCATTGGTAACCAACAAAGAGGCGAACGCTATGTAGATTTTGACCAGATGGAATATATGCCAGAGATTGCATCGTCACTTGATATTTATGCAGATGAGATGACAACGTTTTCGGCATTACGTCCGATGTTAAATATCAAATGCTCAAATGAAGAAATAAAAGCTGTCTTAGAAACACTGTATCATAATGTGCTAAACCTTGAATACAATTTGTTTGGCTGGTGCCGTACTTTATGTAAGTATGGCGACTTCATGCTATATCTTGATATTGATGAGAAGTTAGGGATTCAGTCTACCATAGCTTTACCGCTGCAAGAGATTGAACGTCTTGAAGGTTTAGATACAACAAACCCAAACTATATTCAGTATCAATGGAACTCTGCTGGAATGACATTTGAAAATTGGCAAGTTGCACATTTTCGGGTTCTTGGAAATGATAAGTATTCACCATATGGTACCTCTGTTCTAGAACCTGCTCGTCGTATATGGAGACAACTAACATTAGCAGAAGATGCTATGATGGCCTACAGGGTTGTTAGATCTTCGGAGCGTCGAGTCTTTAAGATTGATGTCGGTGCTATTCCACCACAAGATGTTGAACAATACATGCAAAAGATAGTCACCCAATTAAAGCGTCACTCAATCGTAAACAAAGATACTGGCCGTGTTGATCTTAGATATAACCCGCTATCAATTGAAGAAGATTATTATATTCCTGTGCGTCAAGGATCTGCTACAGATATTGTAAACTTGGCTGGAGGCTCAAATACAACAGAAATTGATGATATTAAATATTTGCGTGACAAGCTTTTTTCCGCATTAAAAATTCCCCAGTCATATCTGTCTATGGGTGAAGGCGCAACGGAAGATAAGACAACGTTGGCACAAAAAGATATCCGTTTTGCCCGGACCGTACAAAGATTACAAAGGACAGTTATACATGAACTCGAAAAGATCGGAATCATTCATCTTTACACTCTTGGTTTTCGTGGAGATGATCTTATTAATTTCAAACTGGCTCTAAACAATCCATCAAAAATTGCAGAGCTTCAAGAACTCGAACACTGGAAGAATAAATTTGATATTGCAGGCTCCGCCACAGAAGGCTATTTCTCTCGTCGTTGGGTATCTGAACACATCTTTAACTTGTCGCACGAAGACTTTGTGCGTTGTCAACGTGAGATGTACTACGATCGCAAACAAGATGCTGCTCTCCAAGCAGTTGCCGAAGCGCAAGCCGGTGAAGCCGGCGGATTAGGCGGTGGTCTTGGGGGCGACTTAGGCGGGTTAGGAGGTGACGCTGCTGGTGGTGAGGGTGGCTTACCGCCCGGCGGAGAAGGTGATGCCCAACCAGACGCTGCTGCAGACACACCCCCTGAAGGTGATGAATCTGCACTCTTAGCCGCACCACCAGGAACTAGAAATGCTCCGCGCCTGACCCCGGGAGCTAGAGGGAAAGTTTATTACCCACAACGCACAGATTCAAGACCAGCCGGCGCAAGAAATAGACATTTATCAAGCATAGGAACTCCCGAAATGAATACCATGAGGACCAATAACCTAGGTTATCCAGAGCTTAGATCGCTTGGTCGCGGCATCACTGAAGGTGTTTATCAAGATAATGAGCCTATTTATTCATTGAGAGAGCAAAAAGAAGAGATCAAAATGTTGGAAATCAACAAATCTATCACGAATCTTCTAGAAGATCTTGAGCAGACTAAAGAAAAGGTAACGGAGCAAAAAGATGAAAGCTAAACACAACAAAAAACGCAACACTGCATTTGTTTACGAGGCTTTAATTAAAGAAGCAACATATGCTATTTTGAAAAATGATGAACAAAAAAGTCATAAAGTTGTAGGTCTTATTAAAAAGCACTTTACTGCAGATTCGTTTCTTAAAAAAGATCTTGAGTGCTATCGCTCTTTGTATGAAAATCAAGGTATTGATAAAGAAATTAGTGAAAAGATTTTAAAGGAATCAGCATTAGCAAAAAGAATGATCGATCCAGATGGTTTATTTGGAGAACAAACTGCCATGATTAATGATGTTAACAAAACAATATCTCCGTCTGTATTTAATAACTTTGTCCCAAATTATAAAACATTGGCCACAATTAGCAAGATGTTTAATACAAACTCTCCAAAAGAAAAAGTTATTTTAGAAAATAGAATTATTGAAAACATGAGTAATATTGTTGAGGAATCAGAAAATAATCAAGAGATTGACAATGTTGTGTACACTACTTTTGTACAAAAATTTAATGAAAAATATAGTGATGTTTTATTGAGTGAGCAAAAAGAATTGTTGACAAGATACATATCTTCATTTGCCGACAATTCAATAGAACTTAAACTATTTTTAAATGAAGAGATCGGTCGCCTCAAATCAAAACTAGAAGAATCTGAAACTACCATTGAGGGCGACGATGATGTAATAGTTGAAAAAACAAAGCAAGTAGTCGGGTTGCTAGAAAGCTATTCAACCGAAACGGACGCACAAAAAGTAATTATGACTGTACTTAAAACACAGCAACTTGTAAAGGAATTATACGATAATGGCAGTGAAAGTTAATCTTATACCTAGCGACGAACCAATTGTAATTAAAGTAGGTGATGCGGTACCTCAACCGCCGTCTATTACACTTGAGCTTAATATACGTAAAAGTTTAAGCGGTGATTTGATGATTTTTGATCATGCTGATATTGATATCGTATTATCATCAAAAAACAACAAAATTACTGCATTTCCTAAAGAAACCATGAACGATATGGTTTATGGTGCACAAAACAGATTGTTTTCATTTTTGCGCAAAAAAGGTGTTGTTGTTTCTGAAACTGTACAAGCCGGCTCATTTTATGGTGCTATTGAAGGATTAATGGAAAGCCCATACAGTGATAAGATTAACGCTGCAAAACTGGCTTTGGTGAACATCAGTAAATTTATTGAAGAAGAAAGGCCATATTTTGAAAATATCGAGGCAGTCATCGCTGGTGTTGATGATGAGTATGTCGACCCAGACAAGACAGATTCTACGGAACTTGGAGAAGTGCCACAGAAAGCGCAACAAGGTTCAATGCGCCCCGGATTCGTCAGAGATCCTTACTCTTATTCTTACATGTATACAATTTAAAGAGGAAAAATGGAACTTTTATATTTTGCGCTTTGCGCATACGGGCTAACACAGATTTTAGTGTACAGTGACCTGCCGCTTTTAAAAAGATGGCGCCCCGCTAAAGATTCTGCAGGCGGCTATGGGAAGGTGTTTCACTGCCCAATGTGTATGGGATTTCACGTTGGGTGGTTTTTAATGCTGCTTTCTCCGTTTACAGAACTATTTAATTTTGACGTTTCTGTAGCTAATTTCTTTTTGTTGGGTTGGCTATCATCAGGAACATCCTATGTAATGAACATGGTTTTCGGAGATAATGGAGTTAAACATGAACACAAACACGCAAATGAACAGTCCTGCCACTTGGACAAACAAGTGGATGTTGCAACCAGTTAGACGCTGCTGTAAAGGTTCTTAGCTATGGGTAAGAAATTACTCAGAGAATATTATGAACTTTGTGATGGTGGCGTATGTCAAGATTTGTTGACAGAGGCTGAGAAAAAATTTGTTGCCAATGGTGGCATGATTTTATCTGGTCTTATGCAAATGTGCGAAACTGAAAATGGCAATGGCCGCGTTTATACCGAAAATGTTTTAAGTCGAGAAGTGCAAAAGTATTCTAAACTTGTAGAATCTGGACGAGCATTAGGCGAGTTAGACCATCCCGATAAAGTCGAAGTTTCGCTACAACATGTTGCACATAAAGTTACAGCCATCTGGATGGAAGGCAAGAAGGTTATGGGCAAGATTCAAGTACTTGACACCCCAGCCGGCAAAACCCTGCGCGCACTTGTTGAAGGTGGTTGCGCTATTGGTATTTCATCTCGCGGTACTGGTTCCGTCGTAGAGCAAAACGGTAGATCAATCGTTCAAGAAGATTTTGAACTAGTCTGCTTTGACATTGTTTCTGAACCATCAACACCCGGCGCATTCATGATGCGTGAAGCTAAAGACTTACACGAAGGCACCAGAAAAGAGCGCATCAACGAGTTATTGAATGAGGTATTGTCGGACAGTGAACAGCTATAAACAAATAAATGAGAGCTGGCAAAAGTTTATAAAAGAACAAGAACAAGAGCCTAAAGTAGATAAACCCTTTGACTCGGAACACGCTGAGCTATTGGCAGCGGCGAATGCAGCGCCCGGGACCGAACACATCAAGGTCTTGGATCCGAAAGTTAGAGATTGGATTCAAAGCAATGTGGAGCGCCTTGCGCGGGACTTCGCCCAAAAAAAGGTTGAAGAAGGTGATTTTCTTTCGTTAGCTAGCTATAAAGAAGAGTTGTTAACACGGAGTCCAAGAACATTTTTCTCCTTTTTTGATGAACATGGACATCCCATTTCGTTACGTATAGAAGATTTTATTGACAGAGCCCCCGGGAACAACGTGGAATGGTCCGACAACCCGGAACATCATCCAAGCGGATATGTACCGGACGAAGACTATGCAGTTGGCGCAGTTTTTGCGTACAGTGTTGTTATAGCTGCTGAAAAATTATTAGGGCGCCCAATAGATGTACAACTACTAGCAGCAACCGTTCCAGAGGTTGCTGATGATCTTGAGGCTCAAGGAATAGAGCCGATTGAGTTAGATATAGAAGATTTTAAAGCTATTAGTATGTATGACCAAGAAAAAGAAAAACCAACAGAGTCAGAACCGCTGCCGGATCCGATGCCCCCTAGTGATTCAGAGCCTGCCGCGCCGAAGGCAGCACCGGAACCAAAGCCTGAACCTGAAGCGCCAGCAAGCCCAGATGATGACGAAGGTGAAATAACGCTACCAGAACCCGAAATGGCCATTGCGGGCATTAACAGTGAAGTTTATGGTGATTCATTAATCAATATGCTAAAGAATTCCGGATTAGCCAAAGCACTAAGCCGTGAGCAAATAAGTCAATTGTTGTCATTTATGCTTCAAGCTACCGAACAAGACGACATAGTATTGGAGGCAATCGGAGATCCAGAGCGCGCCCCAAGAACATATTCACCTGAAACCACAAGACAATTAAATGATTTGATTAATTCTTTTAATTTAAGTTCTGAGGTAAATCAAAAACTTGAAAAGCTGATTAAAAAATGGGCTAAATTAAATACTGTTAAATTTAGTCCACCGGCACCAAAACCTGAGCCTACACCGGGCGAAGACGAAGATACTTCTGATGAACCTACCGAGACCGGCACTGCGCGATCTGCAGAAGATGGCGAAGATAAAGAAGAACTCAGCACTCTCGGTAAACTTGAATTAGGAATTGAAGCAGCCTTGAATACGGTGTCTGCAGCGGGCATAAATCCTGCTTTTGAAGCAACTTTAATTCCAAGCGCAGCTACTCTCGGTAGTCTTGTTTTCAATTTGGTTCGCGGCAAAATGTCAGCTGCATTGTTAGATATTATAGCACTGGCGCCAGTTGTTGGAAAAGCATCGAAGTTAGGAAAGCTCGGACCCATCGGAGCAAAATTAGCAGCAAAAGTCGGACCTGCTAGCTTCAAAGGCGGACGACTTCTAATCAAGACTTTTGGTTCTGCTAAGAACGCGAAAGCCGCGATTACAACAATGAAATCTGCAAAGGCTGCTAAAGATTTAGCTAAGGCCGGCTCCGCTACAAAAGAATTAATAGAAAATGTACCAGAAGAGTGGATATCCGCCGCCATTTATAAGAAACAAGATGATGGTGACTACTGGATCGATACTGTTTTAGGTGGTGTAGAAAAACTAGCGTCGGTACCGGGGATTCCTGATAGTATTGGTGCGTCTGCAAATGAGCTAAAACAGTCAGTTGATAAGCTAAGAAGAGCGATTCCAGCACCAAGAGAATCAAAACCGGAACCTTCGGAACTAACAGAATCGTTTGAGCGTTTACAAACTTTAGCTGGAATTAAAAAGAGGAAATTATGAAAAAAGCTGATTTAAAAAGATTAATCAAACCATTGGTGAAAGAATGCATTCACGAAGTTCTTATAGAAGAGGGCGTCTTGTCTAATGTTGTTTCAGAAGTTGCCAAAGGCATGCAAGGTAATCTGGTTACCGAGACTAAAGCGCAAAAACGAAGCGAACGCTTGTTTGACGAAAAGCATGAAATGCAACACAGAAAGCAACGTCAAGACGATGCACGTGCAAAAATGAAGGAACACAGAAAGAAGTTATTAGAAGCGGTTAGCTCTGATGCTTACAATGGTGTTGATTTGTTTGAAGGCACAACCCCCATGTCAAATTATGAAGCAGCGCCACAACCTCAAGGTTCTGTAGATTTAGGCGCGCCAAATGATTCGGGTGTTGACATTAGCTCGCTTTTGGGCGGTGCAACAGAAGTTTGGAAAGGAATGAATCGGAAATAGTATGGCTTGTAATGTTGTAGTTAAATCTAAAGAGTGTCGTGGCAATCACGAAAGAATGATTAGAAGATTTATTAAAAAATGCAAAAAAGAAAGAATTGTTGAAAAGTACAAAGATAAACAGCGATACAAAAAGCCTTCTGAAAAGAAGCGAGATAAACGCGCACGCGCTGCACGTGAAAGAAAAAGACAGGAACTTAAACGAAAGCGACTGTTAGAAAAACGTAGTAGAAGAAAAAATTAGATACTATTTACTACGAATGATATAAATTTTGGAGTTTTAATATGTCAAATTGGTCAGATTCTTCATGGCACATGAGAGTAGGAGTTAATCATGCTCCCGCTTATCAAGTTAGTGGCCGCCCCTTTGCATCGGGAGGTATTGATGCTGTTGAAGCCCAAAGGGTTGTCAACTTTCCTTACGTTACTAGATGGATCAAAATTATCAACAACGGTTCCGGCTCTGCTAAAGTTGGCTTCGGACCTAACGCCTTTGATCCTGCCATCAACAATTATTTTGTTATTCCCAGCGGTTCTACTTCGGAACGTCTTGAAGTAAAGGTAAGTCGTATTTATCTCAGTGGCAGCGATCACACGGCATCTGTCGGCTCAATTACTAATGAAATGGGATTATCAGTTGTTGCGGGATTAACCAGTATTGATCCAAGCCAAGTAAATCCACATACAGGTTCTAAAAACGAATGGCAACTAGAGCCGGGTAATAACATTAGTTGGTCAGGCTCTTACGACGGGATTGGGTAGTATATGTCAAGATTTGGATGGGCATACGTAAACTGTGATGAAGATCCGGGACACGTCGATACCGATGGTGTAACTGGATCAGTTATGTTTATGACCGGAGCGAAAGGTCTCTCTGGGTCTGATTTCTTTATGTATAACTTCAATGGTTCTGTGCCTAATGCTGGCGGAACTGAAAGTAGTCTTATCTTAACAGGTACATTTTTTATATCCGGTGCAATATCTGCTAGTAGTTACCACTTTGAAGACATCACAAGAATTGATGCAAGCGGTTCTACCCGTTTTGGTAATACTAATGATGATCATCACGTTAGAACTGGAAGCTTACACATTGGACAACGCGCCGGCGCCACCGCATTTACGGTTAATCTTCATGCTAGTCAGTCAATAAACGTTGGTGGCTTTAGAATGAATTATAGGTCTTTAAGTCCCGCTCAAGGTCAGCAAGGCTCAATAACTTATCATTCTGCTTCGATGGCAGATCATATATTAGGTGTAAAAGGATACAGTGGTGAAGGGTGGCCAGTAGTGATTTATTTCCCATCAGCCACATCTTCTTCGCCTCCAGCCAGTGCAAATGCACCATCGCCAGGTAGCGCGGGCGGTGTGTACTCACCGATGACTGGTGCGGTCTTAATGATTAAAGATGAGTTTACTGGCTCACGACAGCCAACAGAGGAATGCCCGGGCGCCATTTTGGTCTCTGCTTCGGCTGGTGAGACCATCGATGGGCTATCATTTTATGAAATGACGGGCACAATGACTGCTATTAATATCTATTCTAATGGCTCTAACTGGTTTGTCTTCTAATTATAATTGTATAATTATATTAGAGGGCTGATATAGATGGGGTATAATGTCTTATCGGGAAACGTATTACTTCCCGGTCAATTACTGGCAGATGGTCAGATTTCTTCTAGTGCTTTTGTGGGTGATGGAAAAGAACTACAACACGTTCTTAAAATCACCTCAAACCCAGATCAGCATAATCTAACAACAATTGGCACTGATGCATATAAACTCACAGGTCAATCAAATTTAACTTTTAATGGTTCTAGACTTACGGTTACCGGAGAACTATCAGCTAGTGTTGGTATATCGTCATCATTTTTTATAGGCGATGGCCGATTTTTAACAAATGTGCCCGGTACTGGTGAGGGCGGTGGTATATTTACCGAACTCAGTAATAATTTAGCAGCCACCACAAGTAGTATAGCAATCGGCGGTGCGACACCACCTGATCATGCTATAGCTGTTAGTGGCGCTATTTCAGCTAGTTTAAATATTTCGGCTTCTAGTTTTGTTGGGTGCCGCTTACAAATTTCAGGAGGTGTTGTACTCCACCACAGAACATCAACAGCAACAATTACCGCGTCTGTAGATGATTACTATATTGGTATGGATTCAAACAGTGCTGCTATAGAATTGAGATTACCTGATGCAGCAGTATTAACTGATGGACACACATACATTATAAAGGATGAAGGCGGCAATGCAGGGACCAACAACATAACAATTTTGGCTCACGGTTCTCAAACAATCGACGGTGAAAATTCACTAGTTTTGGAATCACCTTATGCATCTCTTTCGCTTTATTGTAATGGCGTGGATCGGTACTATGTCTACTAACGGCTGATTGGTCTATTTACCCGCGATGGGTGTGATATTTTCAATTTAATTGAATGTTGATGCACTTCATCTAAACTATTTAAAAATCAATTTTTAAAATGGAGGGTTTTATAAATGGCTTATAAATTTCAATTTGGTACCACCAAACTTAGCGGTTCAACGACATTCGAAGAAGCGGTAGTTGGTGAGTCCACAATCTCAGGTTCAGGAAGAGTTTCTGGTAAAGAACTTATTCTTGATGCTGTCGGTGTCATTGGTACCAGTACTGACGTTGATCTACTTCAACTCAGCGAGGATCGTCTTGACATTAATGGTGATCTTTCGTCTTCTCTCGATCTCAATGGTCGCAAGTTGATGATCATGCAAAACGGTACCATCGGTGTCAATGGTGATGCTGACCTTATTACGCTTGCACGTGACTCAGTTAGCGTTGCTGGTGCTCTTTCAGCTTCTGGTCAAGTTGATCTTCCAGGCGCTGTACGCTTCGGTACTGAAAACCAAACCACAGTTTCTGCTGTTGGTGTTATTTCATCTTCTGCTGCAAATGATTTCGAAGGTGTTCTTCGTTTTGGTGCGGGTCAACAAACGACTGTCTCGGCTGCTGGTGTTATTTCATCTTCTGCTGAAAACACTATCTACAAGGCTACTATTAATCGTATTGTTGTTGATGACGCTGACATTAATGGTGGCGCGATTGACAACGCAACAGTTGGTGCCACTACCCAGTCTTCTGGTAAATTCACCACTTTGTCTTCGTCTGCTGCGTTGACATCTTTAAACCTTACAACTGATAAGGTTACTGCTGCTACTGTTGATCTTAACGCTGGTACTATCGATAACACTGCAATTGGTGGCACTACTCCAGCAGCTGCTGAGTTTACTACTCTTTCAGCTTCAAGCACTTTAAGTGTTGAAGGAGCCTCTAGCTTCGGCCCTGGCGCTCTTACAACCATTAGCGCTGCTGGAGTTATTTCTGGTTCTGGTGACTCGACACTTCACTTAGTTTCTTCCAACCAACTTATCTTTGGCTCTGCTTCTCTTAACGGACCACAGTATCTTAACAAGAACGCAATGGACGCTACTTCGGTAGACGAAATCATGGGCTTAACCACTGGTAGCCTTCTCTATCATGATGAAGCCACTGGCTTAATG
>MDSZ01022989.1_pt1 | contig 10494 bp, 7 predicted proteins | sample 811201 | NCBI WGS metagenome assembly MDSZ01 (sample SAMN05326647, study PRJNA326480) | marine metagenome | isolation source: seawater | place: Indian Ocean: North | collected 2010
AAATCCTCTCCATAATGTAAACTCTTGTTTGACAGGGGTAATTTGCTCAGCCAAGTTATTGCTTCATATGGATCTAAAGCTAATCCCTCAATTTCCCAAGGCCACCATTCATATTTTTTAGGAGTAGGCTCGCCAGCTTGTAAAGGCAATATACACTCACTCATCGAGTCTATAGTTTTTGATTGAATCCTTTTACTAGGAAGTGTTAGGAGCGCTTTTTGCGGAAAACTTTTGGAGGGATACAAATTTTCTTTTTGCAACCAATTGCCTAAATCATTTATAGAAAGAGTAAATGGATGTTTAACGGGTAATGCTGATAAAGCTTTTGGCTCTGTGGCAACCCATTGATCAGCCCATAGAAGTAAAATGGGCTTTGGATAGCTTGTTTCTTCTTCTTCAATCTCTTGAAGCCAAGTAGCGTGAAGCAAGCTCATTATCGCAACATAGAAACCATTAATTCTTTTCCTTGCATTAAAAAAATTATATCCATCAATAACAATGTAAAGTAACCTCTTCCCTAGTAATGAAAGCGAATTAGTTAGATTTTATGACAAGAGAATCACTTCTTTTGTATTTTTATACGTACATCATGTTTTATGAACTACCCGTAAAAGCTAAGTTTTGTTATGGCAGGTGATCAATTGGCATCAGTAAAGAAGGTTCAATCTCTCAAAGGCGATGAGATTCGAGCTAAATTTTTAGATTTTTTTGCTCAACGTGGACATAAGGTTTTACCCAGCGCTTCTTTAATACCTGAAGACCCAACGGTTTTATTAACTATTGCAGGAATGTTACCATTTAAGCCTGTTTTTCTTGGGCATCAAAAGAGTCCAGCGGCCAGAGTTACTACAAGTCAGAAATGTATAAGGACAAATGATATTGAGAATGTTGGTCGTACCGCAAGGCATCATACTTTCTTTGAAATGCTAGGTAATTTCTCCTTTGGTGATTATTTTAAGGAAGAAGCAATTCAATGGGCCTGGGAACTAACAACTCAAGTATTTGGATTGGCTCCAAAGAATTTAGTAGTCAGTGTTTTTCGTGAAGATAATGAGGCAGAAAAGATATGGCGAGAACTGATTGGGTTGAATCCTAAGAGAATAATCAAGATGGATGAGGCTGACAATTTTTGGAGTTCTGGGCCTACTGGACCATGTGGTCCTTGCTCTGAATTGTATTATGACTTTCAACCTGAGCTCGGAGATGAAAATATTGACTTAGAAGATGATTCTCGATTTATAGAATTTTATAATTTGGTTTTTATGCAATTCAATCGGGATGCTAACGGTCTTTTGACGTCATTGGACAACTTCAATATAGATACAGGTATGGGATTAGAGCGAATGGCGCAAATTCTTCAAGGTGTTCCTAATAATTATGAAACAGATTTGATTTACCCTCTGATTGAAAAAATTGCTTCTTTGGCAGGTGTCCAATACCAGAGACTTCATGAACAAGATAAATCTTCTTATAAAGTTATTGGTGACCATACGAGAGCACTTGTTCATTTGATTAGTGATGGTGTTACGTCAAGCAACTTGGGTCGAGGTTATATCCTGAGAAGATTATTACGTCGTGTAATTAGACATGGACGTTTGATTGGAATAGATAAGCCTTTTTTAGTCGAAATTGGATTAGTAGCTATTGAATTAATGGCTTCTTCTTATCCACAATTATTAGAGAGGAAAACAGTAATCGTTAAAGAATTACAGCGAGAGGAAGCACGCTTTCTTGAGACTTTGGAAAGAGGCGAAAAATTATTATCTGACTTGCTTGCAAGTAAGCCAACACAAATTTCAGGAGAGCAAGCATTCGAGTTGTACGATACATATGGATTCCCCTTAGAACTGACTGAAGAAATTGCTCAAGAACAAGGATTAAATGTGGATATAAAAGGTTTTGAGAATGCTATGCAGAGACAGCGAGCAAGAGCAAAAGCAGCTACTTCTACTATTGATCTAACAATTCAAGATTCAATTGATACTCTGACTAGAACTCTTCCTTTAACTAACTTTCAAGGATACGAAAGTTTGGAAAAGATGTGTAATGTACAGGCTATAGTAGTTGATGGTCAGTCTGTAACAAAAGCTCAAAAAGGTGACTCACTGCAAGTGGTTCTCGACGTTACCCCTTTTTATGGCGAAGGAGGTGGACAGATTGGAGATAATGGGGTTCTATTTTTTGATGAATCTAAATGCTTAGTTGATATAAATGATGTCACTAGAGTCAATAACATTTTTGTTCATAGCGGAGTTGTGCGACAAGGTATTTTACAAATTAATAATGTTGTGACATGTAAAGTTAATCCAGTCACTCGTCAAAGAGCAAAGGCTAATCATACAGCTACTCACTTGTTACAGTCGGCTTTAAAGAAGGTAGTGGATGGAGATATTAGTCAAGCCGGGTCTTTAGTGAATTTTGACCGGTTAAGATTTGATTTTCACTGTCCGCGTGCTCTTTCGCAAAAAGAGTTGCAAGAAATAGAAGGCTTAGTGAATGATTGGATTTCAAAAGCAGTTGCTTTAGAAGTTAGAGAAATGAGGCTTGATGAAGCTAAGTCCGCAGGAGCTTTGGCAATGTTTGGTGAGAAGTATGGTGATGTAGTAAGAGTTGTAGATGTTCCAGGAGTGTCAATCGAGCTATGTGGCGGTACTCATGTCTCGAACACGGCAGAGATTGGAGTTTTTAAAATAATTAGTGAATCAGGTATAGCCGCAGGTATAAGACGTATAGAGGCTGTTGCAGGACCTTCTGTTTTTAATTATTTAAATGAAAGAGATTTGATTGTTAAGACATTAGCCGAACGATTTAAATCTCAATCTAATCAGATTGTTGAACGGGTAGTTGCATTGCAAGAAGAAGTGAAGAGTCTAAATAAGACATTATTAAATGCTGAGAAAGAAGTCGCATTATCTAAAGTATCTATGTTGTGTAATCAGTCCATCTCAATTGGAAGTAGTCAATGTGTTATAGCTCGTGCTGATGGAATCAAGAGTGATAGCTTGCAAAGCGTTGCTAAAGCTCTATTGAGTCGATTAGGTGATAATTCTGCTGTTGTCCTTGCAGGAGTTCCTGACTTGGATAAGGAAACAAAAGTAATTATTATTGTTGCTTTAGGATCTCGGTTGATTTCGCTAGGTTTAAACGCAGGTAAATTTATAGCTCAATTGGCTCAAATCTGCGGTGGCGGTGGGGGTGGACGTCCAGAATTTGCTCAGGCTGGAGGTAATAACCCTAATGCCTTAAAAGGCATGATGGACTTTGCTAAAACAGAATTAACTTCACGACTAAGTTGATGTTATTCGTGTAAATATGTAATTTGTCTCAGACTAGTTTCTAAATGTTCAAGTAGACGTTGTGCATCATTAATCTTAAGCTTTCCGCTTTCTATTGCTAATTCACTAGCCATTCTTAGCCTTTCTAGTAGGTGTTCAGGGTTGTGCTCCATTAATTTCAATACATCTGCTTTTGTATTACCTCGAATTACATGATCTAATTTATATTCATCATTATTTGTAAGGCGTATATGTACAGCATTTGTAGTACCAAATAAGTTGTGAAGATTTCCCATCACTTCTTGATAAGCACCTCCAAGAAACATGCCTATCCAATATGGACTACCATTTTTAAAATCATGAAGTTCTAATAGCGATTTTACTTTTCCATTGTTTATAAATCTTTCTAGCTTGCCATCAGAATCACATGTTAGATCTACAAAATGACCTAGTTTAGTTGGTTTTTCATTTAGTCTATGTATTGGCATTATAGGAAATAATTGCTCTATTGCCCATGTGTCTGGTGCTGAACGAAAAATGGATAGATTTGCATAATATGTTTCAGCAAGAGCTCTATTTACTTCTTCCAGTTCTTTGGTCACTAATTTATCTTTAGGTATACGTCTGGCTAACTCTTGTGCGCATAGCCAAGTTAATTGCTCGGCTTTTGCTCTTTCAGGTAAACCAATATAACCAAGGCGAAATGCAGTCAATGCATCATCTTTAAACTTTAGAGCATCATTCCATGCTTCTTGAAATTTCGGAATATCAGAATCTTTGTTTTTATCAATAGCTATTATTGTATTCAATGTCTTACGCAAATTTTCAACTACTAGAGATTCCTGATTTTCTTGCTTGGGAATTTCTTCACAATTTGAATCTGTTCCAAGAATATTAAAAATTAATATTGAAAAATGACTTGCTATCGCTCGACCACTTTCACTAATGAGTGTTGGGACTTTTATATTATGTGCAGTACATGATTCCTGAATTGTTGCAACAACATCATTAGCATAGTTTTGTAGCGAATAATTCGTCGAAGCTGGAGTAGCCGTTTGACTTCCATCATAGTCAACTCCTAAGCCACCTCCTACATCTAAATATCCCATCGGTGCGCCTAAATGCTTTAATTCAATATATATTTGCCCAGCTTCCTGTAAAGCATCTTTTAAAACTGCAATATCAGTGATTTGACTGCCAAGATGAAAGTGTAAAAGAGTTAACTCATCAAGTAAGTTTGCGGATTTTAAGGCTTTTACACCGTTAATGATTTCTGGTATGGATAAACCAAATTTTGATTTCTCACCTACAGAATTTTTCCATCTCCCATTGCTTTGACTAGATAACTTTGCTCTGATTCCAATTAATGGTGCTGCCCCCAGTTTTTTACTTGCAGAAATAATACGCTCTACTTCATCAAATTGTTCTATGACAACAATTGGGTTTTTTCCTAATTGGCGAGCAAGAATAGCAGTTTCGATATAACGTTGATCTTTGTAACCATTGCAGATAAGCAATGCTTCTGGATCATTGATTAAAGAAAGTGCAATTAGTAGTTCTGCTTTGCTTCCAGCTTCTAGACCAAAATTCCATTGTCTACCTGAACGTAAGATCTTTTCTATAACATGATGCTGATGATTGCATTTTATTGGAAATACGCCTTGATACTTTCCAAGATAGTTATAAGTAGATATAGAATGTGCAAATGCCTCACGAAGCTTTTTTATTCTATCTTCAAGAATATCGTCAAAACGTAGCAGAAGAGGGGCTTTCAAGTTTCTTCCATTCAGCTCTTCAAGTAAAACCATGAGGTCAAGTTTTTCTGTTGGACTACCTTTTGGGCTAACAGTGATATTGCCTAAAGAATTTATAGAGAAATAATCTTTGCCCCAACGATCAAGACCATATAAAATAGAGCTATCTTCAACTGTCCATTCGCTTGGATCTTTCGCTGACTTTGATTGTGTCATATTTAGAACTTGAAAGTTTTGACTAAAAAATTTGAGTAAAAAGATTTCCTCTACCCTTCAAGAGATTTTAAGAATAATTTTTGAAAATTCTTCTTTTACTTGCCAAGAGGGTACTTGGAGGAAGACGATAGCGAAACTGTAGATTTTCATTCATGACTTCTGAAAGAACTTTTATTGCAATTAAACCGGATGGTGTCCAAAGAGGTTTGATTGGGGAAATTTTAGGTCGTTTTGAACGTAAGGGTTTTAAATTAGTTGCTTTAAAGCAATTAGTACCTAGTCGTGCATTAGCTGAAAAGCATTATGGAGTTCATAAGGAGCGTCCATTTTTCAGCACATTGGTTGATTTCATAACTAGTGGACCTGTTATTGCAATGGTGTGGGAAGGAGAGGGTGTAATTCTTAACGCAAGGCGTATGATTGGTGCGACTAAGCCTTTAGAGGCTGATCCAGGAACAATACGAGGAGATTTGGCAATTGATATTGGTAGGAATGTTATTCATGGATCAGATGCACCTGAAACAGCTGTTTTTGAAATTGGATTATGGTTTAATTCTGAAGAATTAAACTCTTGGACTCCTTCTGATCAAATTTGGAGAGTTGAAAACTAAATTTGTTTAGAACCTGTTCCATTGGAAAGCTTGAAGAATATTTTTTTCTTTACGAGTTAATGGGATTTGGCAAATACTTTTTGAAAGAATTTGTGCAGTGATTGCTGCAAGTAAAACGCCATTTCTGTAGTGGCCTGTAGCTAGCCATAGTCCTTGCAATTGGGATCTCCCTAAGATTGGACCTTCATCTGGAGTGCATGGTCTAAAACCCCACCAACGCTCCATATGAGGCCATGAACTTGCTAAAGGTAATAGTGATTTCAGCCCTTTTTGTAATTGAATTTGTCCAAAGGGATTTAATCCTTCTTTAAACCCTGCATCTTTTTCACTTGTTGCTCCAACAATGATTAACCCATCTTCTCTTGGGACTAAATAAATTCCTGGTCCAAAGATTATTTTTTTTAATGCATTTTTGGGTCCTTGAATTGAAAACATTTGGCCTTTGACAGGAAATACAGGAAGATCATTTAGCAACTGACTACTCCATGCGCCACTGCATAAGATTGCTTCTTCACAAGCAACTGTTTTAACTTCACCTTCTGCGTTCAGTATCTTTATCCCTGTCAAAGTATTGTGATTGCGTAATAATTCCTTTACCTCAACACCTTCTTGGAATTTGACACCTAGTTCAACACATGCTTTTTCTAGTGCTCGCATAAGACGTCGTCGATTATCTATTTGACCATCTTGTTCAAATAGCAATCCAGTCTTCCATTGAGGTTCAATTCCTGGAATTTCTTGTTCTAATTCCAAACGTTTTAATGGAATCCCATGAGATGCTGTCGAATATTTGACTAGGTCTTCATGTGTTCTGAAAGGTACAATTATTCCACATTGTCTGAGCCCGCAATTGATACCACTATCTTTTTCAATCTCTTTAACCCATTTTGAAATTTGCAATAAACTTAATTTGCCTAGAGCCAGAAGTTCATCAGTAAGCCCTTCAGCGTGCGGAGCAAGCATACCTGCAGCTACAAAACCAGCCGCTTCATTGCGGTTGCGACTGAAAATTTCTATTTCTTTGCCTTGTTTTGCGAGCGCATGAGCAATTGATAGGCCTATCAAGCCACCACCAAGTATGAGTAAAGGTTTTGAACTTGAATGAGCCATTGCTTTGGCTTTTTTATTTAAGGAAAGTTAGTTTTTGATCAGGGTGTGTGGTCAATCTGATCAGGTTTTTCATAGGATGATTGAAATTAAGCTTTGATGTTTGAAATGTCAGAAACTAATGCTAATTGGGAGGCCGTGATTGGTTTAGAAACTCATGTTCAATTAGGCACCAATAGCAAAATATTTACATCAGCTTCTACAAGTTATGGCGATGAACCAAACACACATATAGATCCAGTAGTTTGTGGTTTGCCAGGAACTTTGCCAGTTTTAAATAAAAAGGTTCTTGAATATGCTGTAAAAGCTTCAATGGCTTTAAATTTGAAAGTTGCAGAACACAGTAAATTTGATAGAAAGCAATACTTTTATCCAGACCTTCCAAAGAATTACCAAATATCTCAATTTGATGAACCTATTGCAGAAGAGGGATGGATAGAAGTTGAAATTGCTGAAAAGGGTAAAGAAACCTATATAAAAAAGATAGGAATTGAAAGATTACATATGGAAGAAGATGCTGGGAAATTAGTTCATGCAGGTAGTGATCGTTTATCAGGCTCGACCCATTCTTTAGTTGATTACAATCGAGCTGGTGTTGCTTTGGCAGAAATAGTTAGCAAGCCAGACTTACGAACAGGTAGAGAAGCAGCTGAGTATGCCTCGGAAATTAGAAGAATCATGCGATATCTGGGGGTTTCGGATGGAAACATGCAAGAAGGCTCTTTACGGTGTGATGTCAATATTTCTGTTCGAAGAGGTCCAGATGCTCCTTTTGGTACAAAAGTTGAAATTAAAAATATGAATTCATTTTCCGCAATTCAAAAGGCGTGTGAATATGAGATTAAAAGGCAAATTAAAGCATATGAAACAGGCGCTAATGTTCAACAAGAAACGCGCTTGTGGGATGAAAGTAAGCAATTAACTAAGAGCATGAGGTCTAAAGAAGGCAGTAGTGATTATCGCTATTTCCCAGACCCTGATTTAGGACCAATCGAAGTCAAAATTGATCTCCAAAACAAATGGAGATCAGAATTACCTGAATTACCGTCTGCCAAGCGACATAGATATGTTGAGCAACTTGGTTTATCTGCTTATGACGCACGAGTATTAACTGACGAGTTGCAAATGGCTCAATATTTTGAAGAAGTTGTTCTAGCAGGTGGAGATCCAAAGTTGTCTTCTAATTGGATTACTGGAGACTTAGCAGCCTACCTAAAGGTTAATAAAGTTGCATTTAGTCATTTGGCTTTGTTGCCTAAAGACTTGGCTGAATTGATTCAGTTAATTGCTTCAGGAAAAATTAGTGGAAAGATTGCAAAAGAGATTCTCCCTGACTTACTTAAAAATGGAGGATCTCCTAAAGAAATAGTTGATAAACAAGGCTTGGGAATGATTACCGATCCAGATATTATTGTACCAATTGTTGATGAATTGATTCTGGCTTATCCAAAAGAAGTTGAATCTTATCGTGGCGGTAAAAATAAATTATTAGGATTTTTTGTAGGTCAATTAATGAAAAAGACATCTGGTAAAGTAGATCCCAAATTAGCAAATCAGATTCTTAATAAAAAGCTTCAAGGTTAATATACTTTTATAAAAAGGCTTCTATTTGTTTTTCTAGATTCTGCAATTTATTATTATCAATAATTACATCACTAAACTCCCTTTTTGCCTCTAAGGGTAATTGAGCATTAATTCTTTTCATTGCTTGTTTTCTTGATAATTTATTGCGTTTCATTAACCTTGATATCTGAGTCTCTAGGGAGCAATATGCCAGCCATACTTCGCTGCAGATTTCAGTAAACTTTGCTTCAAATAATAAAGGAATGACTAAAATGATTGTTTTACGATTACTTAGCTTCTGTAGTTCTTTATTAATTCTTACTTTTATGATTGGGTGAATTAATTCTTCTAGCCAAAATCGATCATTTTTATTTGAAAAGATTAACTCTGCTAATGCTGCTCTATCAATTACTTTTTCTTTTAGTCTGTTTTTTAATATTATCTTTTTTCCAAAATGGCCAATCACAGTGTTACTAACCTTGCTACCAGGAGTCAGGATTTCATGTGCAAAGATATCAGCATCTAATATTGGTAACTCTTTGATTTGCTCCAAATAATTGCTTATTGTGCTTTTCCCACTTGCAATACCACCGGTAATTCCTATACGTCGTTGATTGCCTTTCCATCGTTTTTCATATTCCTCTCTTTCGCACTTTGAAGTTATATTCCAGGATGAGGGAGGATCAATTTTTTTTGTCAAAATTTGAACTCTTTAGAATCAATGAATTGGTCACCTATTTCAGGCGGAATTGTAGCTCCTGAAGGCTTTCAGGCTGCTGGGATTAGTGCAGGCTTAAAGTCTTCTGGCAAGCCAGATTTGGCTTTAATACTTGCTCCACCTTATTCAATATGCTCTGGTACTTTTACGCAATCTATAGCCCGAGCAAAATGTGTAACGCTTTGCGCTAATCGTATTCGAAATAAAAGAGGTTTAATAAGAGGAGTTTTGATAAATTCTGGACAAGCAAATGCTTGTACTGGAGAAAGAGGTTTAGAGGATAGTTTACTTGCTACACAGGCTCTTGCTAAGAGATTAGATCTTGATGCAGAAGAGATCTTGATTTGTTCAACAGGAGTTATAGGTGATCCGATTCCTATTCAAAAGCTTATTGCTGGGATAGATCCATTGATTCAAAGTTTAGATTCACAAAATGGTAATGCTGCTGCTAAAGCCATATTGACTACAGATTTAATTGAGAAACAAATAGCTTTTGAAACTTTCTTTGGAGGTCGTTGTGTTCGTATAGGTGGGATGGCAAAAGGCTCTGGAATGATTCATCCCAATATGGCAACAATGCTTGCTTTTTTAACGTGTGATGCAAGGTTACCTCAGGATGTTTGGTCCAAAATGGTTAAGAGAGTTGTTGATGCTTCATTTAATTCCATAACTGTTGATGGAGATACTAGTACTAATGATTCTGTTATTGCTTTTGCATCAGGAGACTTGCTTTCTCCGGAATATTTTGATGATTTAGAGAGTGGATTGCTCAAGGTTGCTCAATATTTAGCTCGGTCAATTGTTAAAGATGGGGAGGGTGCAAATTGTTTAATAGAAATACATGTTGATGGTGCAAAAACTGACAAAGATGCTCGACTTATTGCAAGGACTATTTGTAGTTCTTCTTTGGTCAAAACAGCTATTCATGGCTCTGATCCAAATTGGGGAAGAATTATTGGAGCTGCCGGAAGAGCTGGGATAGCATTTTCAATGGATGATGTTTCGCTATGGATCGGGTCATACCAATTAATGAAAGATGGACTCCCAATTCCATTTGAGAAAGATTTAGTTGTTGATTATATGAGAGATAAGTTGGATTTACCTGATACTAGAACAGATGCTTTAATGATTCACCTTGTTATAGGTAAAGGTAATGGAGAAGCAGTTGCCTGGGGGTGTAATTTGTCAGAAGAATATATTAGAATAAATGCCGATTATACAACGTAATTCAGATTAATTTTAGAGCAATG
>MDSZ01148527.1_pt1 | contig 10494 bp, 8 predicted proteins | sample 811201 | NCBI WGS metagenome assembly MDSZ01 (sample SAMN05326647, study PRJNA326480) | marine metagenome | isolation source: seawater | place: Indian Ocean: North | collected 2010
CGATTGGTCGGGAACTCTTGTAGATGATTTGGAGGCAGTTCGGGTATCGACCAATTATGCTCTTTCCAAAGAAGGGTTTCCTGAAATGACAATGAGTCAGTTTCGTTCTGAATTCAGCCTGCCTTTTGACGCGTTTTATCGCCGGGTTGCTCCGAGCGTTACGTTGGAAAATATAGATAAATGGTATAGGGAAAAGTTTGTTGAAGAGCAGAAAAACATAAGACCTTTGCCGTACGCGGAATTGTTCTGTGATTTTTGTACAGAAAACGGCATAAAAACTTTTTTGCTTAGCACAGTTAATGCTGACCACTATCAAGAACAGTCCAAAAAAATACGATTTAATTTCGATAAGGAGTATGTTGGGGTAATGGATAAACGAAAGAGGATTGCTAGCATCCTTGATGATAATCAACTACGCCCGGAGGAGACGGTTTTTATTGGGGATATGCAGCATGACATAGAAACAGCAAAGATAGGGAAAATAGGGTCATGTGCGGTGCTTACAGGATATAATAAGCGAAGCCAGCTTGAGAAGGTGAGGCCCGATATGATCGTCGATAACCTTGGACAGTTACAACAAGTCATTGAAGAGGCTGACTTTAAATGGCCTCCCAGATAATCTATGAACGTTAGTGACATAATTACTATTTCTGACATGGAGGTCTACTGTCGTATAGGTGTTCCTGATGAAGAACGATTGCAAGATCAACGATTATTAATCACTTTAAAGTTGGAATATAACTTCAAAGGAGCATCTGCAAAAGATGACATAGGCCAAACGATTGATTATCACGCGGTATATTTACTGGTGAAGAGTATTTGTTCAGCCAGAGAACGAAAGTTGATCGAAACCTTAGCTGAAGACATAGCTTCAAGTATTTTGCATGATTTTGATGCTCGGTGCGTTCGGGTAAAAATTAAGAAATTTATTCTTCCTGAAACAAATTATACGGCTGTAGAGATAGAACGCTCTCATGGCGCATAAATTGTTAAAAAGATCGCTAATTTTCGTCTAATTATAATATAAAACACTAAATCTAAGGTCAAAATAGGGTCTTTTAACTTGCCGCGAGTGTCATATAGCTGTTAATAACTCGCTCCCATGGCCTCAATTGGACGTTTTCAAAAGGGTGAGGATATATTCTATGCAAAGGTGGTAGACGGAAAGCTTTACAAGCTGAAAGGGGATGTTTTTGGGTCCCCATCTTTTGTGAAAAAGCCCGTTAGCCCGACGAAAGGTATACGGACTCTAGTTCCGGTCACGCCCAGCAAAATCATTGCTGTTGGGTTAAATTATGCAGATCACGCTCGCGAATCGAATCTTACGCCCCCCGAGCAGCCATTATTCTGGCTTAAATCCCCTGCTTCTCTCATTCCTGATGGAGGAAAGATTGAGTTGCCATTTCCAGAGCATAGAAACGATTTCGAAGCTGAGCTAGCTATTGTGATAGGTAGGAAAATACGGAATGTTTCACCTCAAGCAGCCGGTCGCTATATTTATGGTTATACAGCTGCTCAAGACATTAGCGATCGAGATATTCAGCAAAGCGAAAGCCAATGGGCTCGTGCCAAGAGTTTTGATACATTCACCCCGCTTGGTCCGTACATTGAGACTAAAATTGATCCCCAAGACCTCACTATTCAGTTGTTTCAAAATGGGCAGTTGCGACAGAATTCGCACACGAGTCAGATGATCTTTTCTTGCGCAGAGCTTGTTAGTTTTGTTTCTACGAACATGACGCTTCTCCCTGGGGATATTATTCTGACTGGAACACCCAGTGGGGTAGCCCCAATCGAAAGCGGAGATCGACTAGAGGTGCGCATAGGCCAAATGCAGGCTTTATGCAATGCGGTGAAGTAATCTTTACCTTCGGTAATTTCATCGTTAAAGCTATCAAAGTTCATGCGCTGGAGTAACACGTTTATACCCACCCTTAAAGAGGCGCCGGCCGAAGCTGAGATTGTGTCACACCAGCTACTGCTTAGGGCCGGATTAGCACGTAAGTTAGCAGGAGGGCTTTACACGTTTTTACCGGCCGGAATTAAGGTTCTACAAAAGATTGAAGCAATAGTACGCGAGGAAATGACTAAAGCAGGGGGGCTCGAGGTTCTGATGCCTGCCGTGCAGCCGCCTGAAATTTGGAAAGCAAGTGGACGCTATGAACATGCAGCGGACGTACTGTTTAAGGTTTCAGATAGTAAAGGCAGAGAGTGGCTTCTAGGTCCTACTCATGAAGAAGTTATTACATCAATAGCTTCAACTGAAATCAGTTCTTACCGGCAATTGCCTGTTAATTTCTACCAAATTCAAACGAAATTTAGGGATGAAATACGGCCACGTTTTGGGCTTATGCGTGCCCGGGAGTTCATCATGAAAGATGCCTACAGTTTTGATGTTTCGGATGGGGATGCTTTGGTTAGTTATCAAAAAATGTATGATGCCTACGTTCGGATTTTTGACCGTTGTGGGCTTCATGCGTTCCCTGTAGAGGCTGACACGGGCGTTATGGGTGGGTCGCATTCTCATGAATTCATGGTTCCAGCTGAAAATGGTGAGAGCGAGGTTGTTTATACAGAAGACGGATCTTATAGTGCGAATCTGGAAAAAGCAGTTTCCTCTGGTCCTTGTTCTTCAACTCCTAATAAATGTACCGGTTCCCCGGAAGAATTTGAAACCCCTGGGGTTAAAACCATTGAGGATTTGACTAAGCCTCCTTTCAACGTGCCGGCAATGCTGCAAATAAAGACGCTTGTTTTTATTACCGAAAAAGAGCCGGTAATCGTCCTGTTGCGTGGTGACGATGAAGTCAATGAGGCAAAGTTAGCCGTAGCCTTTGGGACTCCCATCTACAGGACTGCTGAACCTGATGAAATTAAAGATGTATTAGGGGCTAGTCCGGGCAGTTTGGGGCCGCTCGGCATAAAGGGCGTAAAAGTTTTTGCTGACAACCAGCTTGAAGAAGCTGCTGGGATGGTAACCGGCGCTAATAAGGATGGTTTTCACAAAAGAAATATTAACGTTAAAAGAGATTTGCAGGGGCTTGTTTTCTCAGATCTCCGGACGGTCAGAGAAGGAGAACTAACCAGCGACGGACAGCCCGTAAAAATTAAAAGGTCTATTGAGGTGGGTCACGTATTCAAGCTGGGAACCAAGTATTGTAAAGCGCTTGATGCAAGCTTTCTCGATGAAAGTGGAAAAAAGCAATTTCCAGTCATGGGTTGCTATGGGCTGGGTGTTACACGGACTCTGCAAGCAATTATAGAATGTAGTCATGATGAAAATGGAATTATGTGGCCTATGGCCATTGCTCCTTGGCAAATTTGTATTACTGCGCTTGATATTGAGCCGGATGGGCCGGTAATGAAATCAGCCGGTGAAATTTATGGCCAACTCTTGGATTTAGGGTTCGATGTCATACTTGATGATCGGGATCTTCGTCCTGGTATTAAATTTAAGGATTCTGAGTTGATTGGTTTTCCATTACGCGTGGGTATGGGCTCTAAATCTCTTAAAGATGGTAATGTTGAGATTTTTGTGCGCGCCAGTGGCGAGAAAATAACTGTTCCTGTAGATCAGGCAGCTTCTAGAATAAAGGCCATTTTGGCCTAATGTTTAAACTACTAAAAACTGATACTCATTCTCGGGCGCGGCTCGGCGCTCTTATGACGGCACACGGCATGGTGGAAACGCCGGTATTTATGCCAGTGGGCACGAGGGCCACCGTCAAGACACTCGATAATGCAGACCTCCAAAACATTGGAGCGAGAACTATTCTTGGTAATACCTACCACTTAAATCTTCGGCCGGGAATGGACGTGGTTCGTGCGGCAGGTGGTTTGCATTCGTTCATGAACTGGGATGGTCCGATATTAACTGATAGTGGAGGGTTTCAGATATTTAGTTTGTCCAAGATTGCCAAAATTCGGGAAGATGGTGTGGAATTTAAATCACACATTGATGGAAAAAAGCTCTTCCTTGGGCCTGAGGAGTCCATGGAGATACAGCGGCATCTGGCTAGTGACATCGCTATGGTCTTTGACGATTGCCCTCCGTACGGTGCCTCAAAGAAAGATGTCAGTTCTGCAATTGATAGAACGCATCGTTGGGCAGTTAAGTGTTTTAATCAGCCTCGATCAGATAGTCAGTTAGTCTTCGGCATTATTCAAGGTGGTTGTTATGAGGATTTAAGGAAGCAAAGTGCTGCAGAAATTACGGGTATCGAATTTGACGGATATGCCATTGGTGGGTTGAGTGTTGGTGAACCGGAGCCGGAAATGTTAAGAATTGCTGAATACACAGCACCAATGATTCCCGCTAACAAGCCACGGTATGCTATGGGGCTGGGGACACCGGCTCAACTTGTAGAACTTGTCGCCAGAGGTGTTGATATGTTTGATTGCGTTTTGCCAACGCGTGTTGCGCGTAATGGTACTGCGTACACCTTTACCGGGGCTTTTTCCCTTAAGAGCAGTCAATTTAAGAATGATTTCCAGCCGATAGACGAACAGTGTGATTGTTTTGCCTGTGTTCAGCATTCCAGATCTTATATACGACATCTGCTTAATGTGGATGAGATACTCGGCTTAAGACTGTTAACAATTCATAATCTGCGGACGTACATGAGGTTGATGCAGGATATAAGGGGACACATTGCTAACGGCACATTTGATAGTTTTAGGGAAGAATTTAAAACAAATTATCGGCCGACCAATCGTGTGGCTGAGCAGCGGAAAACGGGTTAGACACAAGCTAAATGCTTGCAAAAAGGCTTTTTATAAATAGGATTTGCCGTCTTTGATTTCAAGATAATGGATTTTTCTTTATTCGAAGTTTTGTTAGGGTCAGCAACAGCTCCATCTGACGGTCAGGCTGGGGGCCCTACTTGGATCACTTGCCTCATGCCGGTCGCCTTTCTTGGCATTTTTTATGCGCTTTTGATTCGGCCTCAGCAACAACAACAGAAACAGCATGCCAAAATGGTAGAAGAGCTTAAAAACGGTGATCGAGTAGTCGCTTCAGGAATGGTTGGCACAGTTGTTACCGTAAAACAGAAAACAATCACACTTCGCACCGGCGAATCTAAACTTGAACTAATGAGAACTTCCGTTGAGCGAGTGCTTGAAGGGGATGATGATTTAAACAGTTAAGCACGATGAGGAAAACTCCAATTTTTGGCAGGTTTGTATTAGTGGCTATCCTTACTGGCTGGACATTCTTTGAATGGTATCCACCAGGGGGAGAAAATTTAATAGATGCCTTTGAGAAGTCTGCCTCCAAGCAGGAGGTGAAGGAGGAGAAGGCATTGATAGTTGATTCCCTCAGAAATTTTGCATCAAAAATTAACGAGGGTGATGAGCTGCCTTTAACTGGCAAAAACAGTTGGATGGAGGCAATTGGCGAGGCAGATCTAAGAGAGTTGCTTCCTGAGAAAACAAACGGGCTGTTAAAACAGCTGGACCTTAATGAGGAGATATGGACTCAAGAATGGAGAGACTTAGACGTCACGATTAAGGAAAATATAAATCGGGCCATTCTGGCTCGTGTTCAAAAAGAATCTGAAGGGAAAGTTAAGCTGGGGCTGGACCTTAAGGGGGGTACGCAATTTGTTGTTCAGGTGGAGCCTAAAAAGGACGAGCAAGGCGAGGATTTGCCCATTACCTCAGATCAGCTCACCAAAGCGATGGAGATCATGCGCAATAGAGTGGATGCGTTTGGGGTCGCCGAGCCTCTTATACAGACTGCTGGTGATGACAAAATTATTATTCAGGTGCCTGGGCTTTCACAGTCTAATCGGGACCGGGCGCGCAAGACTATATCTGAAGTGGCAAAATTGGAGTTCAGGTTAACCCACCCTGAGAATGAATCATTAAAACTAACTAATGAAGAATTTGTCCCAGGGGCGACCTACATGTCCTACACCCAAAAGCGGAAAGTAGACGGAAAAGAGCAGTCAACCACCATTTCGCACTATGTTCTAAATGAGGTGGCCCTTTCAGGCAGCCATATCAAAAGTGCGAGCGCCCGGCCAAATGAATTAACCAATTCTCCTGAAATTCACTTCACCTTGGATGCTTTGGGTGCAAACAAATTTGCTAAAATTACGGAGACTCATAAGGCCAGAGAAGCGGGAGGAACTGATCCGCGCCTGCTTTGTATTGTGTTAGATGGAGAGCTTATTTCGGCCCCTTCAATAAACAGTCGGATACACGCACGCGGACAGATCACTGGTAACTTTGAGCCTGATGAAGCTAAGGCGTTGGCTAACTCACTGGAAAATCCACTCGAAAATGAAGTGAAAATAGTCGAAGAGCGGGATGTTGCGCCTTCGCTTGGTCGAGATTCAGTCGCCAAAGGTTATAAGGCTGCAATCTGGGGCTTGGCTGCAGTTGCTGTATTCATGTTGATTTACTACTTGCTTAGCGGAGTTCTTGCTAACTTTGCTCTAGCTTTAAACATATGCATGATTTTGGGAATTCTCTGTTGGTTTGATGCAACTTTGACTCTCCCAGGTATTGCTGGAGTGGTGCTGACCATCGGTATGGCGGTAGACGCAAATGTTCTTATATTTGAACGTATTCGTGAAGAGTTAGGGGTAGGTAAATCATTAAAAGGGGCGATTGCCTCTGGTTATGACAAGGCGTTTGGAACAATTTTCGATGCAAACATTACTACTTTAATTGCTTCAACCATACTCATTTACATGGGTAAAGGGCCGGTCCAGGGGTTTGGTGTGACTTTAACAATTGGCATTTTGACAAGCATGTTTACAGCGCTAGTTGCGACTCGGTTGGTGTTTGATGCATTATTGAATATAGGTGTCATTGGTACTGATGGTTCTAAGAAGTTGGTGCATTTGAGGAGTGCGGTCGGCTTGCCGAAAATCGACTTTTTAAAATATAAGTGGCCGGCCTTAGGTTTGTCCTTGGTATTGATTGGGAGCGGGATCATTTATGGGTTAATTAAGGGTAAGGACAGCCTCTTGGGTGTGGATTTTCAGGGTGGATTTAGTATGGTGGTTAAATTAGTTGATCCGGCTAAAGCAGGTAGCCTTACCGGTGATATTAAATCTGGTGAAATGCGTAAAAAGTTATCAGAAGCAACCCGAATTGATGAGGCGCAAATTCAGCCACAGCTGCAAGCTGATATGGACACCAAAGAACAAACGCTACGGGTCGATTTTCCGGATTTTGAGCTAGATAAGGCTAATGTTAATTCAGGGCTGAGGGATGCGGCAAAGCTAATGGATGAAGCACTGATAGATTACTACGGTGATATATTGCCGGTAAACTGCAGTTTAGAAATAACGTTTAATCAGGATAAGATTGCATCAATTACTGAGGATATAGAATCAGGTTCGATGCAAAAACAAGCTACAGAAAATCTGGAAATTGAGGCAGATTCACTGAAATTATCACTCGAGCCTGCAGAGGGGGGCTCTAAAATACTGGTTGCCAATTTCCCTCTTGGCTCCGAAAAGAATCGACCTGAATTGATCTTGAATGCCTTGAATGACGCTTATCCGGACCTGTCCCTTAAAATAAATAATACCAATAACGAACTTCTGAGAGAAAAGCTTGATAAAGTAGGGCCGAGTGTTAGCGGTGAAATACAGAAATCCGCGGTTATAGCAGTGTTACTCGCTCTTTTCGGAATACTTGTGTACGTGGCGTTTCGGTATGAGTACTCATTTGCGGTTGCTGCTGTTATAGCAGTTTTACACGATGTTGCAGTGACGGGTGGGCTATTCTTTCTCTCCGGGCGTGAGCTAAATGCTCCTATTGTGGCAGCAACACTAACAATTATCGGATTTTCTATTAATGACACGATTGTTATTTTTGACCGGATACGTGAAAACCTGCGCATGGGGTCGCGAGGCTCATTCGCAGATGTTATAAATAAGTCACTTAATCAGACTCTCGCTCGCACGGTCATTACCTCTGGCACAACCTTGCTATCAACGGCGACTTTGTATTTCTTTGGTGGCACTGTTATTAATGATTTTGCATTTATGTTTCTTGTAGGGGTTATAGTCGGCACCTATTCATCGGTATACATTGCTTGTGCCGTTGTGTTGAAGTGGCATGAGGGTAAGCGGCCGGAGCTTGCGGCTCCCACTGTTGATGAAGATCCGGTTCCGACAATGTCCTAATGTTTGCAGCAACCAGTGTTGGGTTGGTTCACTATAGCGTTTTCACGCTAGCTGTAATATTGGTTCTCGCCGTAGATTTAGGCGTCTTCAATCGTACACCTCACAAGGTTTCTTTTAAGGAAGCGCTAGCCTGGAGTTCTCTTTGGTTTTCAGTGTCGATGCTGTTTGGGGTTTTTGCGATCCCGGAAGTTTATACGGCTGATGTATCTGGAGCAAAGCGCATCGAATTCTTAACCGGGTATGTTCTGGAATTATCATTGTCGATGGATAATGTTTTCGTAATTGCGTTAATATTTTCCTACTTCAAGGTTAAAAGTGAGTTTCAGCATAGAGTGCTGTTTTGGGGCATCTTAGGTGCTCTGATAATGCGTGGATTAATGATAGCCATAGGTGCCGCTGCGGTGGCTAAATGGGGTGCAATTCTTTATTTGTTCGGAGTTTTCCTATTAATTACCGGAATAAAAATGCTGTTTACTAGTGAGGATGATAGTGTCGAGCCTGAGAATAATATTCTGGTGAAGATAGCCCGGAAATTCTTTCCGGTGCATGACCAGTTTGAAGGGGAGAAATTCACGGTAAGAATTGATGGAAAGACAATGTTAACGCCAATGGCAATTGTGTTAATAACAATAGAATCAACCGACGTTGTTTTTGCCGTGGATTCAATCCCTGCTATATTTGCCGTCACTACTGATCCTTTCATCGTCTTTACATCTAACATGTTTGCGATTCTTGGACTGCGCTCGCTCTACTTTGTTTTAGCCGGGGCCATTGAATATTTCCATTACCTCAAATATGGACTTGCCCTTGTGCTTACCTTTATAGGTGCAAAAATGCTTTTACATCATTGGATCAAGAATACATTTGGGGAAATCCCTCACTGGCTTCCGCTCGCTGTGGTGGGCGCAATCCTTGCCGGCAGCATGGTTGCGTCCATTGTTCACAAAAAAGGTTCAGATAACGGAACGGCAGAAGAATAGTTTAGTTTTAAAGAATGGTAAAATATGCCGCGTATCAGATGGCTTATAACAGGTATTGTTTTTTTAATTCTCGGAGTCATAGGTCTCTTTCTCCCGATTTTACAGGGAATTTTGTTTATTGTTATAGGTCTAATGTGTCTTTCAAAAAGCTCAGCGACCGTGCGGTTAAAGAAGATTCAGTTCAAAAAGAGATTCCCTAGGCTAGGGGCAAAACTTTTTTTTCTTGAGGAGAAAGCCCGTGCCTGGCGAAAGCGGAAAAAGGATAAGAATAAAGAGTGAAGCGCAATTGGAACATATGTTCACCGGATGAGACTGTTGTAGATGCCCTGGTTAGACACCTGAATGCCAATAAACTATTATGCCAATGTTTAGCGAATCGAGGGCAGGAGGATATAAAATCAGCTAAACGGTTTTTGTCTCCAAAATTAGCTGATTTATCACCCCCTGAATTAATTCCTAATCTTTCAGATGCAGTGCTTCGCCTGTTTGAGGCCCGACGTAAAAAAGAAAGAATCGTAGTGTTTGGTGATTATGATGTTGATGGAATTACTTCCACAGCAATCCTAATTCAATCAATGGGCGAACTGGGTTGGAATATTTTCAGTTATCTTCCGGACCGTATGGATGAAGGTTATGGGCTTACGTCTAATGGTGTTAAGAATTGTATAGATAAACATTCGCCGCACCTAATAATTGCAGCAGACTGTGGTTCAACCTCAGTTAAAGTTATCGAGGATTTAAATCGCCAGGCAATTGACGTTATCGTGTTAGATCATCATCAGGTTTGTGATCCGCCGCCAAAGCCATATGCACTGGTTAACCCAAGTATAAGTTTAGCAGAGGACAGTGAGTTGCGTGATCTTTGTACTGCAGGCTTAGCATTTAAATTAGTTCATGGACTGGTCAAGTATGGCAGGGAAAATAATGAGGCTGGTTTCGAGAAGTATGATATTCGCCTTTTATTGGATCTTGTCGCATTAGGGACTATTGCTGATATGGTGCCATTAACAGGCGAGAACCGCATATTGGCTTTTAAGGGTTTACAGCAGTTAAACCGCACTAATAGGCCGGGTTTAATAGCATTAATAAACACCTGTGGAATTAAAGGATTAATTACGCCTTACGAGGTTGGTTTTCAGTTGTGCCCACGATTAAATGCGGCTGGTAGATTAAAAAAGGCAACCGCATCACTTGATTTAATAATGGCTGCCGATGAGAAATCTGGAGTCAATTTGGCAACAGGTTTGGATAAAAATAATCAAGATCGACAGAGGATTGAAAAAGAAATAACCCGAAAGGTTAGGGATCAGTTAACAAGCAATTTTGACCCTTCTAATGACTTTGTTATTGTGGCAGGGGAGCCG
>MDSZ01174465.1_pt1 | contig 10494 bp, 7 predicted proteins | sample 811201 | NCBI WGS metagenome assembly MDSZ01 (sample SAMN05326647, study PRJNA326480) | marine metagenome | isolation source: seawater | place: Indian Ocean: North | collected 2010
AGGTCAACGCATGCCTCGTGAGCCGTCACGAGAACGGCGAGGTCATGGCCCGAGGCTCGGGAAAGGTCGTGGACAACTTCAACCGATTCTGGGAAGGTTTCAGGGTCAATGTGGGGGTCGTAGACGCTGACGTGAATACCACGCTGCTGGAGGGCCTCAGCCAGCGGTTCTGCCGGTGTTTCACGAGGGTCGCCCACCTCGGCTTTGTACGACCAGCCAAGGAAGAGCACCCTTGTGGACTCCGCCGAAAGCCCGGCCTTCCACAGGATGTCAACCAGCACCTTGGCGACATGGTTGGGCATGGAGCGGTTCACAGCACGGGCAGCGCTGATCAGACCGGCAGGAACGCCGACGTCGCTGGCTCGCTGAATCATGTAGTACGGGTCAACGGGAATGCAGTGGCCGCCCACCCCGACGCCGGGCGTGTAGCGATGGAAATTCCATTTTGTCGCCGCAGCTGAAAGCACGTCTTCGACATCCACGTCCATTGCGGGGAAAATACGAGCGAGTTCGTTGACCAGCGCGATGTTGATGTCGCGCTGCACGTTTTCAATGACCTTGGCCGCCTCGGCCACCTCAAGTTTCCCAACGTAGCGAACGTCCTCGCTGGTCAAGTGTTGATAAAACCGGACCAAACCTTCGCCGATCGCTTGATTGTTGCAACCGATTACCCTCGCGACTTTTCTGACCGTCCGGTTCTCATCTCCGGGGTTGAACCGCTCAGGACAGTAAGCGATGTCAACTTCTTTGCCTTCAGTGAGACCGTATTTTTGCATCAAAGGCCGCCATGTTTGGTCCGTGACACCAGGATAAACCGTGGATTCAAGCACAACGGTGGTGTGACGTGATTTATCGATGGATGCGAAGATTCTATCTCCCGCTGAAAAAACATACGAAAGGTCCGGTTTGGAATCAATGGTGATTGGGGTTGGTACCGTGACCAGGATGATGTCGCAGATTGAAGTCAGTTCTTCAACGGAGTTCGTTATGTTCCACGAGTCAAGTTTTGTGGACGGTATTTGATCGTCGAGAGCCGCATCACCGATTGGATTACTCTGTTCATGAAGGGCTTGAATGACGCTTTTCGAAGTATCGCAGCCCCACACCTGAAACCCAGAATCGTGGAATCCGATGGCGGTTGGAAGCCCAACATACCCCAGCCCAACGACGCCAACAACTGGGTTTGTGCTGGGCGTGAAGTCGTGCGACATCCCATTGGTTGGCATGGTTTGGCGAGTTGGCCTTACCTCATCAATTCAACTATTGCGATATGAGAATGGAAGGATTTCATAAAGGTCTGACGGGAAGCAGGCTTTATGGAGGAACGGGGTAACATCCAACTGACCGAAGTTGGACCCAAAGCCTCCTTTTTTTCTGCCCCCGTATCCTCACTCTCAATCCTTTTTTCACACCGATTCCTGATTCGAAATTTGTTGAAGAGGGAAACAAAAGGCCGTTACAACAACTCATTCCTCGGCTATTCGTGGACGGTACTGGAGCCAGCCTTGCTTTCAGCAGTGTATTACTTTCTTTTCATCATGCTCGCAGATAACCCTGACCGACTGTATCCAGTCTGGATCATCATCGGTGTAATTGTATGGACGTGTTTTGGAAAATGCTTGCAGGCTACGGTCACCTCGTTAACCAGAAACGCATCGACGATTCATCTTGTCTATTTTCCCAGGATTATTTTCTCATACTCCACAATAGGCTCCACCGTATGGACGACGATGATGAGCACCCTCGTCCTCATTCCACTGTTGTTCATCTACGATATCCAAGTTTCATGGCAGCTTCTTCTTGTGCCTCTCGCCGTTCTTCTCGCGGCGTTCAATGCTGTGGGTCTTGGGTTGCTTCTCGCGCCTGCAAATTGCATCAACAGAGACATTGAACATCTTATTCGCTTCATTGTCCGAGCTGGATTCTTCGTATCACCCGTCATGTGGACATGGGACATGGCCGTTGAACGAGGATGGGCCGCCGATGTTGTTGTGTGGAACCCGATGGTGTTTCCGATTACCCTGGCCAGAGACGGATTTCTCGGACATGTGACCGAATTCCCGCTCAACGGCGTGGCCATCTCGATTGGCTGGGGATTCCTGATGTGGGTGATTGGTTCAGCTCTTTTCAGTAAATATGAACACTCGGCGGTGAAATATCTATGAGCGATCAATCAATTGTCGTTGAGGATGTATCGCTGTCTTTTCCGAAGAAAAAGAGCTTCATGCAAATTCTAAAGGGAACCGACACAAGCAATTTCCTCGCCTTGGAAAACGTGAGTTTCTCTGTCAACAGAGGGGAAGTCGTTGGTATCATCGGCAGAAATGGGTGTGGAAAATCGACCCTCCTGAGAATCATAGCGGGAATCTTTTCGCCCGATAAAGGCAAGTGTAGATCTGCAGGTAAAATTTCGCTTTTGGCGGGACTTGGTACAGGCTTTACAGGTCATTTGACGGGTCGCGAGAACGCCTTCCTCTACGGCAGCATCCTCGGCCATGAGCAAACTGTGATGAAGGAGTTAATGGATGAAATCATATCTTTCAGTGAGTTGGAATCGTTCATTGATGAGCCACTTCGCACATACTCCGCAGGCATGAAAGCCAGACTGGGTCTTGCGGTCGCAAGTGCCCTCAATCCGGAGATTCTGCTTATTGATGAGGTACTGGGGGTGGGCGACCCGGTTTTCAAAGAAAAATCAAAGAAGAAAATCTTGGATATGGTGTCCGAAGCGGGTACGGTTGTGATTGTGAGCCATTCATTCGGCCTGATGACTTCCATCTGCGATCGTGTCATTCACATGAGCGATGGGAAAATCAAATTCATTGGCGATCCGCAAGAAGCAATTTCTTCGTATTACGCCTCAGAAGAAGGGAGGAAATAGAATGAACCACCAGCATATTCGGGTGAACAAAGAGGCAGAAGATTCCTACTCGTTCGCTGTTGGTGATGAGCTCAGAAAGTCATTGATCTCTCCGTGGAAGATACCTCTGCTCCCACTATCGCTGCCAAAACGAATTCTCTCCCATCGTAAAGACAAAGCTGCAAAGGAGTCACTCCCTTATCTGGTGGATTGTATATTTGTTTATGACCTGGAAAAAATGCGCCTGTCAGACCAGAAATCCTTCATCAATCAATCGCTGAATTATTCCGAAAACAGCATTGGTATCGGGATAGGAAATTCATTGATTGATGCAAACTTTCGTCATTCCGTTCCCACGCGAAGAGAAATGGACATCGAGCCGAAAGAATGGAATGCGTTGCTTGAGAAATTTCTGTTAGGCATCATCCGAGCGTACCGCCCCAAGAAATTCGTTTTTGTAGGAAAATATCCCTATGCAGGGCTTATGTCCGTGCTGAGAAAATGCGAAACTGAAAATGGGTTCTACTGGATCCACGTACGAGGCGATGTTGAAACCATCGAACAACGTTCGGAGAAATTCACAAAATCAAAATCCCTTTCACATTTTACTGACCACGACACCATTGTTCGGAATACAATCTTCTTCGATCACGAACCAGCAGCCAATATAGGCAAGGAGCTAAAACACATCGGCGTGAACGTCATCAACACTCACGAACATGCAGAGTACCTGGTCTTGGACCACGATGAATACGATTGCAAGAATTTGCTGATGCGGAATCAAACGATATTCATCTTGCCGAACGCTCAATCCTCCCTCGGGCAGATACCCGATTATTTGCTTCCAAATCTGGTCGTCTGCGACCACGAACAGCGAAATGAAACGATTCTATCTGCTGTCACGTTCCGGAAAAATCAGCGCAAAAAAAAGGCTCCATTGATGCCAGTTGAGGCTAAAATTGACTTGTGGCTGGACTGATTGCTCATTCTGCAAACAAATCTATGCTCAACAGATTGTTAATCTCCGATTCGGACATGGGCTCTGCAACTGTGTTCAATTTCTTCGCAATGTGAGTTCTATACATTTGAGGAATGATATCAAAAAACATTGGGTTGTAGCGTTCTATCATCGAATAATCTCCGTCCATCAACTCACTGAGGTCGGAAAACTTTCTGCGAATGAAGTTCTGTTGCTCTTGCGGAAGTCGTTGAATAGCGTAAAGGGTTGAAATCGCTTGCTTGAGGGGTTTTTTATTTAGAAAAATTTCAATTTCACCCTGAATTTGAACCTCCTTTCCTTTCATCGAATTTTTTCGGAAACATTTCCAACACTTTCCGCAAACTTTGCCCGCTTCCTTGGAGCGCAGGCAGCTCTCAGCAAAATCGGCATACTCCGAATTATCAACGATGCGCTGATTGATGATTTCAGATACCCCAGAAGTTGGAAAGACGAGGTCTAATCCTGCCTTTTCGAGGATTGACGAGTGGGTTTTCCAATACGAAGACAAGTTGAAATCCCTGCCTTTGTGTCCGTGGAAAAGATAGGCGTTTTCCAAAGGCATCCCCATCGCAATTGAGCCCAACTCAAAATAATCAGCGAGCAAAATGACATGAACAGCTCCAGCGAAATCCGTACTGAAGCCAACGGATTTTCCATGATCAAGCCGTAATTGTTCGTGATTGCTTTTTATGATCACGACCTGTTTTCCATCATCACGTAATTTCTGTATGAATCGGAAGGCATTGGCATGATTCAATTTTGATTCGAACCCATGGCGTTGATGATACAGCAAGAGCGTTTCTGGCGGCATTAGTTCCATGCACGCCGTTGAGTCGACACCAGCACTAAACGCCAAACCACACCTCCAGCCTTTCTGCCGAGTAGGTTCCCAATTGGCCAGTATGGTTCTGTCCCATGGTGAACACAAGAAATGATGAGCGATGCGCAAAAGGTCTCCGTGTGTGTTGCTGAGTTCCCAACCAATCGGCATCTCGAAGAAAATTTCCCTACCAGAGGCATCAAACATGAGGCGTTGGCCGTTTTGCGACCAATGTTCTTCTACGTTGTATTGAGAGGTTGAACTTGTTCCCACCTCAATTTTATCCCGTTTAAACATCGAGATCCAGGGGAAAGATCTTCTGAGGATTTCTTTGCTGGGTTGGAAGATTTTCGAAAAGAACCTCGTGTTTCTCCATTCATCTCGCATCCGGCGTTCTGTCTCACGATCAAGGCCATCAACAAACTCCTGCCAGCGCACTCTCGCAGTGTTTTTCTGCTCACCCGCATTGGTTAATGTCACATTCCCTCCGTGGAAACGCCTGAGCAAAATGTAAGACCCTGTGTGATCGAGTTTATGCCCTGCTCTGGCTATTTCGAGATTCATAATATAATCTGTCCCATAACTGTAATTTTCATCGTAGGGGAACTCCAGCAGAACGGACCGTTTAATCATGCTTGCAGGGTGCAGCATAATTTTACCGCCGAATAATATCTGGCTGTATCCATGCTCTCCACCTGGAAAATATTCATGATTCAAATCGGCATCCTGGTCAATCCAACCCCCATAACTCCCCGAAGAACCATCGGACAGACAATCGAGTTGTTCTTGTATCCGATTGGGCATCATCAAGTCGTCATCATCCATGATTACAATATATTCCCCTTTAGCCATCTGGACGCCAATGTTTCGTGATTTGGGGATACCTGAAGCCTCCTTTTTCACATAGCGAATCCGAAGATCTGCAAATTGTTTTACAATTTCTTCAGTATGGTCTTCTGAGCCGTCATCAACAATTAACAATTCAAAATTTTCATAACTCTGATTGAGGACACTTCTAACGGCATCTGAGAGGAGTTTTGCTCTGTTTCTAGTCACGATCACGACCGAAACAAAAATCTGCTCTTCAGACTGGCTCATCTCCAGCATGGATCGCGTGAATTTAACAGCGCGAGGCCCACTGTAGGAATGGTCCTTGACAACATCCCATTCTTCCAATCCCATGCGATTGAGTGCATTTTTCATCGTCAAGAAGGTGTTCTCGGTTTGAACTTTTGACTTGCTAACTGAGGTCGATTGTTCGTGGAGAGCGTATTTGTACAACAGATGGTCAATAAATTCGATATCGCCTACCTCACTTAATTTCTGAAAGAAATCGTAGTCAACCGCATTGAGGAGGGCCTCTGAAAACCCTCCAACTCGAGACCAATCTCGTTTTCGAAACAAACGAGGGTGGTGAACAATCATGCCGTGAAGCATTCTTTCCCTGGTAAACGTGGGATAGTGCCAAGCCTCTTCGAGAGTTTCGTCCTGTTGATTCCACTTGTAATGCCTTCCGTATACACAACTGATCTGAGGATCTTTTCGAATTTCAGGTAACAGGGTTTCAATGGCCTCAGGAAGCAACTCATCATCGCTGTCAAGTTGAAGTATGTACATCCCTCTCGCTTTGCGAATGCATGCATTGCTTGCCGAACCGATGCCCCCGTTTGGTTGATGTATGATCTGAATCTTAGGGTGATCTCCGTACATCGTATCGAGATATTCCCCGGTTCCATCTGTGGAGCCGTCGTTACAAACGACAATGTCGAAATCACGGTAGGTTTGATTCAAAGCGGATTGAATTGCTCGGTCAATCGTTTTCTTGGCATTGAAGGCCGGAATGTAGATTGAAACCATTGATGTTGTTGATTGTACTTCCGGGTCGTACTCCCTGTATGTTGGAACCATGTCGAGGAGCATTGGCCGCGTGATTAATTTCCCGGCTTCTCGATCGACGAATTCTCTGCCACCCGGAGGTTCTTGATGAAGGCCCAATGCATCCAACACCGGGACGAAGTAATATCCAGCGTTCATGACTCTGTAGCCAAATTCGTTGTCCTCTGCGCCCCATGCCGTAAAATTCTCATCAAAGGGGCCTGCATGTTGGAAAATTCGTCGGTGAAAACCGACGTTCCCACAGGAAGATGCCCTGAAAGGGTGAGGTGAAGATTTCAAATTATCCGTTTCAGAATAAATCGATTCCCTCCAATCTTTGGACGGGGACTGCTTCATGACGGCGTTTTTCGTTGCGACCGGTGGGAGTTCCAACATCACGGACGGGTTTTTCAAAACATCCTCAGGCGGAATATCGTTGGCATCGACGTATCTTCGATGACCAATGAGGAGGACTTTTTCATCAAGACACAACCACTTCGCGAACAGCTCCACCAAATTCGGGACAGGGGCCATATCGCAGTCCAATATGATGATGTTATCGTGTTTAGCTGCGCGAACTCCGAGATTCCGGACGTGTGACAATCGGTAGCCTAAGTCTTTCTGACGAACGTAATTCACATCGAAATACTCCTCGAATTCCAAGATTAATTGCTCAGGATGGTCGGATGAGCCGTCATCGGCAATGATGACCTCCATCAGATTGAGTGGATACGTTTGGTGAGTGAGCATCGCCATTGTCCGACGAAGCATATCGATTCGATTATAGACAGGAAGCACAATTGAGATTGGGATATCGGGGCTTGAAGCCATGGCTTTGGCTTCCAAAAAAGAGTAGTCGTTCCCTTTTCCTTCAACAATTGGAAGAACCATCCCTTTGGGTAGCCGATCGCCGTACGATGTCATCGATTAATCCCTCTGATTTGGCTGAATCACGGCCCACTTTCGTTCTTTTCCACTCTCATACACTGCGGAATTGATAATACTCTCCCCCCCGTGCCACTCAAGTAGTTTTTGAAGAAGATCAAATTCATCCTCTCGGTGAACGTCATCGACAACAAACGTAGCGCTTTTTGGTAGCTCGTCAAGTATTGACAAAAGACCGTGGCGTCCAATGTCGCCGGGAGGCCCGTCGACAATAACAACAGAAATCTGACTTGATTTGATCGCATCAGTCACTGGAGATGGATCATACCAGCCCTGTTGGCCATGTTTTACAGAAAGTGGGTTCTCCGTTATTTCTGCATGCACGTATTGTGAGGGTGCGAGGTTCAGCCATTCTGGATTGTGCTCAATGGAAATAAGGTTGAACAATTCTGCAAGCTTAAGACTTCCATGGCCGCTTCCAAATTCAAGAACACTGGCTCCTTTCTCCACATTTTCTTCGAGCCAGAGGAAAACCTCACTGGGCATCATCCAATCGGTGTTCATCCCTGGACCCTCAACTTGCCGCACAGTGCTTTGCTCAAGGTTGCAGCACCGTTTTCGTTCATTTCCACTTTTTTTGCTCCAGAATGGTTCAGCAACTTCTGAATTCCATCACCGATGCTTTGAGGTGTTCGTTTCTCCACAACGTATCCCCAACCTTCGTCCTCAGCCACCAAACAGCGAGCCAACTGGTCGTCCATTCCTGTCTCGAGATTTGGATAAAACAAGGCTGGCAGTCCGAAGACTCGCGTCTCATGGAAAGAATTGTATCCACCAGCTTGAACAACTGCGTCAAAACCCCTGTAATACTGAGAATTCGGATAGTCCCTGAGAACATGAACATTGGGCAATTGAACATCGATCCTTGACCCAATCATAGATTCACCTAGAACAACATGAACGCCGTCATGCTCGAGAATTTTATCCAGCGTTATCCGAATTTCACTCGAAATATCGTTGATTTGCCCGGCCCCAAGTTGAACATACACCGCGCGACAATCCTGTGGAATCCCAAGACGGAACCGTGCTTTTTCACGAGACAACAATTCGGATTTGTCAAGGAGAACAATTGGGGGGCATCTCATCAGTTCCACGTCGTGCTCGAGTTCCTCCTCCCGCTCGTCAACAGAGTCCCCGGGCCGAACAATCGCGTCAAAATGCTGTATACTGTCGACGGGAATTCTTGCCCCTTTTCGGAACATGCCCCTGCGCATCCAGATTTTGTTCAAATCTCCTCGACCTTCTATCGCCCGCAACATACCTCGGTAGGGGAAGGCTCCGTCAAAAATGAACATTGAGGGTTTATGTGTCTCAAAGCAAAGGGTGAGTTCTTCTTCAAGAAGCGCATTCCATTCGTTTGAATCAACCCCTTGGAAATATTTCGGCCCCGAGATGTGATGAGACGGGATGCCGTACGGTTTCAACAGGTGAAGGGTCGGCATGGTGGTGAAAAAAATCACTTCAAGATTCGGCTCGTCCATCTTCATCCTTTTCGCCAAGGCAAGCATTCTCGTGAAGTGGCCAAATCCAACGCCGTTGGTGGGGAACATGACCACACAGTTGCCTTTGCCCAGCGGTCGACCCGCTCGATTGGGGCTCAGACTCTTCGGTTGGGACTTTACACCGATCAACTCAAGGCCAATGGTGAACATCATAAGTGGAAGAGAGACGATGAGAAAAGGAGCTCTCCATGGTCTACGAACAGCGTTGGTTATGTGAAGGCCCAATCGAAAGGATGGGGAGTTTCGTAAACGATGGTTTTCTCGCTTGAGCCTCATGATGCTCGTCGTCTCATCGATGTGGCTCCCCCCCGATTTCTTGTCGTGAACTTTGAGTTATTGTCATGTCGGTATTCAGCGGAGAGACCGCCGTATTCCCGAAGGCTCATCAATAGGTGGGTCCAGCGCAAATCATGCCAACACTCCTCATCACCGGTGGTGCAGGATTCATTGGTGGGCACACAGCGGAAATGGCCATCCACAACGGTTGGAAGGTGCGCGTTCTTGATGACCTTTCAACTGGGCTTAAAACCAAAGCCAACGGGCTGAAAGCCCTCGGGGCTGAGATCATCATCGGTGATATCCGTGATGGCGAAACCGTGAACGCCGCTGTTTTGGGATGCGATGCAGTAGTCCACCTTGCGGCTCAAGTTTCTGTGCCACGCTCGATGGAGTCACCTGAGGAAACCTATGACATCAACGTCGGTGGAACGGACAACCTCCTCAGGGCCTGTGAGAACAACGGTGTCAACCGATTTGTGATGGCCTCCAGCGCTGCAGTTTACGGAACCAACGAGGCTTTTCCACTCAATGAAGACCATGCTGGATCCTTCCATTCTCCCTATGCTGATTCTAAATGGCAAAACGAACGTCAGGTTTTGGAGGCAAAAAAGTCCGGAATGGAAGCGATTGCACTCCGTTTCTTCAATGTCTATGGAACAGGGCAACGTTCAGACGGCGCCTATGCTGCTGTGATTCCAAAATTTATTGAATTGGCCGTTGAAGGTCAGACTCCAACCATCTTCGGAAACGGGTTGCAGACACGTGATTTTGTACATGTTGATGATGTTTCCAGAGCCTTGCTCATCCTGGCCGCAGAGCCATGGTCAGACGATTTACGACATGTTTACAACGTGTGTACACAAACCGAGATTTCGCTGCTGGACCTCTTGTCAAGCATTCACGACATCTTGAGGGATGTCGCTCCGGAGATCCCTCGACCGCCTCCAAACCATGCAGATGAGCGGCCGGGTGACATCGCACGTTCGGTCGGTTCCATGGCAAGACTGATCAACGATACCGCATGGTTTCCGCAGGTTGATTTTGCGCATGGTCTCCGACAACAAATTCTCGATTGCATCAGGGATGCGTGAAGTGCATGCATGTCCTCTGGCTTACCGGGCGTTCGACAGCGGACCTCTGTTCAACCACCCAACGCAGCCTCATCGAGGGCATCCTCAACCTCGAGCACCGTGTTTCCTTCGTCAACGGTGAC
>MDSZ01193055.1_pt1 | contig 10494 bp, 18 predicted proteins | sample 811201 | NCBI WGS metagenome assembly MDSZ01 (sample SAMN05326647, study PRJNA326480) | marine metagenome | isolation source: seawater | place: Indian Ocean: North | collected 2010
GGAAAAAGGGCAGTTAATAAATCAACGAGAATAGATGCATTAATAAATGGAATAATTCCTAAAGAAAATGGACTTAGTAAGGTTGAACCTCCACCTCCTGAATACATATTAATTATTTGCATTATAGAATTTTTACTTTCTAGTTGTAGAAAAGATTTCTTCAATGCATCTTGATCAATTCCCGCTAACGGTATCGTATTAGAAAATCGAAAAATAAAAAGAACTAACAAAGTAATTAAAATTTTCTTTGTTGGAGTATTTTGAAATTTTGTTTTAGGGATAATTTTATTAGCTAGTGATTCTAACATTTTTATATTTCTTCATTACTTTATCGTAAAAAAGTTGTTTTCTTGTTGATTGGTATTTTCCTAATTCAACCTTTTCATTTAAATCTGTTAATGCATAAATCGTTGCTTTTGCATTATTCAAGATATTGTTAGATCCAAATTGCTTTGCTACAATATTTTTAATTCCGGCCAGCTCAAGTACTGTACGTACAGAACCTCCTGCAATAACTCCGGTACCAACTTGAGCAGGTCGTAACATTAATTTGCATGCTCCATACGATCCTTTAACAACATGTGGAATTGAATCTTTTAGCGTTAATGGTACATTAATTAAATTTTTCTTTCCATTGATTATTGCTTTGTCGATTGCTAAATTAATATCATCTGCACGGCCAATTCCAACACCAACTTTACGTTTATTATCACCAATTATTACAACCGCTCGAAAAGTCATTTTTTTACCGCCTTTAACAACTTTTGTTACACGTTTAATTTGAACAATTTTTTCTTCATATTTTACTTTTGATAGTCGAATAATTGGTTTTCGTTTTCCTTTAAAATCTTTATTTCCAGATTTTTTGATTTGTTCTGAGGAATTAGTCTTACTTTCCGTATTTTCCATATATTTTTTTAAAAAATTAAACCTATATCTCTCGCTCCTTCTGCAACACTTTGAATTCGTCCGTGGTAAGGTCGATTTCCTCTATCAAATACAATTGTTGTTACATTTTTTTTAAGAGCTTTTTCAGCAACTTTTTTTCCAACTAGCAAAGATGCTTCTTTTGTTGCTGCTTTTTCAATTTGTGTTTTTAAATCTTTATCTAATGTTGAACTTGCTACGATAGTTTGAGCTCTCGAATCATCAATCAATTGTGCATATATATGTTTATGAGAGCGGAAAACAGCTAATCTTGGTTTTTCTGTTGTTCCGATAACTTTTTTTAATGCACGTTTTTTCTTTTGTAAATGTAACTTTTTTAATTTTTTCATCTTGTTATTATTTATCTACCAGTTTTTCCTGCTTTTCTAACAATTTTTTCACCTTCATATAAAATACCTTTACCTTTGTAAGGCTCTGGTGGTCTTACATCATGAATTTTTGAAGCCAAAAATCCTACTCGTTCTTTGTCAATTCCAGTAATTACAAGTTTTGTTGGTGATTCTGTTTTTAATGTTAAATCCTTTGGAATTACCATCTCAACAGGGTGGGAATAGCCTGCATTGATAATTAAACTTTCTTTATTTACTTGAAATTTATACCCAACTCCTTTTGCTTCTAAAGTTTTTGTGAATTGTTGACTTACTCCGATAACCATATTGTTAATTAATGCTCCCATTAATCCATAATACGCTTTTGCGGTTTTTGATTGAACTAGCAAATTAATTTTTAAATTATTTTCTATTTGTTCAATAACGATAGTTGATGCATTAAATTTTTGTGTTAATGTTCCAAATTTTCCTTTAATTTCAATTACTTCTTCTGTAATTTTTACTTCCACATCTTTTGGAAGAGGGATAAGTCTTTTACCGACACGTGACATATTATTTTCTCCTTTAACCAATATAGCATATTATTTCGCCACCTTTTTTTAGTTTTGATGCTTTAATATGACTCATAATTCCACTTGATGTTGAAATTATTGCAATTCCTTGTTCATATCTTAATACATCTAACTTGTTGGCAAATTGTTTATATCCAGAAAATACGCGTAAACCTGGTTTACTAATGCGTTTAATAATTGAGAACAACGGTTTTTTAATCCACCACCCTTTGTATTTAAGTAACACTTTCAGTGACTGCATATTATTTTTTTCTTGTTCTATTGAATAAGAATTAATATAACCTTCGCTCATTAAAACTTTTAAAATTGCTAAGTTTTGTTTACTGTACTTTACTTTTGTAAAGCTATGTTTAGCTAGACTTGCATTACGGATTCTCGTAAGCATGTCCGAAACAAGATCTGTTGTCATTTTAACCTCTTTTTAAATCCTTCTTTTATTAGTTTTTTGCAAAAGGGAACCCCAATTCTTTTAATAAGAATCTACCTTCTTCAGGTGTTTTTGCAGTTGTGACAATTGTAATATTAAATCCTCGTCTTTGTTCAACATTATCATAATCAATTTCTGGAAAAATAAGTTGTTCTGATATTCCTAAATTGTAATTTCCATGTTTATCAAAATTGTTTGGATTTAATCCACGAAAATCACGAATACGAGGTAAGACAATTTTAATAAACTTTTCTAAAAAAGCATACATCTTTTCTCTTCGCAATGTAACGGTTAAGCCTAAGGGCATTCCTTCTCTAATTTTAAATCCAGCTACGGATTTTTTTGCTAATGTTAAAATTGGATGTTGTCCTGTAATTAATCGAATTTCTTCAGTAGCTTTTTGTAGGTAAACTCTATTTTGTCCATTTTGTCCTAGTCCAGCATTTACTGTAATTTTTACAAGTTTTGGAAGTTGATGTTTATTTTTATATTGAAATTCTTCTTGTAGTTTAGGAATTGCAATATTTAAATAATCATTTTTTAAATTATTATTACTCATTTTTTATTACTTTTTTAATTTTATGATAAAACTTTACCTGATTTAACAAAGCAACGTTGTTTCTTACCATCAATTTTTTTGTAATTAATTCTACTCGCATTGTTATTCTCTTTATCCCAAAGCATTACATTTGAAATATGAATTGGAACTTGCAATTCAGTTTTCTTTTGTTCTCCACTTTGTGGATTTTTAGAATATTTAATGCGTGGTACGATTCCATCAATAAAAACAATAGATTTTTTTTTCATTATTGAATTTACGACTCCAATAAAGCCTTTTTGATTTCCTGTAATTACTTTAACCGTATCACCAATTTTAATATGCATTTTTGAATTTTTTGTCATACAATTTCATTTGCTAATGATATTATTTTTGTAAAATTTTTATCTCGGATTTCTCTTGCTACAGGTCCAAATACTCTTGTTCCTCGTGGATTATTTTCTGTATTAATAATAACTGCTGCATTATCATCAAATCGAATAGCCATTCCATCAGATCTTTTTACTGTTTTTTTCGTTCTAACAATTACAGCGCGTACTACACTAGATCTTTTAACAGCCATATTTGGAAGAGCTTCTTTAACTACCCCGATGATAATGTCTCCAACATTTGCGTATTTTCTATTGTTACCCAAAACACGAATACACATAACCTTTTTAGCGCCCGTATTATCTGCAACAGTTAAATATGTTTGTGGTTGAATCATACATTTACTTTTTTATTGTTCTTTTAAAATTTCTTTAAGTGTCCATTTTTTATTTTTACTTAATGGTCGACTTTCTTCTAAAAGTACTATATCGCCTGATTTACAAGTATTTTGTTCATCATGAGCCATATATTTTTTACTTTTAATTAATGTTTTCCCATATTTTGGATGTTGGTAACGCATTTGAACTGATACAACAATGGTTTTATCAGCTTTATTACTTACGACGGTTCCAATTCTTTCTTTTTTCGCCATAATTTTGATTTTTTAATTACTAGATTTTAATAATAAGGCTTTTTTTGATTTTAATTGTGCTATTCTACGTTTTGCATGAACGAATAAATGCGGTTTAACTGTTTGACTTGTTGATTTTTTAATACGTAAATCAAATAAATTTTTTTGTAAGATAAAAATTTCTTGATCAATTTCTTCAGATGTTTTTAAATTTTCCAATTCCTTATATTTTGGTAAGCTCATTTATTATACCTCTGCTGGTAATATAATTCTTGTTTTAATTGGAAGTTTATAGCATGCAATTTTAAGTGCACGTTTTGCAATTTCCAATGGAACTGTTCCGCTAAGTTCAAAAAGAATGTTTCCAGGTTTAATAACTACAACCCAGTAATCAACTGCACCTTTTCCTGATCCCATACGTGATTCTTCCGCGCGTGCTGTTACTGATTTATCTGGAAAAACTTTAATCCATAATTTTCCGCTTCGTTTTGTAGCACGTGTAATTGTTCTTCTTGCTGCTTCAATTTGACGTGAGGTTAACCAAACAGGTTCTAATGCCTGAATTCCATATGCTCCATGAACCAAGCTATTATTACGGCATGCTTTTCCTTTTAAACGACCACGCTGCATTTTTCTATATTTTGTTCGCTTTGGACTTAACATAATAGTTTTTTATTTTTTTAAATTTTTTCTCCACCAAATAACCAGACTTTAATACCTATTGTTCCGTAAATTGTTTCGGCTCGGTAATATGCATAGTCTATTTTTGCGCGTAAAGTATGTAATGGTACTCTTCCATCACGTTTCCATTCACTTCTTGCAATTTCAATCCCATTTAGTCTTCCTGAAACTTGAACTTTAATTCCTTTCATTTCAGTACGTTGAACTTTTTTAATGGTTTGTTTCATCGCACGTCTAAATGGAGTACGTTTTTCAAGCTGTTCCGAAATGAATTTAGCAATTAATGTTGCATCTTCAAAAGGGTTTTTAATAAATTTTATATTAATATGATGGTTCTTTTTTAGTTTGATTTGAAATAATCGAATTAAATTTCGAATATTTCGTTTTAATAAAATTGTAGTAAAACGTTTTAAATTATTTTTTGGTGAATTTAAAATTGATACAACTTTTGGTGAAGGATTTTCAGTTGTTTCAATAAAATATTTAGCAATTTTGCGATACATTTCCTTAGCTCTTGGAAATAACGCATTTACAGTTATATTTACGTATTCTTTGTTTTCTAAATTTTGATCAATTCTATTAATTTCAATATTTGAAATTGTTAAAAATTCTTCGAATGTTTCTTCAACTTTTTGACGAATAAAGAAATCTTCTTCGATTAAATTAGGGTATTTCTGTTTAGAACTATACCATTCAGAAGAATGTTTTTGTGTTGTTACTAAACGAAATCCTTTTGGATGTGTTTTTTGACCCACTTTTATTTCCTCTTTCTATTTTTATAATTCTGTTACTTTAATTGTTACGTGTGTCATTTTCTTTTGAATTGAAAATGCACGTCCTTGAGCTCTTGGACGAACACGTTTTAAAATAGGTCCTTGGTTAACATACGCTTCTGCGATAATTAATTTTTCTTTTTCTAAGTCAAAATTATTTGTTGCATTTGATACAGCTGAATATAATGTCTGCCATACAATTGCCCCAGATTTTTGAGGAAGATATTTTAAAATTTGTAATGCTTCTTTATACGTTTTTCCACGAATTTTTGAAATAATTACATCTACTTTTGTTGGAGAAATTCGTATATATTTTGAAGTAGCTGAAACTGTTTCTTTTTCTTCTATATTCATATTTTATCTTTTTACTTTACGTTCGGTTTTTTTGTGAGAACGGAATGAACGTGTAGGTACAAATTCCCCTAATTTATGTCCAACAAGTTGATCAGAAATAAAAACTGGAACATGTTTTTTTCCGTTATACACACTGATTGTGTGTCCAATCATCATAGGTAAAATTGTTGATGATCTTGACCAAGTTTTAATTGTGTCTTTTTTTCCTTGTTCATTCATTACATTTATTTTATTTAATAAATGATAAGCTACAAACGGACCTTTTGATATTGATCTTCCCATACTTTATTTTTATTATTTTTTCTTTTAACGTCCTCGTCTGATAATGAAAATATCACTCTTATTTTTTCCTTTTCGTGTTTTCATACCCAATGCAGGTTTACCCCAAGGAGTTAAAGGACGTGCTCGACCAATTGGACATCTACCTTCTCCACCTCCATGAGGGTGATCAACTGGATTCATTACGGAACCTCTAACTGTTGGGCGGATACCTAACCAACGTTTACGACCTGCTTTTCCTAATACTACATTATAAAAATCTGAATTACTTATACGTCCTATTGTTGCTGAACATTCTTTTTTAAATAAACGTATTTCTTTTGAAGATAAGCGTAAAACAACAAAATCATTCTCTTTTGCAAGAATTTTTGCACTTGTTCCAGCGGCGCGCATTAATTGTCCACCTTTTCCAGGAAATAATTCAACATTATGTACATCTGCTCCTAAAGGAATTTCTGCTAATGGTAAACAATTACCGATTTGGTTTGAACTATTTTTTCCAGATGAAATTATATCTCCTATTTTTAAGTTTTCAGGATGTAAAATATAACGTTTTTCTCCATCTTCATATTGAATAAGAGAAATAAATGCATTTCTATTTGGGTCATATTCAATGGACATGACTTTTCCAGGAACATCATACTTATTTCTTTTAAAATCAATTTTACGGTAAAGACGTTTGTGTCCACCACCTTTGTGACGAATCGTTATACGCCCTTTGTTATTTCTACCTTTCGCCCTTTGGTTAGATGTTACCAATGATTTTTCAGGTTCTATTTTTGATAAAATTGAAAAATCTAACCCACTTTTATTACGTGACGATGGCGTGTAAGGTTTGTAAATTTTAATTGCCATATTTAATCGCTTTAATAAATTTTTTGTAATTAAACTTTAATTAAAAAGTTCTGTAATATTATTCCCTTCTTTTAGTTTTACATATGCTTTTTTATAACGAGAACGTTTTCCAACGAATCGACCTACTCTTCGTGTTTTCGTAGGTAAAATACATGTGTTAACTTGACTAATTTCTACTTTAAAAATTTTTTCAATAATATATTTTATTTGTGTTTTTGTTAAAACGCGATCCACAATAAATGTATATTGACGATCTCCATATAAATTAATCGATTTTTCTGTTAATGAAGGGTATTTTATTAGATTTAATAGATCACCTAGATTAAGCATATTGTTTTCCATAAGTTGAATTTATTGAATCTAATGAATCATTAGATAAAATAATGTGATTTGTTGATAATAATTGTTTTATATTTAAGCAGTTAGCTGTTGTTACTTCAACATTTTTTAGATTTCGTGAAGCTAACCAGAATTGTTTATTAGGTTTTGTTAGAATGAAAAGAATTTTTTCAGTATTTTTTAAACCTAAATCTACTAGTAATTTTGTTATACTTTTGGTTTTCATACTTTCAGTTGATTTAAAAGATGAATCTTCAACAAAAATAAATTGTTGTTTTTTCAAATATAGTGCTGATAATACAGCTAAACGACGTTCTTTTTTATTAATTTTTTTATTTACCGTTCTTGGTTTTGGTCCAAAGCTTACCCCACCACCTTTCCAAAGAGGTGAACGTGATGAACCCGCTCTTGCATTTCCTGTTCCTTTTTGTTTCCATGGTTTTTTACCACCACCACGTACTTCAGACTTTGTTTTAGTTGATGCTAAATATTTACGTGAATTTTTTATTTGTGTTAAATAAGCTCTATGAATTAAACCAATTGAACGTTTCTTTTTATCGACATTATCTTTAAAAATATTGTCAATTGGATTTTCAATATCTTCAATTTTTTTAATTACTTTTTCCATGACTTAATAGAATTTAACTTGATTTAATACTTACTAGATTTCCTGCTTTTCCAGGAATAGAACCTTTTACAACAATTAAATTTTGTGATTTATCAATGTCAATAATTTCTAAACCTTTAATTGTTCGTTGTTCATATCCAGTTCGACCAGGCATTTTTTTACCAGGAAGTACACGTGCAGGAGTTGTACCTGCGCCAAGTGAACCTTGTAAACGATGACTTTTTGAACCATGTGACATGGCACCTCTAGTATGTTTATTTCTTTTTATGTTTCCTAAATTACCTTTACCTATTGTTAAGCCACTTATATTTACGGTTTGTCCTATTTCAAAAAGTTCTACGTCAAACTTTTGGCCAATTTCATAGTTTGTTTCCGTATCAGTCTTATATTCTTTTAAATATTTAAAAGGTTGAAGATTTACTTTACTGAAGTGTCCCAGTCTTGGTTTTGTTAAACTTCTTGAATTTCCTGCTATTTCTGTGTATCCAATTTGAACAGCATTATACCCACATTTTTCAGTTGATTTAATTTGTGTAACATAACAAGGACCACCTTTTATTATTGTTACAGGAATTACATCCCCTTTTGTATTAAAAATTTGAGTCATGCCGACTTTATTTCCTAAAATCCCAACCGACACAATACACCTCTTTTGTTTTATTAAACTTTACTAACCGATATAAATATTAACTAATTTTAAATTTATTGTCTATATCAATTTATATTCTAAATAACAAAAATAATTATATGAATTATAAAAGCTTGATTCTAATAATTAAATGAAATATAATATATTTGTATTTAATAAGTTTGAATTTTTATCAACTATGAATAGTGAAACAAATACGAAAGTTAAGAGTAAAAAAATTGTCGGTATTGATTTAGGGACAACAAACTCTGTTGTTTCTGTTTTAGAAGGAGCTAATCCAAATGTTATTCCGAATTCTGAAGGAGGACGAACTACACCCTCTGTTGTTGCCTATACACAGAGTGGTGAATCGCTAGTAGGTCAATTAGCAAAACGTCAATCTGTTGTTAATCCTGAAAATACGTTTTATTCAGTAAAAAGATTTATTGGGTGTAAATTTGATGAAATTGAATCTGAAACAAGCCGTATTTCTTATAAAGTTTCAAAAGATGAAAACGGAAAAATTAAAATACATTCCCCCATTTTAAACAAAGATTTTAGTCCAGAAGAAATTTCTGCTTCAGTTTTAAAAAAATTAGTTACTGATGCTAGTAAATTTTTAAAAGAAAATATTAATCAGGCGATTGTTACCGTTCCGGCTTACTTTAATGATTCGCAACGTTTAGCGACAAAAGATGCTGGGACAATTGCTGGTCTTGATGTTCTTAGAATTTTGAACGAACCTACTGCTGCTGCTTTAGCGTATGGTTTAGAAAAAAAGAAGAATGAAGTTGTTTTAATTTTTGATTTAGGTGGTGGAACGTTTGATGTTTCAGTTTTAGAAGTAGGTGATGAAGTTTTTGAAGTATTAGCAACTTCTGGTGATACGCATTTAGGTGGTGATGATTTTGATCAAGTTATTGTAGATTTTATTGTTAATGATTTTAAACTTAAAGAAGGTGTAGATTTATATACTGAAAAACAAGCTTTACAAAGAATTATAGAAGGAGCTGAAAAAGCGAAAATTGAATTATCAACTTTACAATCAACACGTATTAATTTACCGTTTATTTATATTGATGGACAAACCCCTAAACATATTGACGTAGAGATTGATCGTTCTAAATTTGAACAGTTAAGTAAAGAGCTTTTACAAAAATGTAAGTTACCGATTGAAAAAGCTTTAGAAGATGCTAAATTAAGTAAATCTGAAATTGATCAAGTTATTTTAGTAGGGGGATCAACACGAATTCCAGCTGTGCGTAATTTACTTTCAGAATTCTTAGGAAAAACCTTAAATGAAACAGTAAATCCAGATGAAGTTGTTGCTATGGGTGCTTCTGTTCAAGCTGGAATTATTGCCGGGGAAATTACTGATTTGATTCTATTAGATGTTACACCATTGTCTTTAGGTGTTGAAACAATGGGTGGTTTAATGACTACAATAATTAATCGAAATGCATCTATTCCTGTTAAACAATCTGAAGTTTTTTCGACAGGTGCAGATTTTCAAGAAGCTGTTGAAATTCACGTTTTACAGGGTGAACGACCATTTGCCAAAGATAATAAAAGTTTAGGTATTTTTAAGCTAAATGGTATTCCTTCAGCTCCAAAAGGTGTACCAAAGATTAATATTACTTTCCAATTAGATGTTGATGGTTTACTTGCAGTTTCAGCGCGTGAAGAGCAGAGTGGACAAGAGCAGTCAATTAAAATTGAAGGTGCGTCTGTTTTAGCACGTGAAGAAGTTAGTAAGATGATTGAAGATGCAGAAAAAAATGCTTTAGTGGATAAATCACGTAAAGCTTTAGTTAATATTACTTATGAATTTGATAATTTATTATCAAAAGCTGAAAAACTTTTAAATAGTTTAACTTCTTCAAATAAAACATCTTTATTATATTTTGAAGAATTATTGAAAGAAATTAAATTAGCTTATCTTAATAATAAATTCTCTGTTCTTTCTAATCAAATATTAGATGAATTAAAATATGCCTATAGTATTTTAGTTTTAGAATTTTTAAAAAATAAAATTTCTGATGATTCTTTTAATAAAAAAAGTTCCGATGATGGAAAAGGAGTAGTTATTGATGTAACAGATGATTAATAGCTAAAATCTAGAATAAGGAGAAAGTGAGATTCGAACTCACGGAACCGGTTAAGTTCATCTGATTTCAAGTCA
>MDSZ01249821.1_pt1 | contig 10494 bp, 8 predicted proteins | sample 811201 | NCBI WGS metagenome assembly MDSZ01 (sample SAMN05326647, study PRJNA326480) | marine metagenome | isolation source: seawater | place: Indian Ocean: North | collected 2010
TCATTCATCGAGGAAGGAGCGATTCTTGAATGGACATTACCTCTACATCCAACCATCATCATCCATGGTCGTGAAGATGATCTGGTACCGATAGAGAACTCACTTGACGTAGCTCATCGATCATCAGCAGTCATGTCAGTGCATTGCCCAAATGATGGACACCGCCTGAAGGAATCCCATGATCAGATGGCCATAGCACTCGAGCGACTCAGCTCAATCTGATGTTCGCGTCGCCATCGGATCCGATGTCGAAGAGACCCAGGTGTACTTCCAAGGCACTCCAGTAGGTATCTCAACCCTCGATATAGATTCATCACTCACAGATTCGATCATCTTCACGATTCCACGCAAAGAATTGCCATGGGCAAAGATAGCGATATTCCGACCTGCATCGAGGGCAGGAGATAGGACCTGATGAACGAATGGTTGGACGCGAGTAATCGTCATCTGAAGGCTCTCACCATTGGGAGGGCGCACGTTGAGTCCGCGGCGCCAGAGGTGAACCTGCTCCTCCCCATGAATACGGGCAGTCTCTGCCTTATCGAGACCTGCAAGATCCCCGTAATGCCGCTCATTCAAACGTGAATCAACGTGAACCTGAATGAAATCAATGGTGTCAGATTCTGGCCCAACACGGTTCCAACCTTCTTCAACCACCTCTGAAGCTTTGCCGCTCCAAGGTGGACGGCGTTGATCATCAACAAGAATCGGAACCCGGCCCGATTCATGGTGAGTCAGAGCAATCATAGCCGTCATCTGTGATCGCACCAAAGATGAGCAGTAGACTTCATCGAGAGTTGCATTGGCCATTGTCTGACCAACATTGTGTGCTTCCTCAATCCCTTCGAGAGAGAGAGGTACGTCCACCCAACCAGTAAAACGATTTGCAGCGTTCCATAGAGACCGACCGTGACGAATGAGATGTAGTTCAGCCATCAATCATTTCTCCATTCACTTCAGCCAATGAGGTGAGGAATCCCCCAGAGCGCGATAATAGGCCCTACTGCCATACCGATGTCACGCAGGAGGTTCGGAATTTTACGCTTTGACATATCCTCAATCAGCGTGTTCACCTGCTTCTTAATCTGATTGTCAATGAGATTCTTTCCTTTATCAGCCATTGATTGAACCCCTGCCTTAGCTACTTCCAACACCTTGCCCGCTGCCTGACCTAACAGCGCCTTGGCCGTGGACTTGAATGACCGGGAAGGAGTTTCAGCAATCTCGGATCCATCATCTGAATCACCTCCTTCCAAGGCATTCTCCAACGTCTCATCTCCCTGTTGATCATCTGAAGACGTTGTTGCAGCGAGGGATTTCGAACCCGAGAACCAAGCAAGAAATCCACGAGCCGCGAAAATTGAATCGATGGCCAATTTGACTTTCTTCATGTCGCGTTCCCCGGCAAGAAGGAAAAGACGGCGAGCAGGCATCAGACGAATCGCGTCAAACGCAATCCAGAGCAAGAGTGCCAAGAGTAGGAGGAGCCCACCTGCCGTGGAAACCTCGCTCCAGTTTGACCAACCCACCCCGGATTTGAACTCAAGGCGAACCATAATGACCAGTGCAATGGGGAAAACGAGAGCGAAAATCTCGTTGAGAATAATGTAGTGGAATCCTTTGACTTCAATCTGTCGTACTTTCTTGACTGCCCAGCCTGCATGCGGCGCAAGGTGGTGGACTGCACGATAGACCGGGCGTCCAAGGATGATGACCCTCAGAATGAACGGAATGAAAATCAGGTACGTGGCATAGAGTTCCCACGGCCCTGCAGGAGGCCCTATAGTGACCACGCCCCCCGGTCAATGGCATGACCTATGAGACTGTCCTAACGTTGCTTTGCCCGTCCTTCGTTTGCATCTTTCTTCTCATCAAGCGCGGCATCAAGGTAGTCTTCCAACCACTGGTCCATTGATGTTTTATACCAATGGTGTTACTTAAACACTCAGTGCAATTGTTACACTAAAAATATCTTAGTGATGGTCGAAAACATCACTCAATAATGTGCGCCATCGATGGCGGGGAATAGGGTCGCAGGGTTCCCGCTACAACTGTGAGAGTCTCATAGTCTACACCATCTTGGGTCTGAAAGCCACCCTGCACGGCTTGACTCTCTTCGATGAAGTTTTCAGCCTCGTAGTAATAATCACGAAATGGACTTGAACGCTCACCCAGCACCTCTGTGTCAAAGCCATTCTCTTCAAGACGTCTGAGGGTCTTGGGGAGATCTGCCATGGAAGATTGAACGAAGATTAACTTACCACCTGAGTTGAGACGCTTATGGGCATCAAGAATCAGTGAATCGATGTAGTAGCGGCGATTCTGTTTACCACTCAGGCAGAATGGTGGGTTAGTCAAAACGACATCGTACTTCCCCTCTGTAGAGAGCCAGTCTGCCACGCGGTACTCCACTCTTGCATCTGGGACGTTTCGTTCAACGTTCTGGCGGGTGGTGTCAGAGAGTGAATGTGTGATCTCAGTCGCAACGACATGTGCCGCACCCAATCGCAATAAGAGAATGGTGTTATTGCCAGTTCCAGAGCCTATCTCCAACACGCTCTTGCCTCGTACAAGGTTGTTTGTGGCGAGGACCTCTGAGAGGTACATCCCATGAGGAGTGGGTTTCCAATCCTCCTCCCCCATCATCAGATCCATCACAAGGAGTTCTGAGACATCGGGTTCTGGTGAATCATCAGCACGACTCATATTGATTGAATGCGATTGAGAGTACTTGATGAAGTTGTACTAGAAAAAATACCACGTAAATCCATCAAGGTGAATGAAAAGTAGGAGGGTTGCACTACTCGGAACTACCATCTGGCAGTTCAGCATGTTGTTTAGAAGACCATGGCGCCTTTGGAGACCACCAATTCGCCCGTCCCATCAGCCTCATCGTGGCGGGAACCACCAGCGCTCTGACCAGAGTTGCATCGATAGCGATGGCCAGTGCTAGTCCGAGCCCGATCTGCTTGACCATTGTCATCGAGCTTGTGCCAAAGGCTAGGAAGACAACGACCATAACCGCTGCTGCTCCGGTGATGAGGCGTCCAGTGCGCTGAAGCCCCATGGCGACGGCCTGTACATTGTCACCCGTGCGCTCCCATTCCTCATGTATCCGAGAGAGCATGAGAACCTCATAATCCATCGATAGGCCGAAGACGATACAGAACATCAGTACCGGATTAATTGGGTCAATCGGGGCTGGCGTGACATTCAGAAAATCGGTACCATGTCCCTGTTGGAAAACGTAGACTAACATCCCGAATGATGCAGTGATGGAAAGGAAATTCATTAGAATCGCTTTGAGAGGAATCACGACAGATTGCACTTGGATGAACACAAGGATGAATGTTGCAATGAAGATGAACAGCATGGCCTCCAAAAGATGATCCGATACGAGTTCAAGTGTATCGACGTTATACGCCGCAAAGCCACCCACGAGAATACGGTCAACGAACGGTTCATCCTCGTACTGCACTCGTATATCTCGCAACCTGTTCACGATCTCTTTCGATGCATCGGTGTTGGCTCGACCCTCAAGGTCCATGAAAATGATAGCAGTGCTGCCATTAGCAGCCTTCTCTGACGATACCTCCACCAGTGCTCTGATACTGGCCATTTCAGGTGGAAGCATCTCAATCGGAGTGCCCCAAAGCATCTTCACCGCATCTGCATCCATCTCAGAGGAAATCCAAGCGACTGACCGTGTTTGCTTCACCCCGTCTGTTTCATTGACCATCTTAGAGAGATTGTAAAGAACCTCAAGAGCTGCAGGATCACGCCATTCGGTATCTTCATCGAATTCAACGACAATGACAAGGGAATTATCTGAAGATGAGTTCAACCACACCTCATTCTCCCGCTCGATACCTTGACGGGCCTCGTCATCAGGCGGAAGGGATTCGTAAGTCACCATCCCGAATGAGACCTGTAGAAACGGTAGACCAGCACCGATGAGAAGAATGAGAATCGGTATCAGAACAATGAGAGGGTGGGCCATCACCGCCCTGGCAATCGTCCCCCAGAATCCATCATCCTTGTCTGTAGGCGTTGGAATGAACGGAACCTTTCCAGCATCAACCCGCGGTCCCAGATACGAGAGAATCGCAGGTAGGAGTGTCAATGAGAATAGCACTGCCAACGATACTGCAATCGTACCACCGATACCGAATGAAGGAAGAGAGGTGTCTTTGAAGAACAACATTCCCATCAGTCCAATTGCCACCGTCAGGCCTGAGAATAGGACTGCTTTGCCAGCAGTCGCCATCGTCATTGCTATGGCCGTACGTGTATCGCGCCCCAAGCGCATCTCTTCTCGGAACCGGTTGACGATGAACAGCGAATAATCGATTGAAACACCGATGCCGATCAAGGAGCAGATGTTCAATGCATATTGGTTCACATCAGACAGATTCGAAAACAAGATGATCGAACCGACTGCGGCACCAACTGAGATTGCACCGATGCCGATGGGTAGGAGAGCCGAGACAATAGTGCCAAAGACGACGAGAAGAATAATCAGAGTGAGTGGGGCAGAGATCAGTTCTGCTTTCACGAGGTCCTCTTCAAGACGATGATCGAATGACCAATCTACTCCGATACCACCGAATCGCCAGATTGTGAGGACATCCGAGGTGATTGTGGACCGGACATCACCATAGGTTGCTTTGGCCTCTTTACGATCTCCTTTGAACTCAATTGTCACCTTTACGTGGTGACCATCATCAGAGACCATGTTCACTAGAGTGAGAGAATCGTTCACATCCCATGGAGTCGTGATGTTAACGATCCTTGACTCGACTGTGGGCTGCACCTGTGCAAGAGAGTCGTTGACTGCTTGCCTAAAGGCGGCAGAAGTATTCGCATCGAAGAACGACCAATCACTAGAGTAGTACAAGATGACCGCTTCGGGATTCGCATCGTCGCCACCACTGATTCGCTGCACAATTTCGATTGCTGCAACGGATTCGACATTCTCCTCGCCCCAAGATTCTGCCCAATCTGGACCAATCGCTGCAAATGAGGTGAGCCCGGCCCCTAACAAGATACTGAGAACAATGACTATGCCGCGGCGGTCGTGAACAAAGCCCCCGAACCTGAACAGGCGGCGATCTCGAAGGGCGTCAGGGTCGGTGACACCCATCATCGAAAGGGCGGCTTATACTGAGGTATGTCAACCTTGACCACTAGTGTTACTCGCTCTCATGCACATAGTCCACCTGAGCTAGGAATTCATCAAGCACAAGGTAACCACTGTAGTCAGTATCAGCGGCATGGAATAATTCACGCAATTTCCTTCTTTGATTCACATATCCCAGAGTCTCCATCGCATTGATGAATTCAGAGAGAGTGATGTGGTCCTTGAGTCCGGCGTCGGCTTCGGCAAATGCTGCTTGACGCACTTCTTTTCTGGCACGTTCTGGGTCTGTGAGCATGGTCTGCAGGGTCTTCCATGGCGATATCGCCACTTTGACGTTCTTGCGCCCATATGTCAGATACACAACGAGCCCCAACACGATTGCTGTAAGAGCACCAATCAACGCTTTCGGGCCGAGGAAGATAAGGAGGAACAGACCTCCAAAGATGCCATAGATCTGGAAGAAGGGGTACAATGGTGAATAGAAACCTGGACGATACCATGCGTGGGTATTTCTTGCTTGACGAAGAACCAGGACAGAGATGTTGATGAGCATGAAGATCATGATTTTGAATCCAGAAGCTAACTTAGCGACTGCATGTACATCGAGGAACCAGATTGCAAGAGCCATCATCATACCTGTCAGCATGATTGCAACATGGGGGCTGTTGTACTGATCATGCACATTCTCCAGAGCAGGGGGTAGGAGGTTGTCCCTGGCCATAGCAAAACCGAAACGACTCGATGCCAGGATTCCCGCAAGGGCCATCGAGACCATCGTTAGGACTGCAAGAATTGAGATGATCTGTGCCAATAGAGGCCCACCCACTGCCTCTGCAAGAGCCGCAACTGGATTCTCGATCACATGGCCATCAGAGCCAATCCACCATCCATCATCAAGCACAGCTGCAATCGTGTAGGAGACCAGAGCGTACAGAGCCGTGGCAATAAGCAGAGAGAGAAGCATCCCATAGGGTAGGTTCCGAGATGGCTCTTTGACCTCGCCGGCGATGGCTGCAATCTTCGTTACACCCGCATAAGATACGAACACCAGAGCGGTGGTGCTAGCTAGTGTGGTTGGCGTAGAGAAGGAAGCCACTGCTGCTGAAGCAGGACGACCTGGGTCAGAATCACTGAATAACAAGCCCCATAGACAGATGAGCACCATTGTTCCTACAGATATGCTGACGATCGGTATCTGTAGATTCTTGACTTTGGTCACTCCAACGATATTGATACCAACGAGGAGGACGATCAAACCGGTTGAGATCAATTTGAGAGTGATATCACTCATCGCAGGCGAAAAGACCTCGACGTAGGCTGCAAAGCCGATTAGAGCGAAGGATGATTTCAGCATGAAGGACGCCCATAGCCCAAGTCCAGAAATCGTGCCGATTCCAGGTCCAAAGGTGCGCTCAAGGTACGTGTAAGACCCACCCGATGAGGGCATGGCAGTACCGAGTTCTGACTTGGACAACGCACCTGGAAGAACAACAGTTGCTGCGAGGACATACGCAAGCCAGAATCCAGCTGCATTGGTACGCATACTCTCTGCTGCCAGAGCTGGGAGAACGAAGATGCCCGAGCCGAGCATCGCCGAGAGGCTGATCACGACAACACCTGTGAGACCTATCTGACGTTTGAGTCCGACATCCTTCATTGCCTGCCACCCCTGACACTGAGCACCAGTGAATCGATGCCGCGTTGCCTTCACCACAATTCGGTAGAAAAACCAACTGCTAAGCAAGGCGATGAACTCATCAAACCAAGCTGTTTCGCCCAAGTGTGGATGACAAGCTGAAGGCGACGTTGCAGAAGCAACGCTACCACATCGTAGGAGAGCATGCAGGAGTCAAGGCATGCCACTGGACCAAAGAGAGTCTTCTGCGTGATCGGAGCTGCTACAAGGGTGTCTTCTACGGCATTGAATCACATCGATGTCTGCAGATGGCACCAGTGGTCGACCAATGCAACCTCGCTTGTTCATATTGCTGGAGGGAGCCACATATGGACAGTCTCGAGGCATCCAAGGATGACCCCTTTGAGATGTTGGAAGAGGCCGTTCGTGGTCAGCGCAGGCTCCTGACCGGCTTCAAAGGAGACCCACGGGTGAAGACGGAGAAATGGGAGGAGGCTCAAACTCCGAAGCATGTCGCCATCTCATTGAACGGAGAGCCAACCTTGTATCCGCGATTAGGGGAATACATCCAGCATTGTCATGATCACGGTATGACAACCATGCTGGTCACGAACGGAACACTCCCAAAGGTCCTCGAAGGACTCGACCCATTGCCAACGCAACTCTACGTGAGTGTTGATGCGCCGAATGAAGAGGTCTGGAACCGTTTGTGCAAGCCGAAGTTCGGCGGTGGACAATGGAAGCGTTTCGAGGAGACCATCGACCTGCTACCCAGCCTCGATACAAGGACGGTGTGCCGGCACACACTCGTGAAGGGAGAGAATATGACCCAGGTCGAGGAGTACGCTGCCTTGGACAACCGAGCGGATCCAGATTTCATCGAGGCGAAGGCCTACGTCTTCGTCGGGCACTCACGCCAAGTGATGTCATTAGCGAACATGCCTCGACACGAAGAAGTGATGGCCTTCGCCCGCGAGCTGGCACCTCTTGTCGGGCGAGAGGTCCTCGAAGAGGTCTCTGCATCACGAGTGGCACTCATCGGCAAAGAAAAGAAGAAAATTGTCAATCCAGAACCTAACAAGGAATTCAGACTGGACTTAGGGGTCGCCCCCCCTATCAAGAAACTCCCGCTGATCTAGAATTTGCGATCCCGGGCTCTGGTAATCATTGGACCCCATTGTGAAGAAGTGAACAGGAGCACAAGGACCAGAATGCCCGTCATTGGATGAAAGGCGATGCTGATCATCCGGTTCAACAGAGTAGGGCCAGCATCGTTGAACGCCGGAGCACTAACGCGACGGCTACGTCCCGAAGAGGTCTGTTGCACAACCTCTTGAGAGTCATAGAGGGAACAGACCCCATCACCATCCTTGTCAAGTGGGCGGAAATCTTCATCCAAGGGATCGGTGCCACAGGCAACCTCCCATTCATCAGTCCAGCCATCTCCATCTGAATCCACATCACGACCTGCACACTGGCCATCACCATCGAAATCAGTGGATGATGGTGTGAATGAGGTGTTCAGAGGATCTGACCCACAAATGAGCTCTTCTTCATCGGAAGCACCATCACCATCATCGTCATCATCCAGAGCATCACAGATGCTATCGAGATCGAAATCAAAGTTTGATGGTATCGAACTGTTGTCATTCGCGGAAGACCCGCACTCAATCTCGTGAGTATCATTGAACCCGTCGCCATCGCTGTCAATCTCTGTGGTTGAATCATCACCAGTATCATTGTCGGATGCCGAATCATTCTGCTGCGTGGAGTTCGAGGACGAATTATTTGCATTATTCCCATCATCACCTTGCCGGGCTTCTGTGTGTCGAGTTTTGAGAGCTGACGATAAGGAGTTAACATCTGGACCGAACAAAGGTTCGGCGGCGTACATCAAGCACAACAGTACGCCTAACGTCACAAGACGAGAACTGTGCTTCATCATCAGAACCATGGATATCGTGCTTATCACAGAATCGATGTACTGTCACTTCGACGACTGATTCGATTCAAATCGAACGTCATTGAATGGAGAATGGATGCAATACATGACTTGCAAATGATTCTAAGTGGATACCAAAGCCGAATATCATGGTTGGGATCTTTGATTTGGTCTCACTGTATCGTGAACAGATTGGCCCTGAGAAATTCGACAAGCGGGCTTGGCGTCTCGTTCAGGTAGCGGTCCTAACCGCAGTATGCGTGGTAGCGTATCGAGCGTATGCATGACCATATGATGAGAGTTCTTCTCACTCTGAAGGTGATGCATGGGGTTCAGTACACATCTCTCAGGATGATTGCTGGACATCGAGCGTCCAGGACAATTCGGCGCCAGCACCTGTAATCATCGCTCCAACGGAGCAATACTTGTCATGGCTCGACTCGACCAAGCGACGAACAAGGTCCTCTGGAGCATTGGTGACGACCGTGTAGGAGAGCGAAACAGAAGTGAAGACTCTTGGGTGTGCTTCAGAGCGATCCCCTTTGAGAGAAACGTCTGCTGATTCAATGTCCCAGCGTCTCAGGCCATCGACCACATCAATCAGACTACATGCACCATGAGCAAGAAGAACGGATTGTACAGGGGAGATTGAGGCCTCACCATCACCATCGAAGACGAGGGAGCGACCTGTGCTCGTCTCTCCCTCGATCACCAAACCTTGTCCTGAATACGTGACGCTACCTTCCATGAAATGTCGAGATGGTGACGCACCATGAAGCATCCCTCGGCTGAACAAAACCCATAGGACGGCGGCAAGAGCACGGTTCATGACATCCCTGTTCCCCGATATCGAACCGCATGATGGAGGGATGCTACCAGTCACTGGTATCCACTCACTGGCTTGGGAGCGGTCGGGAAACACAGAGGGGATTCCCGTCGTCGTTCTACACGGTGGACCTGGAGCTGGAAGTCACCCCTCATACCGGCGTTACTTCGATCCAGACCGATGGGACATCATCCAGTTCGATCAACGCGGATGTGGTGGTTCGACGCCGTTCGCAGAACTTGCTGGGAACACGACCGCCGATCTTGTCACTGATATCGAATCATTGAGGGTCCATCTCGGTATCGATCGATGGGTGGTATTCGGAGGATCATGGGGCTCAACATTAGCTCTGTGCTACGCCATCGAGCATCCTGACCACATCCTAGGGCTGTTCCTGCGAGGAATCTTCATGTGTCGACCCTCGGAACTTCGTTGGTTCTACCAAGAGGGTGCTTCGCACATCTATCCAGATGCTTTCGAACCTTACCGTGACCACATCCCGAGCGATGAACAGGATGACCTGATCAAAGCCTACCATGCTCGTCTGACATCGGATGATGAAGATGTTCGTCTGGCAGCGGCAGAACACTGGACGCGTTGGGAGTTGTCAACGAGCAAATTGATTCCTGATCTTGAGGAATTAGCAAAGCCGATCGATGCTGCTTTCGCACTTCCTTTCGCACGTATTGAGAACCACTACTTCGTGAACAACGCCTTCCTCACAGAGGATCACATCCTGAGGCATATCGACCGCTATCGCCACATCCCAAGTGTGATTGTACAAGGACGTCACGATGTCGTATGTCCAACCCGTAGTGCGTGGGACCTGCACAAAGTGTGGCCAGAAGCCGAATTCCATATCATCCAAGATGCTGGACACTCGGTCTCAGAACCTGGAATCACATCGTGTCTGGTCGATGCAACCGAACGATTCGCTGATGGAACGGCAA
>MDSZ01178130.1_pt1 | contig 10493 bp, 10 predicted proteins | sample 811201 | NCBI WGS metagenome assembly MDSZ01 (sample SAMN05326647, study PRJNA326480) | marine metagenome | isolation source: seawater | place: Indian Ocean: North | collected 2010
CCTGTTGAACAAGCAAAAATTTATAGTGATGGTGGTGCTGATGAAATTTGTTTTCTAGATATTACTGCTTCTAATGAAAACAGAGATATTATTTATGATGTTGTAGAAAAAACCTCAAAGAAATGTTTTGTTCCTTTAACTGTAGGTGGTGGAATTAGAAGTGTAGAGGATATAAATAAATTACTTAACTGTGGTGCCGATAAAGTCTCTATAAATACTGCGGCCGTAGAAAATTCAAAAGTTGTCATTAATAGCTCTAAAAAATTTGGTTCACAATGTATCGTTGTTGCAATTGATGCAAAAAAAAATGGAGATAAATGGGAAGTGTTTACCCACGGTGGAAGAAATAATAGTGGTATCGATGCTTTGGAATATGCAAAACAAATGGAAGAGATGGGTGCAGGAGAGTTGTTAGTAACTTCTATGGATAGAGATGGAACACAAGCTGGTTATGATATTAATTTAATGTCTAAAATTTCATCTAGAGTAAATATTCCTGTAATTGCATCAGGAGGTGTAGGTAATTTGGATCATCTTGTAGAGGGAATTAAATCAGGTAAAGCAAGCGCTGTTCTTGCAGCATCTATATTTCATTATGGAAAACATTCAGTTAAAGAGGCTAAGGAATATTTGGACTCAAAAGGAATACCTGTTAGAATTTAATATGCTTAACGCTTTAGAAAATTTATTTAACCTTGCAAGAGAAAGAAAAAAAACTCCAATGGATGGCTCTTATACAAATAAACTACTTAGCGATAAGACTCTTAGTAAAGATAAGGTCTTAGAAGAAATTAATGAACTAATCGAAGCAGTTGAAAATAATTCAAATAAAATTCATGAAGCAGCAGACGTTTTTTATCATTTAATAATGTACTTGGAAGCAAATGAAATAAAAGTAGAAGATGTTATGCATGAATTAAATAAAAGAAAAAAATGAGTTACGATAACAACAATATTTTTGCAAAAATTTTAAGAGGAGAAATACCTTGTAATAAGATTTATGAAGATGATTTTGTGTTATCATTTTATGATATAAATCCACAAAAAAAAATACATGCTTTAGTCATACCAAAAGGAAAATTTATTGATCTTGATGATTTTAGTTTGAATGCATCACCTGATGAAATGGTAGGTTTAATAAAAGGAATAAATACTGTTGCTAAAAAACTTAAAATTTCTGTTGATACAGGAAAAGGATATAGAGCCCTAGCAAATATTAGTGAAGATGGAGGCCAAGAGGTACCACATTTGCATTTCCATTTATTTGGAGGTGAACGAGTTGGTAAAATGGTTGAGTGAATAAAAAAATAGATAGAAATTATTTAGAAATATATTCACTTAAAGATTTAGTAGAGTCCAGTAATCCTTCAGATGAACTCTTAATAGAATTAATTAATCCGCCGGACTTCCAATTGAATAAATTTTTTTATAAAAATATTGGTAAAAATCATCGTTGGGTTGATAGACTAGGGTGGAATGAAAAACAGTGGATTGAGTTCACAACAAATAAAAATTTAAGAACATATGTTTTAAAAAAAAAAAATGATCTTGCGGGATATTTTGAATTGTTAATTCATGAAGAAAAAAAAGAGGTTGAAATAGCTTATCTTGGTCTTTTAGAGGAATATCAAAATCAAAAATTAGGTTCTTATTTATTATCTTCAGCAATAAAAAATTCTTTCTTTTTTAACCCTAAAAGAGTATGGGTTCATACTTGTTCTTTAGATCACAAAAATGCTTTAAGTAATTATTTATCAAGAGGTATGAAAATTTTTATGAAAGAAACAGTTCACATTTAATAACAATTAAATTTATGAGTTTATTTAGAAAAATAAGAGATATATTAACATTTAGAAATTTCAGAAAAAGACATGATAGGTTAGAAAACATTCTTAAAGACATTCGTGAATTATTATTGAGCCATCAACAAAATTTAGCTAAGACTAATAGCAAAAATCCAATTAACAAATATGGAAAAAAAATTTTTTCTCAGACCGATGAAGATGGAATAACTTTAGAAATATTGAAAAGAATTGACTGCCTTAATAAAGGGAATTTTATTGAATTTGGTGTGGGAAACGGAACAGAAAATAATACTTTAATTCTTAAAGCTTTAGGTTGGAAAGGTATCTGGGTGGGAAATCAGGAATTAGTAATTAATTATAAAAATTCAAAAAATTTTTCATATCAAAAAAATTTTGTTGATTTGGACAATATAATTGATTTGATAAAAAAAGGGTTAAATGAAATTGGAGAGGAAAAAGTAGATGTAATGTCTCTAGATCTCGATGGAAATGATTATTATTTTTTAAAAAAAATAATTGAAAATAACTATAAGCCAAAACTATTTATAGTTGAATATAATGCAAAATTTGCACCTCCAATTAAGTGGCAAATTGAATATAAAAATGATCATAAGTGGAATGGTGATGATTATTTTGGAGCTTCTTTAACAACGTATAATAATTTTTTTGAACGCAATGGATATAAATTACTATGTTGTAATGCGCATACGGGTGCTAACGCTTTTTTTATCAAGCAGGAATTTATGAATTTGTTTCAAGAAATTCCTAAAAGTATAGATGATATTTATATGACCCCAAGATATCTATTAAATAACAGTTCAGGATTTCCACTTTCTCTAAAAACTATAAATAAATTTTTTACCGATTAGGTAAAATAAAAAGATTATTGTTTAAATTTTCATTTTTTGTTATTGAAAATAAATAAGTAATTATTAGGTTTTGGTAAATATCAATTGTTTGCCAGCCAATTAAATTAAAAGTATTTTTATCAAAAAATATGTTAATTTTATTATCATTCTCTATAAAACTAAAATTAATATATTTTTCATCAATATTTCTTAATTTTAAATCTCTTATTTTTTTTAATAAATATTCTTTATCTAAAATTAAATTTAAAGGTGTTCTAGCTAGTGGGTAAATATAATAACTACTTAGTGTTTTAATAACTAAAGACTTTCCATTAGAAACCATAATCTTTTTATTTCCTAAATCATACTGACAAAAAATCTTTTTTGGATATTTAATGAAACAATCACCTCTTTCAATTTTACCATTAATATTTTGTTCGAATTTAAAAGTTAAATTATCAATACTGTTAAGATTTTTAATTATTTTTTCTTTAACTGATGCCTTTGCCAACGACGTTAAAAACATAGTTAATATTAAAAAAAAAAAAAATCTCATTGAAGTACGTCTCGTTTTCCAACATGATTGGCTTTACTTACGATTCCATCTGCCTCCATCATATCGATTATTCTTGCAGCCCTATTGTAACCAATTTGAAGTTTTCTTTGAAGAAAGGAAGTTGATGCTTTCCCTTCTGCTTTAATTATTTCTATTGCTGTCTGGTATAGCTCATCTTTTTCCCCTTGATTTTTATAATTTTCATTAATCTCTTTTTCATCAGCAAAATTTAAAATCTCGTCTATATAATCTGGTTCAGCTTGAGATCTAAGAAAATTATTTATTTTTTCTATCTCGTTATCAGATACAAATGGAGCGTGTATTCTCATGATTCTATTGGCTGAAGACATATATAACATGTCTCCCTTACCTAATAATTGTTCAGCACCTTGTTCTCCCAAAATTGTTCTACTATCTATTTTAGAAGTGACTTGAAAAGAAATTCTAGTAGGAAAATTAGCTTTTATTGTACCTGTTATAACATCAACACTAGGACGTTGAGTTGCCATGATGATATGAATACCAGCTGCTCTAGCCATTTGAGACAATTTTTGGATATAATTTTCTATTTCTTTGCTTGCCACTAGCATAAGATCTGACATTTCATCAACTACAACTACTATATATGGCATTGGAAGTTTATGTTTAGCATTATAACCATCAATATTTCTGACATTTTCTTTTGTCATGAGTCTGTATCTACTTTCCATTTCTTTTACCACCCATCCTAGTACCGAAGCCGCTTTTTTTGCCTCTGTAATAACTGGACATAGTAAATGTGGAATACCTTCATAAGTGGAAAGCTCTAGCATTTTAGGATCTATCAAGATAAATTTACATTTTTCTGGTGAGTGTCTATAAAGTAAAGATAAAATTATAGTATTAATACATACAGATTTACCAGAACCTGTTGTTCCAGCAATAAGCAAATGTGGCATTGAGGCTAAATCACTGATTATTGGATTACCTGAAATACTTTTACCTAAAGCAATTGGAAGTTTAATTTCTTTTTTTTTAAAATTAGAATTATCCAAAATTTCACTTAGATAAACATTTTCTCTAGAGTTGTTTGGTAGTTCAATTCCAACTGTGTTGCTTCCCGAAATGGTAGCAATTCTCGCAGATTCAGAACTTGTATTTCTTGCAATGTCATCCGAAAGGTTAACAATTTTGGAAACCTTAACTCCAGCAGCAGGTTCAAATTCATTCAAAGTGACAACAGGACCCCGGCTTACTTTTTTTATATTTCCATTTACCCCAAAGTCTAATAATATTTTTTCAAGAAATTTAGGATCAAAAGTTTCCTCTTTATTAAAATTATCTTTTTCTTTTTTACTTGGTATTTTCAATAAACTTAAATCTGGAACTTTGAATTTGTATTTTTCATTTACCTTAATTTTATCTGCTTTAATAAATGGTAAATCTTCTTGAATTAAATTTTTAATTTCTTCTTGAGGTATATATTCATTAATAATTTCACTCTTATCGGTGTAATTTTTATTTTTGTTAAAAAAGCCTAAAACTTTTTTAATATCATTCTTAAATTTAATTAAATTAAAATTAATACTTTTTAAAAAGAATATAAGAATTAAAACAATCAATAAATAATAAGAAATATTATTATTAAAATTAATTAAATTTTGTAAAAAACTATTACTTAGATAATTACCAACGAATCCTCCACTGCCATTAATATAAAGAACAAAATTGTTATTATAAAAGAAACTTAAAAATAGTGAACCAACGATTAAATAAAGAATTAAAAAGAAAATATTTTCAATTATTAAAAAAAAATTTTTATTTCTAAAAATATTTATACCTGTAAAAATAAAAGTAAAAGGCACTAAATAAGAAATCAGGCCAGTTGATTGAAAAAAAAGGTCTGAAATATAGCTGCCTTGAAAACCTAGTAAATTTTTAATTTCCGTATTTTTTGGAAAAATGAAATTGGGATCATCTGGTGAATACGATAAGAGTGCAACGACCAAAAATATGCCTAGGATTATTATTGTAAGAGCAAATATCTCTATAATTCTATTAATTGAGAATTGTACGATAGTATTGCCTATATTCTTAATATTCATATTTAATAATCAAATTTATCACTTTGTATCATCATATTTTTATTGTTAAAATTAATTTGTTATGAAAGTTTGTATTATAGGTGATGGGCTAGTAAGTTTGGCACTAGCGAAAGTCTTAATTCAGAAAGATATATCTGTTGATATCTTGTCATCAGGAAAACTTAAAAAATATGATAATAATCGTACTTTAGGTATTTCAAGATCTAATATTAAATATTTTAATGAAAAAATCGTCAATATAGAAAAAATATTATGGAGGATAAAGAATATAAAAGTTTATAGTGAAAATTTACCTAATAGAGAAATTCTAAATTTTTCAAATAATAATGAACAAGTGTTTTCAGTAATTAAAAATCAACAACTATATCAAATACTTACTCAAAGTTTAAAAAAAAATAAACTTATAAAATTCATTAAAGTTTTTGATAATAAAAAATATAATTTAATTATTAATTGTAATCCAAATCACAAAATAACAAAAAAATTTTTTTCAAATAAAGTTAAAAAAAAATATTATAGTCATGCATATACGACTATTATTAAGCACGAAAGAGTGAATGCCAACAATACTGCTATACAGATTTTTACAAAAAATGGACCAATTGCTTTTTTACCAATGTCTGAAGATAAAACGTCGGTAGTATATTCATTTAAAAAGAGTGATTTTAATAGCAAAGAAGATATTAAAAATTTAATTATAAAATTTAATCCAATTTATAAAATTAACAAAATTGAAGAATGCTCTAAATTTGAATTAAATTTTTCAAGTTTGAGGAATTATTATAAAAATAATATTTTAGCGTTTGGTGACTTACTTCATCAAATTCACCCACTTGCAGGGCAAGGTTTTAATATGTCCTTGAGAGACATTGCTCAATTGTCGAAATTAATTGATGATAAAATAAATATAGGTTTAGAACTTGATAGCTCTATTTGTTTGGATTTTCAAAAAAAAATCCAAAATCGAAATTTATTTTTTTCATTAGGAATTGATTGGATATATGAATTATTTAAATTTGAAAATTATATTAATACTAATTTAATTAGTAAGTCAGCTAATATAATTGGTAAGAATAAATTTATGAATACACTTTTTAAAAAATTTGCAGATAACGGTTTGAGAGTATGAATTTATTGAAGCGTAGTATTATTATATTCGTCGTAAGTGTATGTAGTTAAAATTTCAGCAATTTTATTTTTTCTTATATCTAGATTTTTAGCTTCAAGTAAAACTTGTTTTTCTTCTAAGCTAAAAGGAGAAGCCATAGCCAATGCATTTATTGTTTCATCTAAACTTTGACTTTCTAAAGCTTTCCAATTTAATATAAAACCTCTTTTTTCAAACAGAGATTTTAAATCTTTAAAAATTAACTCTAAATCTGAAAACTTTAATTCCTCTTTTTTTTCACTGAGATCATGTAAATAATTTTCAAGATTTATCTCACATTCTCTATATTTCTTATTTGATTTAATCTCTTTAACAATTTCAAATCTTATTATTCCTTTTAAATCAATAATAAATCTTCCGTCTTCTGTCTCTTTAAAACTTGTTATTTTACCTAAACACCCAATTTGATAAAGTTCAGGTTCAATAGTCTCATCTTTTCTAGTAGTTTTAGGCTGAACCATTCCAATTAGTTTATCTGACTTTATACTATCATTAATCATGTCAACGTATCTGGGTTCGAAAATATTCAATGGAACAGTAGTTTTTGGAAAAATTATAAAGTTACTTAAAGGAAAAACAGGTATTTTTTTTGGAAAGTTTTCTTTTTTCATTTACAATAATTACACCATATTTAATATTACTTGAATTGGCAAAAATAGCTCACTATAATATTTTTTACGCGGGCATAGCTCAGTGGTAGAGCGTCTCGTTGCCAACGAGAAGGTCGAGGGTTCGACCCCCTTTGCCCGCTCCATTAAAATATGAATGATTTATTAAAAAAAAAATGTGTTCCATGTGAAGGAGGTGTTATTCCTTTTGATATTTCTGAAATTCACAAATATCAAAAAAAAGTTGATGGTTGGAATATAATTAAAAATGACAAAGACATTTTTTTATTAGAAAAAGAATTTAAGTTTAAAAATTTTAAAGAAAGTCAAGATTTTATAAACTTAGTTGGAAATATTTCAGAGGAAGAGGGACATCATCCAGATATTTTTTTTGGTTGGGGCTATGCAAAAATTAATATTATGACACATGCAATTGAAGGTTTATGTGAAAATGACTTCATTTTAGCTGCCAAAATTGATCAAATTCTTAGTGCAAAAAATGTCTAGTTTTAGAAAAAACTAATACTGTTCCGGTTTCATTAGCGAATTTAATTATTTCTTTATCCCTGATTGATCCATAAGGCTGAATTATTGCTTTAACTCCTGATTGAATTAATTTTTCAATCCCATCTGTAAAAGGAAAAAAGGCATCAGAAGCAGCAATTATTTCTGTGGTAGGGTTAACGAATTTTTTCATTTTATTAATTGCAATTTGACAACTATCTAACCTACTTGGTTGACCTGATCCTATACCAACTGTTGTATTGTCACTTACTAGTACTATTGCATTCGACTTTACATATTTACATAAATTAAATGCAAACAATAAATTATCAAGTTGGGATTTATTTGGTTTTTTTTTCGAAACTACTTTAAAATCTCTATGTGTCAATTTTTGATGATCTTCTGATTGAAATAAAATTCCACTATTAGTAGAACTAAATTTAAAAGCCTCAGTCAATGAAAAATTAGAAGAGTCAATTAATCTCAAATTTTTTTTCTTTTTTAGAATTTTTACAGCATCATTGTTAAATCCATTGCCTATAATGACCTCTAGAAATGTTTTTATTAATTCGTTTGCTAAAACTTTATTAATTTTAAAATTACACGAAACTATTCCACCAAAAGCACTAACAGGATCACATGCAAGAGCAGCCTTATAAGATAAATTATTATTTTTAATAATTGATGCTCCACATGGGTTGGCATGTTTGACTATAACTGTTCCAGTATTCTTTGGAAATGATTTTGAAATTGATAAAGCAGCAAAAATATCGTTATAATTATTATAGCTTAATTGTTTTCCATGAAGTTTTTTTAAACTTAAAGTTTCGTTTTTTGAATATATAGAACCTTCTTGATGAGGATTTTCACCATAACGAAGTTTTTCTACTAAATTTCCGTAAATTATTTTTTTATTCGGATACGCGATTTTATTAAATTTGTTAAAATATTCTGAGATTAGAGCATCATAATATGCTGTTTCAGAAAATGCTATACTAGACATTTTTTCCCTATAATTTAATGATGTTGAACCTTTATATTTTGTCAATTCATCAATCAATCCATTATATTGATTTGAAGAACAAATAACTGTGACATCCTCATAATTTTTAGCAGCGGCCCTGACCATTGTAGGACCTCCTATATCAATATTCTCTATAATTTTTTTATGACTAGAGTTTTTTTTTAATACTTTCTCAAAAGGATAAAAATTTACGATTACAAGGTCAATATTTTTAAAATTATTTTTAAGTAAATCTTTTTTATGAGATTTAAGATTTCTTTTATTAAGTATCCCAGCATGGATTTTTGGATGTAAAGTTTTTACTCTTCCATCTAAAATTTCCGACGATCCTGTATATTGTGAAATTTCAGTACAGTTATATTTTAATTTCTTAATTTCTTTAAAAGTTCCACCTGAACTTAGTATTTGTACTTTATTTTTTTTTAAAATTTTTAATAAAGGTTTTAATCCTTTTTTATCTGAAACAGAAATTAGAGCTCTTTTAATTTTTTTCATTAAATCTTATATATTTCCCAAGTAATACTCTCATTTTGATGATTTGTAATTCCAGAAATAAAAATATTTTGATTTTGTGTATATTGATTTTTATCACCAAAATATAAACCACTATCAATATTTATATCAAAATTATCACAAGCAAACTTCCATCCCTCGTCTTCTAGTTTGATAAGAATAGTTTTATTATCTTGAGTTTTCACAAGTTTAACTCCTGGTTCTAGGTGAAATCTAATTTCAAATTTTATATTACTACCTTTTTTTTTATTAAATATTTTATCAGTGCCTACAAATTTATAATCCTGTGGAAAAAATTCTATTTTTCTTTCATGAATAGAATTATATTTTTTTTGATAACCATTATGAGAAGCAGTCAGCATCCAGTAATTTTTTTTAAAAACTATATTTTTATTAAATATTTTTAGACCGTTATTAACAATAAAGTTTTCTTTATCTAATTTTTCATAAGTAATTGATGAATGATTATCTAAGATTAATGTACTATGCGTCGCTGTTGATTTTGACAATTTTTTAAGTTTGAGATTTTTACCATTATGATATCCACAATTACTTATTAGTTTTTTTCCATTCGAATTTATTTCAAAGGATAATGTTCCTGATTGATAGTTTTTTGAATATTTAGAATTTGGAGGTGAACCCATATCCATTACTAATGATGTTTTTTTGTCGTATAAAACAGCATAACCACCAAACTCTTTATTTTCATTTTTAAATTTATAATCAAATCTTTTAAGATAATGATCAAATTCAGAATTATTAGATTTAATGTTTCCATTCATTAAAACATCAAATTTTATATTTTGCCAAATAAATGCATAACCTTGTCCTAAATAATAAATTGTCTCATTTATCAATTCTGGAACTTGAATTTGGGATTCTCTAAACCATTCACGTATTAAAATAAAATATTTTAAATAAAAAATTAATTGTCTAATATCCCTTGATTTGGGTAATCCATTGTTATCAAAGGAATTTTTAGAAATTTTTTTTAAAAAATTTAATCCAAAATTTAAATAATTTTTTTCATCATTGTAGCAAAGTCCAGATAGAATAATAGCTGCACAACCAATAATTTTTTCATCTTCTAATTCTGATTTGTGAATTTCTTCCATTAAATGATTAGTTTGTTTTTGGATCATTCCATTAAATAAATCTTGATATTCTTTATTACTCTCATCATAGGTTAAATTATGATTGGATAACCAAGCTATTATTCTTTTTGATGTCGTATCAAATTCCCAACTATTAGAATTGTATTTAAAATTCTTCTTAATCCAGCTTGAAATAATTGACTGCGTATTTTTTTTTGATGATTTCAAATCTAGACTAAAAAACCAATAAAAATTATTTAATCTTTTAAAATTTTTCAAATTTATATTC
>MDSZ01225363.1_pt1 | contig 10493 bp, 9 predicted proteins | sample 811201 | NCBI WGS metagenome assembly MDSZ01 (sample SAMN05326647, study PRJNA326480) | marine metagenome | isolation source: seawater | place: Indian Ocean: North | collected 2010
ACGCCGATGATTAAACCGATCGCGAAACCTGATATCAACTCCCCACCTAATATGAGCAAAGTAAACAAAACTAGCAAAGTCGTAAATGAGGTAACTATAGTTCTTCCTAATGTCTGATTCAGAGATGTATTAATGATACTGACAGGTTTAGTTTTGCGAATCACTCTGAAATTCTCTCTAATGCGGTCGGAAACGACAATAGAGTCGTTCAGAGAATAACCAATAACTGCAAGAAGAGCAGCTAGCACGGTCAGATCGAAATCCCATTGGAACAATGAGAAAAATCCAAGCGTGATAATTACATCATGAAAGAGTGCTACCACTGCGGCCAATGCGAACTTTAGTTGGAAACGAAACGCGACGTATAGAAGCACTACGCCAAGAGCAGTTAAAAGCCCGATTCCACCTTGGTTGGTCAGCTCGGCACCAACTGCTGGTCCGACAAATTCAGACCGCCTCAGGGAAACACTTTCGCCGAAAACTGTTCTTAACGCCGAAATAACGCGATCCCCTACTTTCGCTTGTCGTTCCTCCGAAGCTTCCAACTGAGGTGGGATCCTTATAAGAATATCTCTTTCGGAGCCGAAATATTGAACAACGTGTCCAGAGAAACCGTCGTTATTTAGGACACCTCGGACCTTCTCTGGCGAGACAGTTTCTTCAAAAGAGACCTCGACTAAGTTTCCACCGGTAAAATCAAGGCCCCAATCAAGCTGGTTTAAGGTCAACGAAATAATCGAAACGCACAAGAAAAATCCGGAGCAAATGGCTGCAATCTTCCGTCCTGCCATGAAATCGATATTTTTTAGCATTAGATCGCTAATCTCTTCACTGTCTTTCCACCGTAAATCAGATTTACAATAAAACGAGTGCCCATGATTGCAGTAAACATTGAGGTTATGATGCCGATGGACAGAGTTACGGCAAATCCCTTCACCGGTCCGGTACCTATACTGTACAGAATAATTGCGACGATTAGGGTGGTGAGGTTTGCATCAAGAATTGTGACAAACGCCCTCTCGAATCCTGAGTGAATGGCCTGTTGCGGGGAGAGGCCGTTAGCGAGCTCTTCTTTTATCCTCGAAAAAATCAAGACGTTGGCATCTACTGCCATCCCAACAGTCAAAACAATTCCAGCAATGCCCGGCAGTGTAAGAGTAGCGGACAGGCTAGACATGACTGCTACGATGAGAATTAAATTGGCTGCAAGCGCTAAGTTGGCAGCGACTCCAAAAACTCTGTAACGCAACAACATAAAGAGCACAACTAAACCAAGGCCTACCATGACAGAAAACGCCCCTAGTTCAATATTTTGCTCTCCCAAACTCGCACCTACTGTTCTCTCTTCCGCAATGAACATATCTGCGGCTAACGCTCCTGCTCTCAATAGCAATGCTAATTCTCTTGCTTCACCCACTTTCAAACCGGTTATCCTAAAATTGACCCCCAAAGCGGACTGCACAGTGGCCAGGCTTATCAATCTTTTTGTTACGTATGGCTCGGAAACCAAGCGCTTCGTTTCCCCTTCAGAGACCAATCTATCTTTTAACTTCGTTTCTATGAAAACTACGCCCATCCTGCGACCGATGTTATAGCGAGTGGCGCGGTGCATTAGTTCACCACCCCCACCATCTAGCCTAATATTTACTTGGGGCTGGTTAGTTTCTGGGTCAAATCCAACTTGCGCGTCAAGGACTCGATCTCCGCGAACGATTACCTTTTTTTCTAGCCTCGAATCGAAACCCTCATAATTAAAAGAATCGGTCGAACCAGATCTGGCTTCTGAGTTCGCTTCCATTCGAAATTCAAGGGTGGCTACCTTGCCAAGGATGTTCTTTGCTCTTGCAGTGTCCTGCACCCCAGGAAGATCAACTACGATCCTGTTCCTGCCAAGGCGCTGGACTAGGGGCTCCGCTACTCCGAGTTCATTAACTCTGTTTCGAATGGCAACGACATTTTGCTCAACTGCGAAATCCTCTATTTCCCTTATCTGAGCCGCGTCGACTTCAACGGTTATCCCGATAACGCCGGGTGTTCCCTTTATGATATAACTAGGAAACTTTTTGCGAAGCAGGGCTCTTGCGGCAGTTTCCGTCTCTGGTTTCTCAAAGGTGATTATTAGACCTTTCCCATCCGAGATAGAAATTGAAGAGTATCGAATCCTGTTCTCTGGGTCTCTGAAAAGTTGTTTTACCTCCTGCTCAATTGCTTTTAACCGCTCAGATATAACCGCAGGCGTATCTACTTCCATGAGAAAGTGAACACCCCCTCTCAAGTCAAGACCATACTTCATCGGAACGGCTCCCAAATTAGACAGCCAGTCGGGGGTGTTTGGGGCTGTATTCAAAGCAACTACATAATCCTCTGCGAAATCTAGTAGCGCGAATTGAATGAAATCGCGCGCTTTTAATTGATCTTGATCACTTTTAACCCTTATAAGAGCACTGCTACCGTCATTTTCTGCGCCAAAGAAGTCGATATTTTCTCGCTTGAGCATATCCGTTGCTGCAAGAAAAGCTCTGTCAGAAACCGATCCATCTGCATCTCTACTCGATATTTGAACTGCGTAATCGGGCGGATATAAGTTTGGAGCAGCATAAATGGCTCCGAGAAAGACCACCGTACAGACCACTATCTTTTTCCAAAGCGGATAACGATTAATCATTTGATGTACGTCGTCATATGCTCTTGATAGTACCTTTTGGCAATGCTTGCACCACTGCTGATCTCTGTAATTTTAATTCCACTCCGGCCCCGGCTTCAAGAACAATGAATTGATCCTCAACCTTTACGATTTTTCCGACTAAACCACCGCCGGCGATAATCTCGTCTCCTTTTTCAAGCCCCGCAACGAGTTCCTTGTGCTCTTTATTCCGTTTGCTTTGCGGCCTCCAAACGATAAGATAAAACACTAAGGCGAAAGCGATAATTATAAAGAGATCGAGTGGCAACGGGCTTCCTTGCGGCGCCGCGTCTGTGGCGTTTGCTAAAGGGATTAATAAATCAAACATGCTTGGTCCATTTTCTATTAGGTTTCGAGTAAGCGGACTATTCTCTCTGATTAGAACGAGGGGAGCAAACTTCTAAAAACCCTAGGTTATAGGCCGATCCTTGCACCACCCTTCGTAAATTTCCTCCAACTTAATTTTCAAACTATTTTTCTCAATAGACTCGCGTAAATCTGCCATCAGAGATAGGTAATAATGAAGATTATGGATGCTATTAAGAGTAGCCCCAAGCAATTCCCCGCATTTATCCAAATGATGCAAATAACTCCGAGAATAATTTGAGCATGTGTAACAAGCACAATTTGGATCGATCGGGCGATCATCCCGCTTGTTAGCTGAATTTCGGAGCCGCAAAACACCGGCGCTCGTAAATAGGTGCCCGTTTCTCGCGTTTCGTGTTGGCATTACACAGTCAAGCATGTCGATACCTTTGGCTACACTTTCAATTAAATCTTCGGGTGTGCCCACTCCCATTAGGTATCTTGGCTTGTCGTCAGGCATCATTGGAGCTACCCTCTGAATAATTCTTCGCATCTCTTGTTTAGGTTCTCCAACTGAAAGCCCACCTATCGCATATCCATCAAAGCCGATTTCAATCAATTGACTAAGAGATGCAAGACGCAAATCTTCATGCATGCCGCCCTGAATTATCCCGAAAATAGCATTCGGGTTTCCTTCGAAGGCCTGCTTGCTTCTGTGGGCCCATCGCATCGAGCGAAGCATAGATTCATTTGTTTCTTCCTTACTCTTTCCGTACGGGGTACATTCATCAAAACACATAACTACATCAGAATTGAGTGAGAGCTGCATCTCCATGGATATCTCAGGAGAAACAAAGATCTTATCTCCATTAATTGTTGAACGAAAAGTGACTCCCTCCTCGTTTACAACTACATTTTTTCCCAAACTAAAAACCTGAAAGCCACCTGAATCGGTAAGAATCGGCCTCGACCAGTTCATGAATTTGTGCAAACCCTTGAAACTGTCAATAACCTCTTGACCAGGCCGCTGCATGAGATGATAAGTATTTCCTAGTAAAATTTGGGTTCCCAAATTTTCCAGTTGCTCCGAAGTTAGCCCTTTTACTGTCCCATAAGTCCCGCAAGGCATAAAAATGGGTGTCTGTACCTCTAACTTTTCTCCGTTCAAACGGTGAAAGGTCATCGTCCCCCTTCTCGCTAAGCCGTCCGTATTGCTAATGGAAAATGATATCGACACAGAGCAAAAACCTATCGTGTGATAAACATAGAATCGCCATAACTGAAAAATCGATAAGACTTCTCGATCGCTATTCGATACGCTTTTCGAATGTTCTCCAAGCCTGCAAAAGCGCTCACTAGCATCATCAAAGTCGATTTCGGTAGGTGAAAGTTTGTAATCATAGCGTCAACTATTCGAAAGTCGTATCCGGGGTATATAAAAAGATCTGTACTCCCTTGCGTTGGCCGTAATACCCCTTTAATTGAGGCCGCTTCCAAAGATCTAACAGCAGTAGTTCCGACCGCGACGACTCTCCCGCCCAAATTCCTGCAGGAGGCGACTGCATCACACACCCGAGAATCCACCTGAAATGCCTCCTTGTGCATTTTATGACTCAGAACGTCATCCCCACGCACGGGTAAAAAAGTCCCGGCGCCAACGTGGAGGGTAATCTCTTCACGATTTATTCCCTTTTTGTCGATTTCTTTCAAAATATTGTCGTCGAAATGAAGGCCCGCTGTTGGTGCCGCTACCGCGCCGTCAACTTTAGCGTATATAGTTTGATAGCGAGCTTGATCAAAGTCGCTTGGTCTTTTCTTTAAATAAGGTGGCAAGGGGATCTCCCCAAGCTCAGTTGCAATGGCTAGAACGCCGGGTTCAGGGAACAATAGACGATATAAATTGTCTTCGCGCCCCTCTACCAAAACTTCAATTCCTTTTTCAAGGTGGACCTTAGCGCCCACCCGAACTGGTTTACTGGCACCAATTAGGGCATCCGCTCGGAGCCTACTTTGAATCTGGTTTAGCATAAGCTCCACCCTGCCTCCTGTGTCTTTAGTTCCTAATATCCTTGCAGGTATAACCCTTGTATTGTTGAAGACCAGCAAATCAGTCGAGTTAAGGAGAGTTGGGAGATCGCTAAACACGAGATGATTAATTTGCTCAGAACCGACATCAAGGTGCAACAAGCGACTATCCGAGCGAGATTCAGTTGGCTCTGTCGCTATTAGACCTTGGGGGAGGTCGTAACTGAACTCATTTGTTTTCATAAATTAATACTTTTTTGTATTGGTACCGGAGGTGAGACTCGAACTCACACTCCCGAGAAGGAACCGGATTTTGAATCCGGCGCGTCTACCAGTTCCGCCACTCCGGCACTGCAGCACCGAGATTATATCAGCGGTTCTTTACCACGACTACTATTCAATCGCCTCCGCAGACACCTGAGCTAAATCACCGAGTGGAGATTCCTACCGAAAACTTTTTCTCCCATAAATTTTAATCTTCAAAGGTCGTTTGAATGCGGATTTTTTTTAGTTAGGTTAAGGCCAAAAAACGCATTTGCTTGGAAGAGAATTTGAATGAGTACTCGAGTAGAAATCTGAAGAAAACTTTAGGACGCTTGGTCAGGTTCCCCGAAGATAGAACGGAACGTTGCGCAGAGATGGAGTCTATTCTCAATCTGGTCAGTCAGATTTATGATTTTTAAATGATGAAACAATGACAAGGCAAAATTTAGTCTTCGATTGAGCTGTAAACCAAGGATTTTAATTGACCTCGAAAGTTAAATGTCGTGGAAGGGACGAGCTGTGTCATAAAAACACAATACATATTTTCTTTCGGATCAACCCAAAATATAGTTGATGCCATACCTCCCCAGTAAAAATCGCCCGCACCTAAATTTTGAGCACGTACTTCACTGAGAGTTTGAGCAAACCCCAAGCCGAACCCAACTCCCTCATACGCAGTCTCAGAAAAAGACCCCATCGCAACAGAGGCCAAGTCGGCATTCTTCGGCAAATGATTTTGACACATCATCTTCAAAGTCCTGTCTCCTATTATCCTACAACCAAGATACTTCCCTCCCCCAAGCAACATCTCACAAAACTTCGAGTAATCAGCCGTTGTACTTAAAAGCCCTCCTCCGCCTGATTGGAGACGTCCGCTCTCTGAATAGACGCTCTCAACCGGATCATCAATGAGGACGAGATTCTTATTTTCATCACGCTCGTAATTAGCGGCGAATCGAGGCACCTTTTCGTTGCTTATTGTGAATGCGGTATCGCACATCTCCAGGGGTTCGAATATACGCTCACTCAAGAACTCGGAGAACGGCTTACCAGAGATGATTTCAACCAAAGCACCGCACACGTCTGTGGCAAGCGAGTAGCACCAACGGGCACCTGGATCAAATCTGAGCGGAATTCGGGAGAGCTCATCCACAAAAGCGACTAAACTTTTTTTATCCTCTCTTATTGATCCATAGAGCTTATCTACCGGATGATCAGATGGAAACAGGCTTTCTCCATAAGTCAAACCAGACATGTGAGTAAGCAAATGAGCGATGGATACTGGTTCGATCGGCGAGCGCAACTCCATGTTCTCCCCCTCTCCCTTTACCCAAACTTGTTGACTTTTCCAAGACGGGATAAATTTATGAACTGGGTCAGTTAACTGCAACCGACCCTCTTCAAAAAGCATCATAAGCGCAATAGAAGTTATGGGCTTAGTCATAGAATAAATTCTAAAAATTGTATCGTCATTGACGGGGACTTCTCTCTCCTTATCAGCGAAACCAAATGATCGATAATAAGCAACGTGTCCTCGCCTCCCTACTGAAACCTGACACCCAGGTATCTTTCCCGGAGCAATGTAGTTTCGATCTAGATGCTCGCTAATCCTCTCAAGTCTCTGGTCACAAAAACCTGCTGAATTCGGATCGACCCTCATTCTAAAAACGCCTCTCGTTTGAAGTTTCAAAAACTATTAAATTTGCGACTTCGAGGAAGCCACACTTACGTTCCACCAGTAACATATAAACATTGGCCAGTAATCCAACTGGCTGCTGGAGAGGCCATAAAAACGGTCGCATAGCCAATGTCATCCGGGGTTCCTAAACGCCCCAGAGGAACACCTATAATTTTTTCAATTGGCTTACCCTCAGGGAAATTTGTAGATTGATTGAAATTATCTGTCGGAATTGGTCCAGGAGCTACCGCGTTTACCCTTATTTTTGGTGAAAGCTCCAGTGCAAAGGTTTGGGTAAGACTGTTAACAGCAGCTTTTGAAGCTCCGTAAGGACCATTTTTAAGGTTGCCTTGTGCTTTCGCAGAACTAGATGAAATATTTATTATCGCTCCCTCGTCAATGCAATTCGCTGCTGCCTGACAAGCTATAAAGACTGCCTTTAGGTTCAGATCGATCTGTGCGTCCCATCTATCTTCCGGGGTCTTTGTGAGGTACCTAGGGGTTGCATCTGGCAGGCCTCCTGCATTGTTAACCCAAATATCTAGTGGTTGATTTTCTGTAGAAAAAGCAGCTAACTTAGAGATCTGATCTGGGTCCGTCACGTCACACTCAAAAATACTGACCTTCCTACCGAGAGAACCGATCTCTTCAGCAAGACTCTCCAAATCTTCTCTTGTTCTGGAAGCGACCACTAAATCAGCTCCAGCTCTAGCCATCTGGACGGCTATACCCCTTCCTATCCCTTTGCCTGCTCCTGTTACGACTGCTCTTTTGCCGTCCAACCGAAATGGGTCCATTAATTGGCCCTCCTCCTAGAATTTTAAAAAATTTAATTTGCGTTGATAATATTTCAAGAGAATAACACCCGAAACCAGCGAAATGCGAATCAACCTAACGGAAGGAAAATCCGATAGAATAGAAAGATGAGCAGGGAGAAAACTGATGGCGAACGAAAAAACAGTCTTTCAAAAAATAATCGATGGGGAAATACCCTCCGAGAGGATTTATGAAGACAACCTCGCAATAGTAATAAAAGACATTAATCCTAAAGCGCCAACCCATGTACTGATAATCCCAAAAACCGGCCAGATTCCGAAGTTAAGTGACGCGACTATAGAACACCAGGCTCTTCTCGGCCACTTACTGTTAATAGCTGGGAAAATATCTCGCCAACTCGGCGTAGATGAAGCTTTTCGACTTATAATTAATAACGGTGCTGAAGCTGGCCAAACTGTCTTCCACCTTCACCTTCACCTTCTTGCGAAGAAAAGTTTTGATGAGCACACGATTGGTGATGATTTAGGCCATCAGTAGGTCTTATATTCATTCAAAACTAGGCTCTTTAAGTCTCAAACTTATGGTTCAGGTAGCCCGTTGACTCATTAACATTTTTAGCCTAGCGTCAACCTGTGGGGCGGGTTTCTCTAAAAAATGGTCTTCGCATTAAAAGACGAAGAAAATATGTCCCTGGAACTAAACTACTACCTGGATCTTTTGGATGAACAAGGAGCAAGCCAAATGGCAGATTATTGCGAAGCGGATGTGCCTAGCCAGATAGGTAAAACTGCATTCATAACCGGCGCAAACACTGGAATTGGCTATGACACAGCCAGAGTTTTAGCAGAACGAGGAGCAAAAGTGTTGCTTGGTTGCAGAACCGAAGGAAAAGCACTTGAAGCAATTAATAGAATCAAAGGAAAAGCTCCCGATGCAGAATTAAAATGGATCGAATTAGATCTTGCAGACCTGTCTTCAATTAAGGCAGCTGCTGAAATCGTTAACAGAGAGCCGGCTTTAGATATCCTAGTTAATAATGCCGGTGTCATGGTGCCCCCAAGAACTTTGACTGAAGACGGTTTCGAACTCCAATTCGGCGTGAATCATCTTGGTCACTTTGCCCTTACTGGACAAATCCTTCAAAAATTAATGCAAACCAAAAAAGCTAGGATAGTAAACGTGAGCAGTAACGCACACAAAGGCGGAGAAATTTTTTACGACGATCTGAATGCAGAGGAAAATTATAGTCGTATAAAAAGGTATCAGATGAGCAAGTTCGCAAATATCTTATTTACTTACCGCTTGCAGACACTACTAGAGCAGGCTTCATCCGATACTATTTCGGTAGCTTGTCACCCTGGCGGGTCAGCTACCGAGCTAGGCAGACATATCCCTCTGCCTCTAAGCATTCTACTCGCGCCGCTCTCTCTGATAATGAACAGCTCTGCCGAGGGCGCACTGCCGACATTAATGGCCGCAACGCACAGTGGGGTGTCAGGGGCAGATTATTTTGGGCCAATGAAATGGGCTGAAATGGCGCATTCGGCTCATAAAGTAAGCACAGACCCCTCATCCCGAGATCAAGACAATGCCAAACGGCTTTGGGATCTATCGGAAAAGCTCACAAACGTGAAATTTGAGTTTGGAGAATTAGAATGAAAAGACCGTTTAGATTTGGGTTTCAAACCTTCAATGCCAAAGGAGCAAAAGATTGGGCAGAGCAAGCAAAAAAAGCTGAGGATCTCGGTTATTCCTCTTTTCATCTCGCTGACCATATCTTGGGTCCTGGACCGGCTTTGGAAAAAGCAAACCATCCTGAACAGAACATGGCTGCTATTCCTGCGATGGCTTATGCTGCAGCCGTTACAAAGAAAATAAAAATTGGATGTAGAGTTTTTTGTGTGGATTACCATCTCCCGGTCGTTTTAATTAAATCAGCAATGACAATCGACATGCTCTCAGAGGGACGATTAGAGTTCGGAATTGGTGCAGGCTGGATCTCTGAAGAGTATAAAGCCGTAGGCATAAAAATGGACGAGCCAAAAATAAGGATTGATCGAATGGGGGACGTTGTTCAGGGAATAAAAACTTTCTGCGACGAAGGGCCAGCTGACATAAGCAACAACACACTCAAGTGGTCTGGGTTCTCGGGCGTTCCAAAGCCTTCAAAGAGGCCTCCAATTATGATCGGTGGTGGTTCTCCGAGGGTTCTGAGATTAGCCGGGAAAGAAGCAGACATCGTATCACTTAATTTTAATAACCGCTCAGGGGCCATCGGTCCCGATGGGGTAAACCTATCCACAGCTGAAGAGACAAAAAAGAAGATTAGGTGGATTAAAGAAGGTGCAGGCGACCGATTTAAAGATTTAGAGCTAGAAATAGGCGCTTACTTTACGTTTGTAACAGACAAGTCAGCACCAATCGTTGATGAATTTTCAAAAATATTTGGAATGCCCGAAGATCAAATGAAAGAACACCCACACGCTCTCTTTGGATCCGAAGAAGAAATTTGCGATGAGCTTGAAAGGCGTAGAGAAATTTTTGGGATTTCGTATGTCACAGTGGGCACGGATAATCTGGAATCCTTTGCCCCGGTTGTTAAGAAATTAACCGGGAAATGACTGCCACGCTAAGTGATACTTAAATAACAGACTAGGAGGTAAGACGTGAAAGCAGCTGTTTTCGAAAAAGCAAATAAAGCGCTAACGGTTGAAGACGTTGACATTATTGATCCGAGGCAGGGCGAAGTATTAGTTCGAA
>MDSZ01010946.1_pt1 | contig 10492 bp, 13 predicted proteins | sample 811201 | NCBI WGS metagenome assembly MDSZ01 (sample SAMN05326647, study PRJNA326480) | marine metagenome | isolation source: seawater | place: Indian Ocean: North | collected 2010
CCAGTTGTTGTTGCTGGGTGATCTGATCCATGCCCGCGAGGGCCTATCCCCAGCATTGCGTCAGACCCTGCTTCATCTCCATGAGCTCTGCGATTGCGAGGTGGTGCTGATCGGTGGCAACCATGACCGGCACAGCTGGATCGAAGGGCTTCCGCAGCATCCATCGCGACAGCTGGGATCCCTGTGGCTGAGTCACATCCCCGAACGTGCCCCGGTTCCTGGCCTCCTGAATATCTGTGGGCATCTGCATCCAATGACGCGTCTGCGCAGCCGGGCTGACCGGCTGCGCTTGCCCTGCTTCGCGTTTGACCCAGCCGCCGACCGCCTAGTGGTACCAGCCTTCGGACAGTTGACGGGAGGCCATGACTGCGGCGACGGTTACGCGCAATGGCTTGTGGCTGACGGAGCCATCGTTCCTTGGTTCGACCCCCGCGTTCAAAACCAGGACCGTCGCGCGTCATGACACAGCGGCCGTCCGTTCCCAAGCGCAGTGGCCCTCGTCGCCCACGTCCACGGCGATCCCATCTGCTCCGAAAGCGCTGGGCATTCCTGCTGTCTCCCTTTGTTGTGGTGGGTGGATTGATTGCGATTGCCCCCGCACCACCGCCAACTCCGCTGACCGTGGACTCGCGCGCGGAGGACGCCATCCGTGGGGATGGTGAACCGTTCCACTACATCCCCGATGACGAGGTTTACGCCCTTGATCTCGACCCCCGTCAGGTGCGCTTCGGGTTGCTCGAGGGTTGGGATCGAGAACTGGATGCCTTCGAGGACAGCGCCGCCCTCGCCTATGTGTCCGGTCCGATGTATGAGCGGCATGTGGACAGTGCCGGGCGGGAAATCACCGTTCCTCTCGGAGATCTCAAGTTCGGTCGTCGCGTCTGGAAGGGGCGCAACCGCACGGCGTCCCGTCAACGGGCCTTCATTGGAATTCGTCACGACGGCAGCATCGATTTCGGCTACGGCGAGCTGACGGAGGCCCAGACCCGTCGTTACGACACCTTCATCGGCGGACTCCACAGCCTCTACAACGATCTCGAGGATCCGCCGACGAGCTACAAGGGCGCCTACAGCATCAGCATGGGGCAGCGGATTCGCTACTACCTGCCCCGTATTCGAATGGTGATGGGCCTCCGGAATGACGGTCATCTGGAGGTGCTGATGAGTCGTGACGGCCTCACCCTCGAGCAAACCAAGGATCTGGCCAGGCGACGCGGCTACCTGGCTGCCTACATGCCGGATCACGCCTCCAAGAGTCGATTCATCATCCCCGGTGTGAAGGGTTTCACCGAGGAGGATGCCAACTGGATCAGCGGTGGCGCCACCAGCTTCGTGCACGTGCCGTACATGCTGCGGCTGAGCACCCGGCAACGTCCGTTGCGGGGTGATCTGATCGCTGGACTGACCCCCAGGTTCGGCGGAGACGACCGCTGTAAGGGCCCGCTGGATTGTTCGGCTGCCTTCGGACAACACATGGCGGACCGAGCTCTTGCTGGTCTGAATCGTGTGATGGAGCAGGGGGTGGAACCACTGGCCCGTCTGATCTGGGCGCCCTCCCCGTCGAAGACCTCGCCATCGAAGACTCCATCACCAAATCAACCGTCGGGATCGCCGCTGGTTCCGGATCGGTCGTGGCCTGACTCCGGCGATCGAGCTCCTCTGCGTGAGCCACCCATCACCGCCGACCCTCTTGTGTTGCAGGAGCCGGTGATTCGCGTGGCTCCCGATGAGCCGGATGACCCTGTGCTTCCCGATGAGCCGGATGCCCCCTCACCGCGTGCGTTTGAGCCGGTGATTCCATTGCCGCCGGATCTTCCTCCCCCGTTGCTGCTCGATCCGTCGTCCGAGCCGGAGCAGATCGGTCTGGAGCAAGCGCCGCCGCCGCCGCTGCTTCCGCCCTTGCCTCCGGCGGCTGAAAAGTCGAGCCGGTCGAAGCGGTTTGATGCCTCTGAGCCCCTCGATGCGGAACCCTCCTTCACCCCATCGCCCCTGAGATGAGCGACGACACCACCCAGACCCATCCGCTCTACGCCTCCGATCGAGATCAGGTGGATGCCTTGTTGGCGCATCAGGGCGAACCAGGGCCGGATCAGCTCACCACGGCGGCACGGTTGGTGATGCGCTACGGCGATTTCCCCGGCGCCGACGACATCAAAGCCGACATCCAGAAGGCTGTCTCCGCCTGGGGGCTTGATCGTGACGGGCTCAATGCCAGGTGCCGCGACATCTGGGGCAGTGGATGGCGCCCCGGCATGCAGGCGGAGAGCGAGGTCGGTTCGGGGGCTGATGTGGATGATCGGGATGGCTGAGCCAGCATGACCATGTCTTTCTCCGGCCCGCCATGGCGCCCGACCATGACCACGTTCGTCAATCGCTGCAGACCCTGCTGATCGCGGTTGCAGGTCCCAACTACTCCAGAGCGCTGCATCAGGGTGAGCTCTCTCAACAGCTGGACCGCTGCATCGACTGGGTCAAAGCGGAGGCTTCGGAAGCCTCCTCACTGATCGAATCATGCGTTCCCCACGGCAAGCCCATGCTGGCTCAGGCTCAGAAGCGTCTCGAAGCTCTGGAGTCGCTCCGAATTCTTGATCAACTTCGCGGGGCGTATTTCGAGCAGCCCTCTTAACGCTTTCTTCCCTTGCCAACGCCGACCACTTTCTAGTAGTACAAGTGAACTGCTACAAGGTGTGTGGATGTCTGTTGATCATTCACCGGTGCTGCGAAAGGGATCTCAGCCGGTGTTTCTGAATGTGCGCGCGGGGATGACCGTGATTGTCGGCAATGACAACAGCGATGACTGGTGGATGGCTGATGTGCTTCACGTGGATGGTGGAGCCCGTGATCCCGGGGTGCCCACCCTGTTTCAGGTGGCTGATGTGGATGACGGCACGATCCGCTGGGTCTGTGCCGATCTGGTGACCCACATCGTTCCGAGCTGTTGACCGCTTCAGTCGGTCCGCGGCGATCACCGGCTCCGTCGGAGCCGGAACACGACGTCTACTTCGGGCCAAACACTCCGTTGCAGGTCCCTGGAGCGGGTTTCACGAAGCAGTGTCCCTCAGGTGACCAGTAGCCCAGTGCCGGCAAGCGAAGCCCCTGGGCTGTTGCCTTGGCATTGACCTCTTCAACCCCGCGTCCCTGGACGAGGGTGTTTCCGGCACCATCCACGAGGTCGAGGAAAGCGCCTTCCTTCACTTCCTGGCGTGGATTTGCCAGGGCTGCCGAAGGAACAACGGTGGTGAGAACGACGATCAACAGGGAGCGAAACATGGTTCAGCGAGGGTGATGACTTAGTTGTTGGTGACGATCACCGGCGTCCCAACCTTGATGCGGTTGTAGACCTGAATCACGTCGTCGTTGAGCATGCGAATGCAGCCGAGGCTGACGGCGGCGCGCAGGTTCACCCAGTTGGGCCAAGCCGTGCCGTGGATGGCGTACTCACCGGTGCCGATCTGCACATAGGAGACGTACCGCACCCCCACCGGGTTGCTCGGGCCTGGAGCAATGATCTGGCCCTTCTTGTGATACACCGGCGCCGGATCCATCTTGGTGACGGCGAAGTTTCCGGGCACGGTTGGGGATTCGGGTGCGCCGATGGCCACCGGATATTTCCCGATCACCCGTCCATCGTCGAAAAGGGTGAGGTAGCGGTTCTTGAGGCTGATCTCGATGCTGGTCTCTGCCTGAGCAGGGGCTGCTGTCCAGCCCATCAGCACCAAGGCAGCAGACAGAAGGGCTGAGCGGAGCTTCATTTCGGTCCAGATCAGACAGATGTGGTGATTCTGCCCCCTTCAACCCGGCTAGCGTTCATTAAATGTTCGGAATGTTCCAGTGATCAACCGCCGGTTTGGTGTTCGTTCCCGCCTCCTTGCAGCTGCGGCTGCCGCCTGGGCTGGAATGGTTCCGGTTCAGGCGGGATTCACCCCGAAGCAGCTCGAGGGCTTCGAGCTCACTCACATGCGTGGGGTGGTGACCTCGGTGTTGCCGGAGCAGAAGGTGATTGAAGTGCTCGGGCCGGAGGGGAACAAGGAGATCATCACCGTCGGTATCGATCTGGCGCCACTGAAGCTGAAGTCAGGAGATGGCGTGGACGTTTCCGTGCTCGATGGTCTGGTTGTGGATCTGCAGCGCAGTGACAGCAAGGAGCTGTCGTTCAGCCGTGAAGACATCTACATGCCTTCAGACATGGGTCCCCTCAAGAAGGGCATGCGGGTGGCTCTGGCATCCGGAACCGCACGGGTCGTGAAGGCCTCCAAGCGTGACCGCAGCATCAGCATGATCGGCCCCCTCGGCGGCATCCACAACCTTGATGTGTTGCCGGTGCCTGGAGAGGACCTCTTCCCGAAGCTGCAGGCCGGAGATGTGGTGAATTTCCGCATGATTCAGCCGGTGGCCGTGGCCGTCGATCGCGACGACTCTCAGTCAGCCCGGAATCGGTCGAAAAAGCCCCAGCCCCTGCAGGCTCCTGTGGCGAACAGCGGCGCCAGCATCAAAGCTGAGCTGTTGCGGGCGTTTGAGCTCACCCAGCTGCAGGGCACCCTCACCCGGATCCTGCAGGACGGTTCCGTGCTGGAGCTCCGCAGTCCCTATGGCCACACCATGCTGGTCACGATGAGCAGTGGACTCAACACCGCTGCGCTCAAGCCTGGAGACACGCTGGTGGTTGATCTCCTCGACGGGCTGGTGGTGGACCTGCGTCAGTCAGCGGTTCAGCAGCTTCGTGTGAATCGAGAGGATGTGATCCTGTCGGATGATTTCGGCCGGATCCGCCGTGGCGCCAGGGTGTCGATGGCAACCGGCACCGCAGAGGTCGTGAAGATCTCGGAAGAGGATCAGGAGATCAGCCTTCGAGGCCCCTTCGGTGGTGTGCACAACCTTGATGTGCGCAACGGAATCGCAGGTGATCCGTTCAGCGATCTGGAGCTCGGGGATTACGTCGACTTCCGGCTGATTCAACCCATCGCCATCGCCATTCGCAGGCTCCCCTGATCAGACCTCTCCGTGGGAGGCGAGGGCACGCACCACATCTCCCCGGGTCACCACACCAATCGGTCTTTTCTCCGCATCCAGCACGAACAGCCGCTGGGTGCCGCGTTCATGCAGGAGGGATGCGGCCCTCGGCAGAGGCAGATCTCCCTGGCAGCTGTGCACGTCCTTGCGCATCAGGTCGTTCACGCTGTTTCCCAGCACCTGATGCACCTGCCGATCCCAGTTCAGCGGATTGCGCAGGTAGATCACGCTGTCGAGAAGCATCACGTACGGGCCCGCATCCACCCCGCTTTCACGCACCATCAGATCCTGTTCGCTCAGCTCTCCGATCAGGCTCCCCTGTGCGTCCACCACCGGCAGACCACTCACATGGTGGTCGTTGATCAACTGAACGGCCTGCTGCAGGGGTGTGTCCGGAGTGACGCTCAGCAGAGGCTTCGTCATCACATCGGCCACCGAAAGCTGCAGGACCATGATCGAAAGGGAACTGAACACATTCTGGGGATGTTGCCATCGCTTCGCTCACTGGCGAATGGGCTCACCGTCGGCCGGGCTGCGGCCGGTTTACCCCTGATCCTGTCTCTGCAGGCCGGTGCCGCCGGTCTGGCGTGGTGGTTGCTTCTGCTGGCTGGGCTCAGTGATGCCGCCGATGGATGGTTGGCGCGCCGCGCCGGTGGAGGCAGCAACTGGGGGGCTCGCCTTGACCCCCTCACGGACAAGATCCTGATTGCAGCTCCTCTGCTCTGGCTCGCTGCCTGCGGGGTGCTGCCGCTGTGGGCCGTTTGGTTGCTGTTGGCACGAGAGCTTTTGATCTCCGGATGGCGATCCCATGCGGCGGATGGTGCTCCGGCTTCGACCAGCGGCAAGGCCAAAACGATCCTTCAGTTCCTCAGTCTGCTGTTGCTGCTCTGGCCGGTTGGCTGGGTCGGCCACGGGCTTGCGCTGACTGTGGGTTGGTGGTTGTTCTGGCCGTCGTTACTGCTGGCCCTCAGTTCGGCCGCCGCCTATCTCAGGCCCCGATCAGCGTCGCGTCAGAGCTGAAGTCCGGATTGGCTGTCGGCTGCAGAGCGATGTCCTGGCGGTAGCTGTCGGCCAGGCCCGCGGCCAGGTCGAACCGTGGTTTCCAGGCCAGTTCCCGTTCCACCCTTGTGATGTCGGTGAGGAAGTGGTTCAGCCTCAACGGAAACGCCTTGCGGGCCTTGGGGTCGAGACCGGATGGATCAAAGCTGCGCATCTCCACGCTGGCAGGGTCACGACCACAGGCCACGGCGACGGCCTCGATCAAACCCCGGAAGGTGATGCCCTGTTTGCCGGAACAGTTGTAAATCCTGTTGGTCGAAGCCTCCACATCGATGCAGCGCGCCATGGCCTCCGCGAGATCATCCACATGCCCAAGCTGGGTGATCGTGCTGCCGGTGCCGGGAAGGGGGACGGGCCGGTTGTGCAGGATCCGGTCGAAGAACCAGCGTTCGATCGGGTTGTAGTTGCCTGGCCCGTAGATGTAGGTCGGTCGGAAACTCGTGAAGGGGATTCCCTCCTCCTGAAGCCAGCGTTCGGTGTCCGCTTTGCCCGCATGGCGGCTTTGGGGATCTGTGGGACTGTCCTCGGAGAGGGGCCATTGATCAGACCCCGCGTACACCCCGGCGGAACTCACATAAACGAAACGATGGCCTGGTGCTCCGGTGACCTCGATCACCCGGCTGCTGTCCTCCTGTTTCCTGCCGGAGCTGTCGACGATCACATCGAAGCGGCGCCCCTGAAGCGCGGCCAGACCCTCGGCGCTGCTTCGGTCGCCGCTCAGGTGCTCAACCCCCGCTGGAACTGGATTCCTGCCGCGCGTGAACAGTGTGAGGTCGTGGCCCTGAGCCTGCAGACGGGACACCAGAGGCTTGCCGACGAATCGGGTTCCTCCCATCACCAGGATCTTCACAACAGCCCACTGCACAACGGCAGCCCATTGAAGCGTGGAGCTGCAGGATGGTTGTTCGACGGTTGCCTGTCATGGAGATCATTCCCGCCATCGATCTGCTGGATGGCGCCTGCGTTCGTTTGCATCAGGGCGATTACGACCAGGTGACCCGCTTCAGCGAGGACCCGGTTGCGCAGGCCCGCAGCTGGCAGCAGCAGGGGGCGAGCCGCCTGCATCTGGTCGACCTCGACGGAGCCAAACGAGGCGAACCGGTGAACGATGCAGCGGTTCGTGCCATCACCTCCGCACTGGACATCCCGGTACAGCTGGGGGGAGGGGTGCGTTCCCTGGAGCGGGTCGCCGATCTTCTCGCCTGTGGACTCGACCGGGTGATTCTCGGGACGGTGGCGGTGGAGCAACCCGCCCTGGTGAGCGATCTCGCCCGGCGTTATCCCGGCCGGATCGTCGTGGGAATCGACGCCAAGGATGGATGGGTGGCGACCCGCGGCTGGATCGAGCAAAGCGATGTTCTGGCAACGGATCTCGCGCAGCGCTTCAGCGATGCCGGGATCGCTGCGATCATCACCACCGATATCGCCACCGACGGCACCCTGGCAGGTCCCAATCTCGAGGCCTTGCGGGCCATGGCTCAGGCCAGCACGGTTCCTGTCATCGCGTCCGGTGGCATTGGCTGCATGGCTGATCTGCTCTCTCTTCTGCCCCTGGAATCCCTTGGAGTCAGCGGCGTGATTGTGGGTCGGGCGCTGTACGACGGCCGCGTGGATCTGGCGGAATCGATCCAAGCTCTGTCGGAATCGCGGCTGCAGGATGTGACGCGCTGTTCGGCTGATCTGGCCTGATGCGTGCGTCATCAGCGCGCCTTAAGGTGAACTTAACAACGACTGTCCTGTGCTAAGGCGCGGCGCCACTCCCGAAGTGAACGTCACCTCCACTCGAGGTCTCAAGGATGTTTTTGAACAGTGCCGCGTCCTGGGGATGCGGCTGAGTCGTCAACGGCGCATGGTGCTGGATCTGCTGTGGACCGAAAAAAGCCACCTCAGCGCTCGCGACATCTTTGAAAAGCTGAATTCAAGGGGCAGGAGCATCGGCCATACATCCGTCTACCAGAATCTGGAAGCGCTTCAGTCCGCAGGAGTGATTGAGTGTCTGGACCGAGCCAGTGGACGCCTGTACGGCTATCGCAGCGATCCCCACAGTCATCTCACCTGTCTTGATACGGGGTCCATCGAGGACATCGATGTTGAACTTCCTGCGGATCTTCTCGATCGGATCGAACAGACGTCGGGTTTTCGCATCGAGTCGTACACCCTCCAACTCAACGGTCGCCGCACCCTGGAGAACTGAGCTGAGGCTCGGTACCTTGTCGACATCGTCCGTTGTTTCCGCTTGGCTGACCCCTCTCCAGTGCGGATGTTGCTGTTGGCTCCGGAGCCCTTCGGAGAGTCCCTCGCTCTGCAGCTGACCAGCCGAATGCCCGGCTGGAACGTTGGGCTGAAGGTTGAACAGCTCCGCGGCTCACCGTCCATGGTGATCTGGTCAATCGATGCGTTGCTGTCGTTGCCGGCGTTGCAGCAGGAGGTGAGGCAGCTGCAGGAGCGATGGCAGCCGGCACCTTTGCTGCTGCTGCTGCCTGAAACATTCGGGGCCAGCCGCGATCAGCTCCTGGCTCTCGGGGCGGAAGGTTTGCTTCAGGGGGGTGGCCTGACGGATCTGACGTCCTCCATCGAAACCCTGCTCAGTGGTGGTCGGGTGGTCCGGCTGCAGTCGTCCTCAGAACCGTTGCGTCTGGCCAGCTCCTCTGCCATGGGTCTGGGCCAGTGGTTGCTTGTGAGCGGCCTGCAGCAGATCAGCCACGACCTGCAGGTGATCGAAGCGATGCTTCAGCCCCCGCCGGAAGCAGGTTTGCTGCGGTTTCTGCTGGAGGGCCGCTGCCGTGAGCTGAATCAGGCGCGGGCACTGCTGCTGTGGCTATGGGGACCACTGCAGATGGGGCTGGAGGATCCCTTTGTCAACAGCATTGAGTCCCGCCCGTCCTCCGGTGATCGAGAGCCCACGGCGATCACGTTGCGACAGCGCAACGCCGTGGCGGTCTGGGATTCGATCCATGATCGTCTTGATCAGGCGGTGAAGGCCGGCCTCAGCAATGGCACCGGCAGGCTTCTGGCCATCGAAGCTCTGCAAACGGAGCGACGCAGGGAGCTGCTGCTGGCGCTTCTGCAGCAACTTGATCAGCTGCTGGATCGTCTCCGGCGCCAGGAGCTGGATCCGGATTGCTGGAATGACCTGCAGCCGGAACTGCGTCGGCAGGCGCTGACGGAGATGGCCGGCAGCTACGTTCGGATTCCGCGCGACGGTTCGCTGCTGCCAGTGGCGGCTGCTCTTCTGGACGATGCGGACCTGACCGATGTCGATGAAGACCTGCCTGATCCCATCGGCATGCTGGCGCCATTGCTCGCCGATCAGCCTGTGCTGGTGAACGGTCAGCTGCTGCCTGCTGATGACCCCCGGGCTTTGCTGCAGCTGGAGACACTCGTCAGCAATTGGCTGGTTCGCACCGCCGAGCTGATCGGAGCTGAACTGCTGGAGGCCTGCGGCGGCTGGCCTGAGTTGCGGCGATACCTGCTCGGGGAGCGGTTGCTGGCAACCAGGGAACTGGATCGTCTGCGCAACCAACTGAACAGTCAGCTTCGATGGGCCGACTGGGTTGAACGTCCCATTCAGCTGTATGAGAGCCGAAGACTGCTGTTCGAGCTTCGTGACGGTCGGATCGAACCGCGGTTGCTCACCGAACCCCGTGATGAGGAGCTCAATCAACTGGGCTGGTGGCAGCGTCAGGTGGCCCTGCTGCTGGAGACCCGTGATGCTCTGGCCCCTCAGGTTCAGATTGTGATCCAGCGCCTGGGAGATCTGGCTGTTGTCCTGCTCACCCGTGTGCTGGGACGGGCGATCGGCCTGATCGGTCGCGGCATCGCTCAGGGGATGGGCCGCGGTCTGGGGCGTGGCTGAGGTCACAATGGCCGTTCCGACCTCGGCTTGATGGGCTGTCTTCTGGTTCGTGCTCTGAGCCTTCTGGCTGCTTTGCTGCTGGTGATTCAGCCGGCTCAGGCTGTCCTCAACGACGACCGGTACGACGGCAACATCTATGCCCTCTATGCCGGCAACGGCTCGTTGGTGCCTCCTGCCAATCCCCTGGCGGATTCCCTGGAACAGGGGCGAACCGCAGTCATCGTTTATTACCTCGACGACAGTGCTGTGAGCAAACGCTTTGCACCCGTTGTTTCGGAGTTGCAGCGTCTGTGGGGGCGCAACATCGATCTCCTGCCGCTCACCATTGATCCACTGCAGGGGCGCGACGCGACCGGCCCCGCTGATCCGGCCAGCTACTGGCACGGTGTCATCCCGCAGGTGGTGGTGATCGGTCCCGACGCGAAGGTGATGTTCGATCAGGAGGGGCAGGTTCCTCTAAACGAGATCAACTCGGCAATCAGTCAGGCAACGGGGCTGCCGGCGCCTGAGCTGCCCTCACTCGATCAGGAGGGCAGCTTCAACGAGGTGAACATCGAGGTCACATCC
>MDSZ01143387.1_pt1 | contig 10492 bp, 14 predicted proteins | sample 811201 | NCBI WGS metagenome assembly MDSZ01 (sample SAMN05326647, study PRJNA326480) | marine metagenome | isolation source: seawater | place: Indian Ocean: North | collected 2010
AAAAAGATAAATATTAGAGAACTATTAAACAAAGAAAACATTGACATATATTTAGGTAACAAACATATAAAATTAGAAGTTAATAAAATAAAAATAAAACAACATCAAAGTATCATTCTTTATAAACAAGGAATATCGCGAATTGATCATTCAAACATCTATAATATATCAAATGTTTCAAATATTATTATTAAATTAAATCTAATATAAAATATATTATAATGGATATAATATATTTCTTGATTGGAACCATTGCTGGATTTTTTATGGGAATAATAGGTATTGGTGCAGGACTAATAACAGTGCCATTATTAAATTATACAGGTATGTCACTTAATCAAGCAGTAGGTACATCATTATTAATGCAACTATTACCACAAAGTTTACCTGGTGTATTATTATATCAAAAAAAAGGTTATATTGATTTTTATAATTCATTTTTAGTTATTTTTGGATCACTTTTAGGAATTGGTATTGGTGCATATTTAATAACATATGATTATATTGAAAAAAAATATTTATATAAAATATTATCTATTGTTTTAATTATTTTTGCGGTTTTATATAGCTATGAACATTTATTTACTTAAGCAACTGCTGCTGCTACCTTCTTTTTAACTACTTTCTTTTTAGGTTTTACTTCTTCAACTACTGGAGTAGGAGCAGCCTCTTCATCACTGTCTTCAACATTAACATTTTCTTCTTCTTTATCATCTTCAGCTATTGTTTCAACATTAAAACTATCCATCTTCTTTTTATCACTTTCTGTCAAGTTAATAAGACAAACATCATTCTGAAAACCAGATGCATTCTTCTTTTTAACTACTGCTTGGTTCAATACCCACTTAACACCCCATCTTCCACCAACAAACCACAAACCACTACATTGAATAACACATGCAATTTGTGATAGCTTTGGTACTAAATCAGGAGGAGTAATTGTTTCATCACTTGAAGGATACAATCTTTCTTGAGTACTGTAATCAAATAGTGAAATATCACCCCACTTTCCTTCATAATGAGGAACCTTAATTCTAAGACTAGGTGGTCTATCAGGTTGCTTGGAATTTGTTTTAATAATCGATGAAAAGGAGTCTTCAACCAACTCCTTTGTCTTGTTCTTACCGAACCAAGAAGCAGAGTTTTCAACAGCTACATCTAAAATATTATCTTCAAATGCTCTAATTTTTTCTAATAACAAACGAGTTTCGTCTGTTGAGTATTCCTCATTGGGAAAATTCAAAGTCATTGTAAATTTACCATCAGATTCACCAGTTGTTTGATCAACATAATCTGCAATACCCCAAGTCATCATAAGAGGTGTTTCTAGTCTCAATAGCTTATTTAGCTGTGAACTAAATATGCTAGCAGTTGCTCCTGCATTAGACTTGTTTTTCTTGTAAGGTTTTACAATGATTTCCTTTGGTTCCCATTCGGATACATTCAGTTTGATTTGTGTTTGCGCTAATTCAGTCATAATATAAGATGTGTGTATATGATGATATAATATAGTACGTCTTTTCTTTAATTCAATTTTCATAATATTTTGGAAATAAATGTTACAAAATTTATAATTATTATATTAAATACCTTTACGTAAAAGATATATAAATATATTATACTATTAAAAATTATGCAAGTATTATCAAAATTAAATAAACCGTGCAAAATTTTAAAATGGAATGAATATTTTGACAATAATGTGCAATTAAATAAATATAAAATACCACAACTTAAAGAAATTGCAAAAGATAATAAATTAAAAATAAGTGGTACAAAACCAGTATTAATAGAGAGAATTATAATTCACTTTAATAAAATTAAAAATATAGTAAAAATACAATCAATTTTTAGGATGTATTTAGTAAAAATAACAACAAAAATGAGAGGAATTGCACTAAAAGATGTAAGTATATGTGTAAATATTTGTGATTTTTATACTCTCGAACCATTAAAAAATATAAGTTATTTTGATTTTTTCAGTTATACTGATAATAATAATTTTACATATGGATTTGATATAAACTCATTAATGATATTATTTAAAAAACCTGGTATTGTTAAAAATCCTTATGATAGAAATAAAATACCATTTGATGTTATTAAAAATGCATCAATGATTTCAAAACTTAGTAAATATTTTTTTAATAAACTACATAGTATTAAATATATTTATAATGAACCAACAACTTACAGAGAAAATATACTTGAAAAAATGAGAACAATACGTAATAAAGATACAAATAATAGAATTGAAGAATTATTTTATGAAATAGATAATTTAGGTAACTATTCATCTTCATCATGGTTTAAAAATCTATCTTGTGATAACTATTTTAATCTTTTAAAATATATTTATGAAATTTGGTCGTATAGAGCAAATATTCCAGCAACAACGAAAAGAAAAATTTGTCCATATTTTAATCCATTTCAAGATGGTTTAGAAAATATTAATTTAAGAGATTGTCATAATAACGAAAATACCGAATTAATGCAAAAATGTTGTTTAGTGGTGATGGAAAATATGATTTATACAGGAATTAATAATGAATATAAGCAAATTGCAGCTATGCACATTTTATCAGCATTAACATTAGTCTCGGATGGTGCAAGAGGTAGTCTTCCGTGGTTGTATGAATCCGTTGATATTTAATTATTTCGTTTTTTTTTGAAATAATTAAAGATTTAGACTGAATATCCTGCTAAAATAAATATATTTATTATAAACTACTTAAACAGATGTGGTATTATATTGTATAATGGTTCGTACTACGAAATCTGATAAGCCTACTGCTACCGCTGTTGAAAACACTGTTGAGAAGTCAACAAAATCTCGTGTAAAGAAGGAGAAGGTTTCTGCTCCTGCTGTTCCTGAAACTCCTGCTGTTGAAGCTGCTCCTGAAGCATCTGAAAACACTGTTATTTCTAAGTTGAATGAATACAGTGGTAAGCTTCAACAGCTATCTAACCTTTTCGCCTCTCTTAAGTCTGATTTCAAGACTTTGGAAAAGACTGTTGCTAGAGAGCTAAAGGCTGCCCAAAAGTCTTCTAGTAAGAGAAGAAGAGTTTCTGGTACCAGACAGCCATCTGGTTTTGTCAAGCCAACTAGAATTAGTGATGAACTTGCTACTTTTCTAGGTAAGGCTATTGGTTCTGAGATGGCTAGAACTGAAGTAAGCAAGGAAATCAATGCTTACATTCGTGCTAAGAGCCTTCAAGATAAGGAGAACGGAAGAAAAATCCATCCTGATGCTGCTCTTACTAAGCTCCTTCAAGTTCAAAAGGGAGATGAGCTTACTTACTTCAACCTTCAGCGTTACATGAAGCATCACTTCATTAAGGGTGCTCCTTCATCTGCTTAAATGCATTAATAAAACTATAAAAATAAAATATATTGTATAATAAATTATTATATAATATATTTACTTAGGTGCACCTACTTCTGTTGCAGGACCAGTTGCATTACCACCTCTTGTGCGCATCAATTGTTTTTGTTCTTCTGATAAACATAATCCACCATGTTGGTTTTGTAATCCAAATGTATCTGTTGTGCAAGATAAACTGCCTTCTGTTTTACTAAAACTATCAATTTCTTCATTTTTATTAAAAAGAGAAGGTTTTAATCCTTCAAATCCTTCAATTTTAAAGCTTTCTTCTTCTGGTTTTTTAGGATTTACTAATGATCCAGTAACTTTTTCTACTAAAGAAGATGCTGTTTCCATATTTTCATAACCTTCGTATTTGGTAAGACTTTCAAATACGTTATCAGTTTTATAAGGTTCAAACGAACAACAAGAATAAACAGATGTTACAATTATTAAAACAAACAATATGATTGCTAAAATAGTCAATTGGGTTGTTTTCTTCATTATAGATAATATTAAGATTTTATTTTATATTATTACATCATTCCATCTGCTTCTTTTATTGCCTCTGTTAATGATTTTAAATCTTGTTTTCCAGATAAATCAATAGAAGATTGATTAGCTGTTTTTAATGGTTTAATTCGACTATCATCCTTATTAAATTCTGGATAGTAATTTTTAATAAAGTTTATATTTTCGTTTTGTATTAAAGCGTTATACATTGAATTATAAAGACGTGTTAAGTTACCAGTCATTGTATTTAATTTTGGTGTAATATATGAAATATCAATTTGATAACGTATTACATCTAGAGTTTTTAAAATAGTGTCAACGTATTTTTTTATCCTTTGTGAATAAATTTCTGTTAATTCAGACACATTATCTTTATTTTCCTTATGAATTTCTTCTAAATCTTTAAGACGTTTTTCATAATCAGCCATCAATATATTCAAATTCCTTTTTTGAGATGCATTTATTGTGTTTAATTCAACATTATCTAAAGTAACATTATTGTTTACTAAATTATAAGATCCATCTACAATTTTTAATTTTTTATATTTTTCTAATAATTTTTCATTAATAGTTTCCATTTTTCTATTTAAAACAACATTTATCATTTTATTATAGAAATGGTCTAAAAAATTATCATCACTAAATAAAATACCTTTATAATCGTAATACTTTTTATCTACATTTGTCAAATAGATTACTTTTGAAAATAAGTAGAATGATATTATTACTATTAATATTAGGAATAATGTACTTGAAATAGAACTATAAAAATTTATTGAACCATAATTTATTGGTATTTCGTTATTGTCCATATATAAATAATAATTATTATTTATTATTTATAATTACATAGATGGTGTATCTTTAATTTCATTAATACTCTTTACCACATTTTCCATTCTAGATGAAATGTTGGCAATAGATGTATCATTTATATCTTGTAATGAATTCAATGCGCCTTTATTTACTGCTGTATTAATCATCAATGAATTTGTTATTTTTGTTAAAGCATTTTTAATATATCCTATATTTTGCTTTGTAGAATCTTCTAAATTAGATGTTTCATCTCTTAATGACTGACTATTTGAAGTTTGTGTATTTGTTATATTTTGCAAACTACTATGTATATTATTGTATCTTTGATCCAATGTATCTAAATGAATATTATACGGTAATAATTTTTCATCTATATTTGCTTCTATATTATTTGCAGTGCAACTTTCTAATGTCTCTTGTGACTTTTTACCAAAAAATGGTGCAAAAAGAAAATAACCTTTTTTACATTTTTCTGTATCCCAATTGCTTCTAATATATGTGTATTTTAATATAATAAAAACAACCAACAATATAAGTATACTTAATGTTAAAATACTTGCTGTTTTAAATTCTGGTTTCATTATATTTATTTGATTTGACATTTATTTTATATAAATAAATCACATAAAAAATACGGTTATAATATTTTATAACATAATGAATGTTAATGAAAAGCTTAATCTTAAAAAAATGATTAATGAAACAGAATGTGTAAACAACACTGAATTAATAAGAAAAATTAAACATAGTTCTCAAATTCAAATAAGTATTGATTTATTACAAAAACTCAAAATAGATAATATGAATTTATTTAAGACAAATTATAATGATTTTGTTTTATTATGTCAATCTAAATGTCCATTTTTATATAATAATTATACTGAAATTTTTTACAAAGTAATTAAAAATGAATTGGATATGCGTTTGATGAAACAAATGTTGACTATATTAAAACAAATTGAAGATGGTAAAGTAGATCAACATGAAGGTTCATTTAGTGTAGGTAAATTATTAAAAGAAATATATATTGACAGTGCTCTTAAAACATCAGAAAATTTAGATAAAGAACATAATGAAGAAACCAAAGAATATGTTGAACCAAAAAATATATCATGGAAAGAATATAAATCAAAACAATAAAGTTATTTTTTAAAAATGAAAATTGATTTTTTTCTATGAAAAAAATACGTTTGTATCAAATTCACAAATTATTAATGTCAAGAATTGTAATGGATATACCTCTAGATATTCGTTATAAATTACAGTCACTGATTGGTAGGTATATTAATCTAAATGATAATGTATATGATAAAAAACAATATATTAATTCAATATTAAAAAATAGTTGTAAAAATACAAGATTAAATACAAAGAGAATTGAAGCAGCTACAGTTGAAAAAAATAAATTATTTTTAGAAATGTGTAAATCGATACGTGCTGTATTTTTATATTTAAATAGAACAAAAAAATTTATTTTTAGTTTTAATAATAAATCCTCTAGATTTTGGCAAATTACATATGAGAGAAAAAAACATTTGATACGTGAATGTCAAGGTGTTATTGATAATAATGAATATACTGAAGATATAAGAAAATATCTGACTTTAACTATTAAAACATTAGAAAAATATGATGAAAATTATGGATTTAAGATTGGACTGGTTCTCAATCGTTTGTTTTATAAAGACATTTCTTGGATTATATATGAATATCTATAATTGAAAAATATAAATCAAAACAATAATAAAGATTTCATAATATGATATTTATATGGATATACCTGAATTAACTCTTGTTGTACCAAACGATGAAAGATTATATGATCTTTATAAAAATAAAGTAGAACAACATAATAATATGATTAAATTTAATGAAACACCCGATTCAGGATTTGATTTATTTATACCAGATGAAAATACATTATTACAATTTAATACTAAGTTAATAGACTTGAAAGTGAAAGCATCTATGAAAGATGATAATAAATATATTGGATATTATGTGTATCCTCGTTCAAGTATATCAAAGTCACCATTGATGTTAGCTAATCATGTTGGAATTATTGATTCTGGATATAGAGGAAATATAAAGGCAGCATTTCGTAGTTTCGAAGATACAGTGATATTAAAAGAAACTAGAATATTACAAATATGTCATCCAAGTTTGAAACCCTTTTACGTAAGATTATATAATAATGAAGATGTTTTAAACACTACATCTAGAGGTTCAGGTGGATTTGGATCGACTGGAATTTAAAATTTGAAAAAAAAATAAATATAAAAAATATATTTAATATTTTTTATATGAGTTCACTAAGTGAAAACAAAGAAACTGTACAAAATGGATCAGATCCGGTAGCATTTTATAATGAAAATAATCTTACAAACGTTAATATTGAAAATGAAAATATTGCACTTAATGTTATGGTGAGTTATTTGAATGTTGCTCAAAGGAGAGGAGCGTTTAATATGGCAGAATCTGCAAAAATTTGGGAGTGTATTCAAAAATTTCAAAAATCTAATGTTTAAATAATATAAAAAATAATTAATATTAATTATTATTAATGAATTCCATTAAAAATAATTATGCATTTGTATTAAAATCTATAAAAAAAAATAAAACAATTTCATCAGACCTAACAAGCCTTAAAAATAAAACGTTTATAATAGTCGGTGGGTCAAGGGGTATCGGTTTCAATATTGCAAAAAAATTAGCAATTCAAGGTGCAAATGTTAGTATTCTAGGAAAAACTGTTAATAAACATCCAAAATTAGATAATACTATTTTTTCTGCTGCTGAACAAATATGTGATGCAACGCAAAAACCAAATTGTAATGCTATTGTATGTGATATACGTAATAATAAAGAGATCGATTTTGCAATAAATGAAACACTTGATTTATATAATAAAATTGATGGAGTAGTATTAAATGCAAGCGCATTATGTTTAAATAATACACTTAATCAAACACAAAAAGAAATAGAATTAATGACATCAATAAACATAATGGGTACATATACATTTGGTCAAAAATATATTCAATATATGCAAGGTAGATTTAAAGGACATATATTAATGATTGCTCCACCATTAGATATGATCTATACAGATGACTGGTGGACAAATCATATATATTATAGTATGTCAAAATTTAATATGTCATTAATGGCAAAATATTGGAACAAAGAATTTCCAAAATTAGGAGTTAATACATTATGGCCACGTACAACGATTAATACTGCTCCAGTGAAAAACCTTCTTGGCGGTGAAGAAATGATGAATATTTCTAGAACAGCAGATATTATGGGTGATTCTGCAAAACATATATTAGCTAGTGATCCATTAAAATGTAATGGTAACAATTTTATTGATGACGAAGTATGTGCGTCTGTTGGTATTGATGTAGAAAAATATCGTGTTAATTCTAACATAAAAGAAAAAGATTTAATGCCTGACTTTTTTTGTTGATTTTTTTAGTAATCTTCGGTTCAAAGGATATTTGCGTGGGGCATGTACATAAAATGATTTTTTTATGAAACATTTTGTCTTTTGTTTTTTTATTTTTTTTGATCGAAACAAATCAAATATGCATTCAAACATTTATATTTATAATATTATATAAATATATATTTATATATAAATATAATGATTAAAACTATTTTGTACTTGATTATTCTTAAAAATATTTTTTCTTTTCTTTATTATCGTTCTATTAATAAAATAGAAAATAAAAGATTAATATTAAGAGGTATTAAATATATAGATCATGATTTAACAAACAAATCCATATATGAAAAATTTGAATATTATTCAGTAATAGGAAACAAAGAAAAACAATTAGAATGTTTCAATGAAATATCAAATTTGAATAATAGTTCCAAAAGTCAAAATAATACAAAAGAATAAATAATATAAGAATAAATAAAAAAATATATAATTTGTATTCAAGTAAATAATTTAAAAAATATGTAATTTTATCAATATACTCTTCTATTATTGCAAGTATTAAATAATATTTTATTTCCGGAAAAAATAAATACGATATATTGTATCTTTCATAAATGTTTGTTATGGAACAATTTACATTAAGTCCTCTTACTGCATGATACCACCAAGGTGGAATACACACTGAATCGCCTGGTTCTAAAACAACTTTGTATAAATTTTTAAATTTAGAATGATCTAATTCAAAAAAATTTTCTTTTATAAAGTTAGGTTGTTCTTCTTTATATTTTGAAATAATATCATCATTCGAACTGTATTCAAAAAAATATACAATTTTTGTTCCATATATTTGATTTAATATATAATTTTCAGTAACATGACAATGACATCCACTTGTTGTATTATTACCTACAAAAAGCATCTGTCCTTTATGATAATTAATTTTATAGTTTGGATTTTCAAAATGTTTGTATAAATTATTTCCTTCAAAATAGTTATTTGTATGTGGTAATATATCTAATTCCGCCATATAATAAAAAGGTGGTTCTTCATTAACAATATTATCAAAATATTCTGATGTATTCATATTAACACTTTGTGGATTGTCCAAACCATTATAATATTCGAGATTTGAATTATATACTTCAATTGGTATTAACATATCATTCATATTCGTCTTTAAAAAATGTGTAATGTTCTCATTTGGTACAATAGGTTTACATAAACCTCTTATTACAATAGGTTCATTTATATTATAAAATTGTTTTTCAAATTCTTCTTTATTTATAGTATTGTCCCAAATATATTCTTTTAAATTACAATATTGAACATTGTTATTTAATTTATCTTTTTCTTTTAAATAATCACTGAATGTCATATTATTAATAAACATTATTATTAATAATAATTAACAAATTTCCCATGCCCATAAAGAGGGTTCGGACATAGCCAATTCGGAAACTTGTTTAAAACCATTTAATTTTAAAAAGAGATTTAAATTGTCGCAATTGTTTAATATGATATCTTTTTGATAAGACTTTGCAAAAGCATTTGTAAAGGCTCCTTGAAATTCACCCATTTTTGAATTGTAATAATCCATACTAACTTGACTGTCTAAACATCCACTCAATTTCACTACCTTTGCTTGAATATTTTCAGTTATATTATTTCGTGTTTGAATAACACCATTTTCTAAACAAAATGGTAAATCCATATTTGAACCTGAATGACAACAATCCATAATAACAAACATTTTACAATCGCTTGGTAATTTATCTAAAAATTCTTTTTTTAACCAATTGTCTGTAATATATCCAGCAGTGCTATAATCAGATGGACAAATGATTTCATCTTGTTTATCTTTCTCAAATACAGAAAAATAATGAGAACCATGACCAGAATAACTAAACCATAATTCTGAATTTTCATGTGTATTTGCAAAATTCACCATTTTTTTTATTTCATTTTCCATGTTCTCTCGTGTTGCTGTTTTACTATCTAATTTTGTAATATCATCGTCACTAAAAAAACAATTGTCTTTTATCCATTGACCTAATCTATTCATGTCATTTTCACATCCATTTAAATCATCATTTTTATAATCATCATTATTATAATTTATACCTATTAATAACCCCTTCTTTGGGTTCTCTTTTTTAAAAAATACTTTGTCAAGTTTATCTAAAGGTTCTTCTGGTTCTTGTTCTTCTTCTTGTGGTTTGTCTAATTCTTGTTCTTCATCTTGTTTTTGTGGTTTGTCAGGTTCTTCTTCATCATGTTCTTGTGGTTTTTCTGGTTCTAATGTTGATGAAGATGAAGGTGAGTCTGTTTCTGCTGTAGAAACTTCATTTGG
>MDSZ01196894.1_pt1 | contig 10490 bp, 9 predicted proteins | sample 811201 | NCBI WGS metagenome assembly MDSZ01 (sample SAMN05326647, study PRJNA326480) | marine metagenome | isolation source: seawater | place: Indian Ocean: North | collected 2010
AATTATGTAATATTTAATTAGTGAAATTGATAAATTAAGAATATTATTTTAGGATAACATGAATACAAAAAAAGTAATTAATATATTAAAAAATATCTTTAATCATGAATTAGCCGGTGTAATTAGGTACACTCATTACAGCTTAATGATTTTCGGTCAAAATAGACTACCATTAGTTCAGTTCTTTAGAGCTCAAGCGAAAGAATCATTAATGCATGCAGAAACTGCTGGTGAATATATAACAGGATTAGGTGGGCATCCCCCATTAAACATAGAAAATATTAAAGAAACCTTTAAACATGATGTTCATGATATTCTCAAAGAAACCTTGCAACATGAAGAAAAAGCTATTGAATCATATTATGCACTACTAGATCAAGTTAAAGATGAAAGTGTTTTTTTAGAGGAGTTTGCCCGTACCATGATAGGACAAGAAGAACTTCATGTATTAGAAGTGAAAAAAATGTTAAAAAAAAATGAATAGTTATTCAGTAAAATTAAAATACCAAAAGCCATCCTGAATTACTTAATTTTAGCAATAATTCAAATTTAAAAAATATTAAAGTTCTTCCATCTAATATTATTGAGATTAGGTCCTAGCCATATTGACAATTACCACTAAAGAAAAACAAATCCTTAAGAGTTATGCTCATAAAATAAAACCTACAATAATCATTGGTAAAGAAGGTTTGAACGATCTTATTATTGATAATATTAATAAAGCCCTTGAGAAAAATGAATTAATCAAAATTAAATTTAACTCATTTAAAAGTAATAAAAAAGTTTTATCAAAAAGTATAGAAAGTAAATGTAACGCAATTATAATTAACATTATTGGTCATATATTAATTTTATATAAACAAAACTCTGATGTTGATAAGAGAAGTTATTTAATTTAAAATTTATCTTTATAAATGATGATGAATATAAAAAGTAAGATTTCATTTTTCTTGGCTGACTTTTTATCATTATCTTATGTTATTAGCTTTAAATATATATAATAAAGGATACTACGATGTCGCAAAACACCATATCTAGGATGTTTTTAAATACAGTAGAAAAATTTTCTGAAAAGGAACTATATTTTTATAAATACAATGATGAATGGATTGGCCTTAGAGGGAATGTCATTCAATCTACTGTTCAGGAAATTTCCTATGGATTAAAATCAATATCTGAAGAAGTTTGTAATTCCGCTATTTTATCAACTAACTCACCTCGTTGGGCTATGTCTGATTTTGGAATAATCTGTTCTGGTGGATGTACTGTTAGTATATACCCTACATTAATACCATCGCAAATTGAATTTATATTAAATGATAGTCAGGCAAAAATTATTTTTGTTGAAAATAATGAACAACTAAAAAAAGTTTTAGAAATCAAAGAAAATTGTAATTCTTTGGAAAAAATTATTGTAATGGATGACTCTTACGAGGGTGATGAGCAATATATTTTAAATTTTATGAAATTTTTAAATGTAGGAAATGAATTTTCAAAGAAACAAGAGTACAAATTTCAAGACCTAGTTAATACTGCAAAAGAGGATGACTTGTTAACATTAATATATACATCTGGTACGACCGGTAATCCTAAAGGTGTAATGCTTTCACATAAAAATTTGATTAGTAATATTAACTCTACATTAGCTTGTATTGCTGATTCTGATGGAGAAATTTTTGTAGAAAAAGATAAACTGTTATCATTTTTACCATTGAGCCATGTATTTGAAAGAATGTGTGGTCATTTTTGTGCATTCAGTCAAGGTGCGCAAACATATTTCGCAGAAAATATTGAAAAAGTCGTTGAAAATATGATCGAAGTTAAACCTTCATTGATGATAAGTGTACCAAGGTTATATGAAAAAATGTATAGTAGAGTAATTGATAGTGTTAATGCTGGTTCTATTATCAAGCAAAAAATCTTTTGGTGGGGTATTAGTATTGGAAAAAAAATTATTGATTTAAGAACAAATAATAAGGAAATACCATGGTTCCTTCAAAAAAAGTTTGATATTGCAGATAAAATTGTTTTTAGTAAAATAAAAGCTCGAGTCGGGGGTAATCTAAGATATTTCTTTTCAGGAGGTGCACCGTTATCTAAAAAAATAGGTGAATTCTTCGGTGCAGCTGGTATAACCATTTTAGAAGGTTATGGCCTGACAGAAACAAGTCCCATTTTATCAGCAAATTTGCCAGGGAAGATGCGCTATGGTACTGTTGGAAAAGTTTGGAAAGATGTCGAAATTAAAATCGCAGATGACGGTGAGATTATTGCGAGAGGTCCAAATATAATGTTAGGCTATTACAATAATCAGGAAGCTACTGATGAAGTAATGAGTGAAGATGGTTGGTTTCATACTGGAGATATTGGAGAGTTAGATGAAGAGGGTTTTCTTAAAATAACTGACCGTAAAAAAAATATTATTATTACATCTCAAGGGAAAAATGTTGCTCCCGCAGCGATGGAAAATGCGCTTGTAACATCCCAGTATATCGAGCAAATTGTAACATTAGGTGATAAACAAAATTTTATCAGTGCATTGATTATACCCTCATTCGAAAATTTAAAAATATATTTAAATGAAAAAAATATTAATTTGTCTAATAATCAAGAAATAGTTGATCATGAAGAAACCTTGAAATTAATACAAAAAATTGTCGATGAAGAGATGACCAAATTTTCAAAATATGAAAGAATCAAAAAGTTTGAGTTGCTTCCAAATTTATTGACTATTGAAAAAGGGGAATTAACTCCAACTTTAAAGGTCGTCCGCAGAGTAGTAATGTCAAATTATGAAAGTTATATTGATAAAATTTACAGTGAACACAATAAAAAGTAAAATTATTTAAAAGAGAGAAAATTATTGTCTACAACATATAAAGACTCTGGTGTTGACATTGATGCAGGAAACAATGCCATCAAGAATATTAAGAAACACGTTCAGTCAACTCATAATAGCAATGTTTTAACAGATATAGGATCTTTTGGAGGTGCATTCAATTTTGATAAAAACAAATACGAAAAGCCTGTTTTAGTATCAAGTACAGATGGAGTAGGTACCAAATTAATGATCGCAATAGAATATGAAAAGCACAACACCATTGGACAGTGTTTGGTCAACCATTGTGTAAATGACATTCTTGCATTGGGTGCAAAACCATTATTTTTTTTGGATTATTTTGCTGCAGGTAAACTAAATATTGATATCTTTCAGTCTGTTGTGGAAGGTATATCTGTTGCATGCAAAAGTAGTAATTGTGTTTTAATTGGTGGCGAAACTGCTGAAATGCCTGGAATGTATAAGGATAATGATTACGATTTGTCAGGTACTATAGTTGGGGTAGTAGAAAAAGATAAAATAATATCAAAAAGAGTAGTTGAGAAAGGTGATGTTTTAATAGGATTACCGTCAAATGGTTTACATACCAATGGATACAGCTTAGTGAGAAAAGTGTTTGAAAAAAAATATAAATATTCTGACTTTATTAAAGAGGTAAATTCATCGCTAGGAAATGCTTTATTAAAAGTACATAAATCGTATTTACCAATTATGAAGAACTTTATAGATGAGCATTGGGTTCATGCTATTTCGCACGTGACGGGAGGAGGCTTAATTGAAAATACGAATCGGGTTTTAACTGATGGATTAAAACTAGATATTAATTGGTCCTCTTGGGAACGACCTGATTTATTTAAAATAATACAAGAAATTGGCGATGTACCTGAAGATGATATGCGTAGAACATTTAATTGTGGCATTGGTATGGTAATTATTATTTCAAAAAATTATTTTGATCAATTCACGACGAATCTTGATGAATTAAATGAAAGATGGTATCTTTTAGGAACTGTAATTTAATTTAAATAATGAAAATTAAAATATATGGTGCAGGAACATGGGGTACTGCTTTGGCGGAAGTGCTTGTTTTGAATGGTCATAGTGTTTTTTTATGGCATTATAGAAAAGAATTTATTAATCAAATTCAAAATAGTCTTACACATCCAAATTTAAGTTCATATCAACTGTCAAAAGAAATTCGATTTACAAATCAAATTCAGACATCAAATAAATTTGATTTTTTAATATTCGCAATTCCATGTCAAAAACTTCGTGAATTGCTTCAAAAACTGGATTTCACAAATATTAATTCAGTTATTATATCTGCTTCAAAAGGTTTAGAAAAACAATCAGGTAAGACCATGTCAGAGGTGATTTCTGAAAATCCTCAAATAAATGCTCGAAAAATTTGTGTTTTATATGGACCAACACATGCCGAGGAAGTGATAAAAAAGATTCCAACAACAATTGTTGCTAGTTCAATTGATGAAGGTGTTTCAAAAAGTGTACAGAAAATATTTTCAAATCAGTTTTTTAGAGTTTATAGAAATTCAGACATTAAAGGTGTTGAAATTGGTGGAAGTATAAAAAATATAATAGCCATTGCTGCAGGTATTTGTAAAGGTGTTGGGTTTGGAGACAACACTATAGCTGCAATTATTGTAAGAGGTTGCGAAGAATTTTCTTATCTCGGAAAGGTTTTAGGTGCGAATAGAAGTACATTTTTTGGATTAAGTGGAATGGGGGATTTGATTGTAACTGCAACGAGTAAGCATAGTAGAAATCGTAAAGTTGGTGAATGGATAGGGCAGGGATTGAATATCAGTCAAATTGAAAACAATTTAAATATGGTGGCTGAAGGTATAGAAACAACCAAAGCTGTTAGAGCTTTAGCAAAAGAAAAAAATATCGATATGCCTATATGTTTCCAAGTATATCAAATAATTTTCAAAGGAAAAGATCCCCTTCTTGCAATGAAAGAATTAATGACAAGAAAACTAAAGATTGAACATAAAAATAATTAAATTTGTATATATTACTACTATTAAAATAAGTTTCTTGCATAGATTTTGATAGTTATTAACTAATTTAGCCCTCGTAGCTCAATCGGATAGAGCGTTCGCCTCCTAAGCGAAAGGTTCCCCGTTCGATTCGGGGCGAGGGTACAATAGAACATAGAAGGTTTGAAAATGAGCAAAGATCAAGAATTATATCAGGATCCGATTAGAGAAAAACTAATTAGATTTATTGAAAATGCATATGAACAAAAAAATAATATATTAAACGTTAGTCTTGTTATATTTTTATTTATTATTGGTTTGGGAATATTTAATTATTCAAGTTCAGAAAAAAAAAATGAGGCAAATTCAGCATTTGGAATTGCTCAAAATTCTTTCATAAATGGTTCAAAGGAATATGCAATGGAAGAATTAATAAATGTTGCAAATAATTATCAAGGTGAAAATGCAGGAAATCTAGCTGAATTATACGTTGCAGCTGAATTTTTCGAGAAAGGTGATTATGGTAATTCAAAAAGTAGTCTGATGAAAATTGACAACAAGTTTCAAGTCGATGTTCTGAATGCAAATGTTAAGGCTATGATAGCTGATATTTCATTGTTTGAAGGAGATTACAACAGTGCAGAAAAATATTACGAAGATGCAGAGAAAACATCTAGTTTGCCTTCTCATAAAACAGCCTATCAGATCGGGAAGTTATATGTATTGCAAGCAAAAGGAGATCATCAAAAAGTTGTTCAAATTGCTGAATTACTTTTGGAAAATGACAAGATATCCAATACACATAGAACCATTTTAGAGGAAATAAAAGCATTTTCGAAACACTTATCTATATAATCTTCTGTTGGTTTATATAGTAAAAAACTGTTAATATTAAAATATGAAAAGTGGGTTAGTTGCCCACTTTCTTTTTTTATAGAAAAATTATATAATAATAAAAGGATTTCGACTTGATCAATAAAGAAATTATTGAAGCATTTGTTGCAATAGCTAGAGAAAAAAATATTGACCGAACAAATTTAGGAACGATTATCGAAGAACTTTTCATGTCATTAATACACAAAAAGTATGGTGAGGATAGAGAGAATTTTAGTGTGATTGTTAATATGGAAAAAGGTGAAATAGAAATTTATCAGGAAAAAATAGTCGTTCATGAAGTTTTTGATCCAGTTTGCGAAATAAGTTTAGAAGAAGCACTTAAAGAAGAGCCTGATCTCGAGATTGACGATTTGTATGTGGAAATAATCGATCCTGCTGATTTTGGCAGACGCTTAATAAATACAGCAAAGCAGTTTTTGAGTCAAAAAATTCGTGAAGTCGAAAAGATGTCAGTTTATGACGAGTTTTTTAAAAGGGTTGGAGAAATAGTAATCGGAAATGTTCATCAAATTCAAAGAGATAATCTGTTTGTAAACATCGATAAGGTAGAAATGAAATTACCTAGAAATGAACAAATTGATAATGATAGATATCGTAGAGGTGATAATATTAGATCGATTATTAAAAAAGTTGAATGGTCTGCGAAAGGCCCTGAGATCATTCTTTCAAGGAGTGATAATGATTTTGTCAGGAAGCTTTTTGAAATGGAAGTGCCCGAAGTAGAAGATGGTATCATTGAAATAAAAAATGTCTCTAGGGCGCCTGGTGATAGATGTAAAGTAGTGGTTTATTCATCTGATAGAAGAATTGATGCTGTTGGGTCTTGTGTTGGTATGAGAGGTAGCAGAATACAAGCAGTTGTCCGAGAGCTTAATGGAGAAAAGATAGATATAATCAACTTTAGTCAAAGACCTGAAATTTTAATTTCAAGGGCATTATCACCCGCAAAACCAATTGATTTATATATAGATGAAGATAGGCCTTACGTAGTAGCTGTTTTCGAAGATGATGAATTACCTATTGCAATTGGTAGAAATGGACAGAATATAAGGTTAGCATCTGAAGTAACAGGATATATGATTGATGCAGTTAAAAAATCTGATTATGAAGGTGAGAAAACCGAAATTTATCTTGATGAAATAGATGGTATATCACCGTCTCAGATAGAAGCACTTTCCAAATTAAATATTTCAACAGGGAATGACTTTTTAGATGCAGAAAGAAAGTCATTGTTATCCATCAACGGTTTTGGCGAAAAAACAATTAATAGAATAGCAGAAAATATATTGCAAAAAATAGATTTACTATCTAGTAATGAAAATAATGTTGAAGATAATACTACCGACATTCAAAAAGAATCAAATGAAAAAGAATTAGAATCTTTAAAGTAAAATGGCAGAAATAATCAAAAAGAAACAAATTTTCAAAATAGCTAAAGAGTTAAACATATCTCATGATGATATTATTTCTTTTCTCGAGGGAAAGGGGATAAAAGTAACTAGTCCAATGATGAAAGTCGATATGGAAACTTACGATTTGATTTTAAATGAATTTGCTAGAGAGAGACAGCAAATTGATAGGTATCGAAAAGACCAAGCAAGAATGGCAGTGCTCGATACAAGGAGAGTCGACTCTAGCACGAATGAAGATTCAACCGTAAAAAGTGATATTGACGAAAAGAGTGAAGCAATTTCCTTATCTTTGAAAGAGAGAATTAAAGCAGAAAAACAAAGAATTTCAGAAAAGAAGAAACAAGAAAAAGAAAAACAAGAAAAAGAAAAACAAGAAAAAGAAAAACAAGAAAAAATAGATGAGAAAAATAAAGTTGATAAAGATAAAGAAAACCTTCGGGAAAATAAGAATGTAATCGACAAAGAAGAAAAACCTCAAAGCAGTTTAAAAATAGTTAGATATGCTACTAAAGAAGAGAAAGATAAATTAGAAAAACAGAAGCAAGGAAAAACTGATTTAAAAAAATCAAAGAAGGAAAAATTAAAAAAAGAAGATCTTAAATCTGAAGCTGAGAAAATAAGCTATAGGTCAGTTAAGCCAAGGAAACTTAAAAAAATTAATGTAGCTTCAATAGCTGATAAAATAAATCAAACTCGTTTTGGCAAAGGAGCCTCTGATAAAAAGTCAAAAAAACCAGTGCTTCCAACATTTGGACAAAAGCTTAAGAAGAAAACAAAAAAACAAAAAAGAGTTGAAACTCTTGAAGTTGAAAAATTAGATTCAAAAAAATTATTCGCTTGCCCGAGTTTACATCTGTCGATGAGCTCGCTCAATCAATGGATGTCTCTGTAAATGAAGTAATAATGTCATGCATGTCAATGGGCTTAATGGTAACTATTAATCAGAGACTAGAAATGGAATCAATGATGTTAATAGCAGATGAATTCGGATTTGAAATTGATACCATAAAAGATGTAGTAGTTGATATGGTTGAATTGAAAAGTGATGATAAGGACGATAAAAATGCCACTCCAAGAGCTCCTGTAGTTACAGTTATGGGGCATGTAGATCATGGTAAAACCTCATTGTTAGACTTTGTAAGAAATGATAATGTTGTGGCAGGAGAAGCAGGAGGAATCACTCAACATATTGGTGCTTATGAAGTTACGCTTGAAAATAGTAAGAAAATTACATTTTTAGATACACCTGGTCATGCTGCTTTTACGGCTATGCGCGCTAGGGGAGCTCAAGTAACTGATATAGTAGTTATTATTGTTGCAGCAGATGATTCTGTCATGCCTCAAACTATCGAGGCAATAGACCATGCCAGAGCAGCCAGCGTGCCAATAATTGTTGCAATTAATAAAATTGATAGGCCTGAATCAAATTCTGATAAGATTAAGCAACAATTAACTGAACAGAAATTAGTTGTTGAAGATTATGGTGGAAATATTCAGTGCAGCGAGATTTCAGCTAAAACTGGTATAGGTATTCCTGAATTATTAGATAAAATATTGCTTGAGGCAGAAATGCTCGATCTTAAAGCTAATGCAGAAATTTCTGCCAAGGGAACTGTTATTGAGTCACGACTTGATAAAGGTTTAGGTGCAGTAGCCACAGTCTTAGTAGAAAAAGGAACATTGAGAAAAGGCGATATATTTATTTGTGGTACACAATATTCAAAAGTTCGAGCCTTATTAAACGAGAGAGGGGTAAGAGTAGAATCTGCTGGACCATCTGATCCAGTTCAAGTGTTAGGCTTTGAAGAAGTACCTAATGCTGGAGATGGTCTTAATGTGATGAAAGACGAGCGTGAAGCGAGAAGAATTGCACTTCAAAGGAGTCAATTGAAACGCGAGGCAGAGCAACGTAGATTTAAGCATCTTACTTTAGATCAAATTGGTCAGCAAATATCTCATGGTGAATTACAAAACTTAGATATCGTCGTTAAAGGTGATGTTGATGGTTCAATTGAAGCACTAAGTGACGCGCTTATGGCACTGTCAAATAAAGAGGTTGCTGTGAATATAATTCATCGATCTGTAGGGATGGTTAATGAAAATGATGTCACTCTATGTACTGCTTCGGGTGCAATTATTCTTGCATTTAATGTTGGTGTATCAAATGAAGCAAAATATATAGCAAAGCAAAATGGTATTGATATTAGAAATTACAGCGTGATTTATGATGCAGTAAATGATGTCAAATTAGCACTTGAAGGGTTGTTAAGGCCAGATAAAATTGAAGAGGCACTAGGTGTGGCAGAGGTTAGAAATGTCTTTAAAATCGGAAGAAAAGATGTGATCGCAGGATCATATGTTAAAAATGGAAAAGCAATTCGAAATGCACTTTTGAGAATAGAAAGAGACGAAGAAATTATTCATGAAGGAAAATTAACCTCCTTGAAACGTTTCAAAGATGATGTTAATGAAGTCAATACTGGTTTCGAGTGCGGTATCGCCGTAGAGGGTTTTGATAAATTTATCGAAGGTGATTTGATTAAGTTTTATGAAATAGTTGAGGTTAAGCGAACATTAGTTTAACACAGAAAATGGGATCCTACAGTAGAAAAGATAGGCTTGCAGATCATCTGAAAAAAATTATTGATCCAATATTAAGAAATAATTTCAATCCGGTAGGATTAGGGCTCATGACTATTACCAATGTTAAAATGTCATCTGACTTTAGACTAGCAACTGTATATATAAGTTTTATAAATAATGAAAAACCAATTGAATATCTTACTGGCGAATTAAATAAAAAAAATAGTTTTTATAAATTTCAGGTATCAAAAAAATGGAATTCTAAATTTATGCCAGATATAGAATTTCATTATGATGATACTTTAAAAAATGCTGAGAAGATGACAATATTAATGCGGCAACTAAGTGAAAAATAGTAACATTGACTTGATTGTTCCATTCTGGAAACCAATTGATTGGTCATCTTTTGATGTTGTTAAAAAAGTAAAAAACCAAATTAAACCGAACAAAGTAGGGCATGCAGGTTCTTTAGACCCATTTGCTGAAGGTGTGCTTGTTTTATGTACAGGGAGAAAGACAAAAGAATCTGACAAGCTTATGCTTTTACAAAAAGAGTATGAAGGAACCATAAAATTAGGTATTGAAACAAATACTTTAGATCCTACCGGAACAATATGCAAAGATTTAGATGTACCGAAATTAAATTCAGAAAAAATTAATAATATCTTACTTCAATTTTTGGGCAAAAGTTATCAAGTTCCTCCCATGTTTTCAGCATTGAAACGAAATGGAGTTCCGCTATACAAACTTGCTAGGAAA
>MDSZ01261210.1_pt1 | contig 10490 bp, 8 predicted proteins | sample 811201 | NCBI WGS metagenome assembly MDSZ01 (sample SAMN05326647, study PRJNA326480) | marine metagenome | isolation source: seawater | place: Indian Ocean: North | collected 2010
ATCTTATTAATAAAAAACTTAATAACAAAAAAAAATTAGTTTTCTTAGAAAAAAGAGAAGATGAACCAGTCAGAAGAAAACCAGATATTGATCTTGCTAAAGCATTATTAGGATGGGAACCATCTCTAAGCCTTTATGATGGTTTAGATATTACAATAGACTATTTTAAAAAATTACATTCAAATAATTAATGAAAATCAAACAGATTTGCTGTATTGGGGCTGGATACGTAGGGGGACCAACAATGGCTGTCATAGCAAAAAAATGCCCTGATATTCAAATTAATTTGATTGATATAAATGAAGTTAGAATAAAAGAATGGAACAGCATTGATTTCAATAAAATACCTATTTATGAGCCAGGCTTATCAACAATATTAAAAGAATGCAGAGGTAAAAACCTTCATTTCTCCACAAAGTTTGAAGAAAATATAAGAAATGCTGATTTAATATTTATTTCTGTTAACACACCAACAAAAGAATCAGGAATTGGCGCAGGAAAAGCTATTGATCTCAAATGGATTGAAGAATCAACAAGAACCATTGCCAAGTATGCATTTGGCAAAACTATTGTGGTAGAGAAAAGTACACTCCCAGTAAGAACTGCTCAAACAATAAAACAAATATTAGAAACTTCCCTGAAGAATTCAAAAGATGACAAAGAGTTCCATGTATTATCTAATCCTGAATTTTTAGCAGAAGGGACTGCAATTAACGATTTATTGAATCCAGATAGGATACTAATAGGCGGAGAAAATAAAGAATCAATAGATGCACTTAAAAGTATCTATCTAAATTGGGTGACAAATGAAAAAATCATTACTACAAACTTATGGAGTTCAGAACTATCAAAGCTAATTGCTAATGCATTTTTAGCACAAAAAATAAGCTCAATAAATTCAATATCAGCATTATGTGAGAGAACAGGTGCTGATATAAGCGAAGTTGCCTTAGCGGTTGGAGCTGATAGGAGGATTGGTCAGTATTTCCTAAATGCTGGCCCTGGTTTTGGAGGTAGTTGTTTCAAAAAAGATATTCTAAATCTCATATACATTTGTGAGTATTATGGCCTTCATGAAGTGGCCTCATATTGGGAAAAGGTTATAACTATAAATAATTGGCAAAAGAAGAGAATTTCATCAATTATTCTTGAAAAACTATTTGGAACGATTTCAGGTAAAAAAATAGGAATTCTTGGATTTTCTTTCAAAGCTAATACCAATGATACTAGGGAGTCCCCCGCCATAGATATTTGTCATGAATTAATGGATGAGGGGGCTAAATTATCAATTTATGATCCAAAAGTAAATGCAAAAAGAATAACCCAAGATTTAAATATAAAAGAACAACGCAATTTAGAAGTAGTTGATTCAGTTAATAAGGCAGCGAAAGATTCAGATGCCCTCGTAATCTTAACTGAATGGGAAGAATTTAAAAATATTGACTGGGGAGAAATATCTAAATTACTCAGAAAACCTTCTTGGGTTTTTGATACAAGGAGAATATCTAATTTATCTGATGCAAAAAAAAGCGGTATTAATATATGGCTTGTAGGTCATACCGAAAATTTTTAAATATAAATAAAAGTGATCAAATTTATTCAATATTGAGAAGCTAAAAGTAAGGAGTAATAATTCAAATTCAAATTATTAAATAAGCTATTTGGTGCTAACAATTTATCCTCGAAATAAATTAGCTAATTTGATTTTAAAGTATAATAAAAAACAAAAAAATTTCAAATGAAAATATTAGCGGTAATTCTAGCGAGAGGGGGTTCTAAAGGGATTCCTAAAAAAAACATGGCATTACTTGGAGGGAAACCTCTTGTGGTACATATGATTGAGAAATGCCTAAGCATAACAAAATCTTATAATTTGGATGTGATTTTATCTTCTGATTCTGATGAAATTATGGCTATTGGTAAAGAAGCAGGCGCTTGGGTACCCTTCAGAAGACCTAAAGAATTAGCTAATGACAATGCTGAATCTATTTGCGCTGTTCAACATGCGATAAAAGAAGCTGAAAATATTAAAAAAATAACTTACGATTTTATTATTTATGCTCAACCAACATCTCCATTATGCAGAGAATCTGATTTCATTACTTGTATTGATTCATTAATTAAAGATAAAAAGTTAGAAAGTTGCGTACCTATTACAGATGTTTCAACTCATCCTTTCAAAATGAAAAGATTACTAAAAGATGGCAGAATAATAAATTATATTGATCAAGGATTTGAAGACATGAGAGGTCGTCAAAACTTACCAAAGGTATATAGAAGAGCAGGATCTATTTATGTTTCAAGAAGAGATGTAGTAATGTATAAAAATACATTGGTTGGTGATCCTTGTAAGGGTTTCATAGTACCCAATGAAACTGCTATTGACATTGATCGAATAGAGGATCTTGAGCTTGCGAGAGTTTTTTACTCAAAGACAATTTTAGAAAACCAATTTTAGAAAAAAAAAAAAATGAATTTTATTGCTGAAATCTGTCAAAATCATAATGGGGATCTAAATAAACTCCTTGAGATGACTAATGCAGCGGCTGAAAGCGGAGCCACCCATATCAAAATTCAACATATTTATGTAAAAAATCTTACTTTTAGGCCTCAGTTTGAAAACGGATTAATTTGTAATGACATTACCCACGCCATAAAAAGACCATGGCTAGATGAATATTCTAGATTAAAAAGTTTAGAACTTTCTTTATCAGATTGCGATAAATTTATTAATGCGGTCATTGATTCAGGTTTGAAACCACTCACAACATGTTTTTCAAGATCTGATATTCAAACAATATATGATCTTGGGTTTCAAGAAATCAAAGTAGCAAGCTACGATTGTGCTTCGTACCAGTTAATTAGAGAATTAACAAAAAAATTCAAAAAAATATATGTATCAACTGGAGCTTCATTCGATGAAGAGGTAAAAAAAACAAATGAAATATTGTTAAAGAGTAAAAAAGAATATGAATTATTTCATTGCGTCACTATTTATCCAACACCTTTAAACTTTATGAATTTAAATAGGATTAATTGGCTTAAAGAACTTAGTAAGAATGTTGGCTTTTCTGATCATTCTCATGTAGGGGATAATGGAGTATTAGCAGCTAAAGTTGCACTACTATATAAAATAAATTCGATAGAAAGACATTTCACTACACTCAATGCTTCTGAGACAAAAGATGGTCCTGTGTCTATTAGACCAAATCATTTAAAAGAACTAATAAGCTTTAATGCCCTAAGTGAGGAAGACAAATTAAATAGTTTGAAAGATGAATATCCAAATTGGCAGGAATTACATGGTAATAAAAATTATCTTCTCACTAAAGAAGAAATGTTGAATAGAAATTACTACCGAGGTCGTTTTGCAAGCCCAATTAAAAATCAAAGCATAAATAATCCAACTAATTATTTTATTTATAATTGGGAGGAAACCCCTTTATGCCAATAAAAGCCTTTTTTAATGAAAAATTTGTTTTTTTAGATCCATCTTTAACTCTTAATAAATTAGTTGAATATATTAATGCAAAACATGATAATTGGTTTGAACTAGGTTTAGTTGTTGATAAGGAAGGGGCTCTAATAGGGGTAGTAAATAACTTAGATATTATCAAGTCAATTTCTAAATCTAAAAGAGATATTCTAATAAAAGATGTAATGAACCCATCGCCAATTAAGATAAATTCAAAACTTTTACCAAAGGAAATAATAAAAGAAGTCAGAGAAAAAGTTAATTTAAGGTCCCATGGTCTTAAAGATTTGACAAGATTTATTCCATTAGTAAATGAACAACAAAGAGTAGTTGATGTTGTAGATGTCTATGATTTAATAACTCATGAATCATTCAAAAATGAAAATATTGAAATATATGGATTAGGTTTTGTTGGGATCACCCTCGCTGCCTCATTAGCCAGTGTTGGGCATAACGTAACAGGAATCGATGTTAATGAAGATTTAATAAAAAAACTTAATAATGGTGTGATACATGTTCATGAACCTGGCCTCTCTGATCTAAATAATGCAATGCGTAAAATCAAAAAGTTAACCTTTTGTTCAAGACCACCTGATTATCACAATAAATTTTATATTGTTTGTGTGGGCACACCTATTAGTGAAACCGGCAAAGCGAATTTGCAAGATCTTAAGTCAGTTTTAGGAATTATTTCAAAGCGGTTAAAAAGGGGGGACAATGTAATGCTAAGATCAACTGTTCCGGTTGGGACAACAAGAAATTTTGCTAAAAAAATATTAGAAAGAAATAATAATCTTATTGCAGGAAGGGACTTTCATTTATCATTTACTCCAGAAAGAACTGTAGAAGGAAATGCTATAGAGGAATTAAAAACACTTCCTCAAATAGTAGGAGGTCTCACTCCTAAATGTAAGGAAATTGCACTTAGTTTTTGGCAGACTATGGTTAATGTTGTTGTGCCTACTGATTGCCTAGAGTCTGCAGAACTAGTCAAACTAATTAACAACAGTTTTAGAGATTTAACTTTTGCTTTTTCAAATGCATTAACATTGCTTGCAGATCAATATAATATTGATTCAAATCAGTTAATATTTTTAGCTAATGAGGGTTACCCTAGGAACAAAATAGCGAAGCCAAGTCCTGGAGTAGGCGGTTATTGTTTAACAAAAGATCCACTATTATATGCTTCAACAAATTTGAATTCTCCTCATGCAAAATTATCAAAACTAGGAAGAGAAATTAATGAAGAAATTTCGGACTACCCTATTAAAGTTTTTAAAAAATTTATCAAATCCCAAAACTTATCAATTTCTAAATTAAAAATTCTTATAATAGGTATTGCCTTTAAGGGCTGGCCTGAAACTAATGATATAAGAGGATCAATTAGTTTAAAAATTGCAAATGAATTTAACAACCGCTGTTCCAAACTAGATCTTTATGATGCGGTTTTATGTGAAGAGGACTTTAAAAAATTAAATTTTCATTACTGTGATATATATAAACGAAAAGTTATCAATTATGATGCTATTTTTATAATGAACAATCATCCTAAAAATATCAAAAAAGATTTTTTAAAGTCATTACCTGATAAAAAATTATTTATTTTTGATGGATGGAATCTTTTAGAAAAAAGAACAGTATTAGGTTATAAAAATATACATTTCTATAATCTAGGATTTAATTCTCCTTAAAAGTTTTTTTAAAAAATTATTTGATGAATATTGCAATATTAGTTTGTGATAATGGTTTTGGGCACATGAGAAGATCCTTATCCATTGCACTTAACTTAACAAAATTTGGCCATACAGTTGAAATATTTGGGAATAAAGTAGGATATGAAAATGTCGTCAAAGCATTTAAATTAAAAAATATTCCTTTTAGATTTATTGAATCTAATTTTTCTTATAATTTAAAATATTTTACTAATGGTTTTCCTGAAAAATTTTCGATAAAACAAAACTTTCCTGACTTAGATAATTATGACTTTGTTCTTAGCGATAATATTTTAGAAGTATTGGAAATAAGACCAGACACAATACTAATTGCGCAATTTTTTTGGCATGAAATAATTCCAAAAGTAAATCAAGAATATAAATCAAAATGTAGAAATTTAATTCAAGAGACCTCTCCAATCATTTTTGGAGATAAATACTTTTCCATGAGACATATAAAAGAAAGTTTTAACTACGTGCCTGTTGGATTACATGCATTAAATCTGTTGAAAGATAGATCTTATACGGAAGAAAAAGAATCAAGAAAAAACCTATTAATCTCTGGAGGGAATACTCAATATGCCAAGAATTTATTTTCTAGATATATTCAATATATAATTAAAAATCCTATAACGGATGTGGATATCGTTTTTGTAGATAAAAATATAATGCCAAGTAAATTTCCAAGTTGGATAAAAGAAGCTACATTTGATCAAGAAATGTATAAGTCATTAATTGCTTGCATTTGTAGGCCTGGACTTGGAACAATAACAGAAAATATTTATTATGGGGTTAAGTTATTTACTTTATTTGAGGATGACAACCTAGAAATGATTCATAATAGTATCGCTTTAAAAAAATTGAATTTGGGTGAAAATTTACTATCAATAGATTCTTTTAATGAACAAATTTGTAATTTTATAAAAAATAAAGGTCAAATACATAAACATTTCTCAAATTGTGAGAGTATTGATTTTGAAGGATCTATTCAAGTATGTGAAAAAATATCAGAAATTCTTTTCTCTAAAAATTTACAATAATTAGAAACCTAGATTAATTTAAATTAAAAGACATAGCATGAAATTTAGATTTAAAATAAAAAATTAAAATGATTCCTATTATTCTTTCAGGCGGTTCTGGCACAAGGCTTTGGCCCTTATCAAGAAAAAGTTTCCCTAAACAATACTTAGCAGTAAAAAAAGATAACAAAAATTCTCTACTTCAAAAAACTTTATTAAGACTACAGAAATTTAAAGGTATTAAAAATCCCATAATAATTTGTAATGAAGAACATAGATTTATTGTTGCCGAACAGATGAGATCCATCAAAGTAAATCCAAATAGTATTTTACTTGAACCTTTTGGAAGAAATACAGCCCCTGCGATAGCTTTGTCTGCTTTGAAAGTGCTCGAAAACAATAAAGATGATTTAATGCTTATTTTGTCTGCAGACCATGAAATTGAAAATACAAATATGTTTTTGAAAGCATTAAATAAAGCAAAAACATATGCTGAAAAAGGTAGGATTGTTACCTTTGGAATAATCCCCGATTCTGCAGAAACTGGTTATGGATATATTGAAGCTGAAAATGAATTAGATATCAAAAGTATGAGAGGTGAAAAAATAGTTAGGTTTTTAGAAAAGCCTAAAAAAGAATTAGCAATTAAATTAATAGAAAATAAGAAATTTTCCTGGAATAGCGGAATATTTGTGAGTAAAGCAAGTGTTATTTTAAATGAATTATGTAAATTCCAACCTGATTTAGTTAAAAACTGCAAAAAAGCAATAAAAGAAATTTCCTCGGACTTAGATTTTCTAAGAGTCAAAGAGAAGGACTTTAAAAGATGTCCTTCAATCTCGATTGATGTTGCAGTTATGGAAAAAACAAACCTAGGTTCAGTTTTACCTCTTCAAGCAGGATGGAGTGATATTGGAGACTGGAAGGCAGTTTGGGAAAATGAACGCAAAGATATAAACAATAATGTTGTATCTGAAAATATAATCGCCTTGGATTCCAAAAATTGTTATTTCAGGACTGAAGATAAATTAATAGTTGGAGTAGGGTTAGATAATTTAATAGTTGTAGATACTAATGATGCATTATTAATCTCTGATAAAAACAAATCACAAGAAATCAAAACAATAGTGGATCAATTAAAAAAGAAAAGCATCAGACAAGGCGAGATTCACAAAAAAGTATATAGACCATGGGGAAGTTTTTTATCTATAGCTGAAGATGATCGTTGGCAGGTGAAGAGCATAAATGTTAATCCTGGAGCTAAATTATCATTGCAGATGCATCATCACAGATCTGAGCATTGGATTGTAGTTAGTGGCACAGCTAAGGTAAGAATTGATGAGAAAGAATTTGTTCTCTGTGAAAATGAAAGCACTTACATACCACTGGGATCAAAACATCGATTAACTAATCCAGGAAAGATTCCTCTTGTACTTATAGAAGTTCAAAGTGGGCCTTACCTTAATGAAGATGACATCATAAGATTTGAAGATAATTATGGTAGGTAGATTGTCAATAAGATAATCAAATAGATTATTTACAAAAAGAATTTTTACTCCCTTTATTGAGTCAGATAAGATCAACTTAGTTAAATTTTATATATCATCATTCTGAATTATTATTTATCGAATGATTTTGCCATCGCCAGCCATCCTTGCACATATCTTCGATACTTCTTTTGGGTGACCAATTAAAAAGATTTTTGGCTAAATTATTTTTTGCCACTGATGCCGAGACGTCTCCAGGTCGCCTATTCTTAAAGATATAAGGTACTTTACAAGAGTTGACTTTCTCAAAAGTTTTTATCAATTCTAAAACACTAGTCCCTTTCCCAGTTCCTATATTTATATTTACAAAATAAGATTCTTTCTCAAAAAGAAATTTCAATGCCGCAATATGTGCATCTGCTAAATCCATCACGTGAATATAGTCTCTGATACAGGTTCCATCATGTGTTGGCCAATTATTTCCATAAACTTCTAAGTATTTAATTACTCCAGAAGCAGCATTCATAATAAGAGGAAATATATTTGTAACTTTAGGAGAAATTTCTTCCCCCAATGCACCTGTAGGATGAGATCCAATTGGGTTAAAGTATCTCAAATTTGCAATTTTCCATTTACTTGGGTTGCTTTTATAAATATCCTCTAAAAATTTCTCGATTGTTGCTTTTGTTTGTCCATATGGATTAATAGGTTTAACTTTTGATGATTCCTTAAAAAAACCAGCTCCTTCATTCCCATAAATTGTTGCGCTGCTACTAAACACTAAAGTATTGCAATTATAAATATTCATTACTTTTAATAAATTTATTGTCCCAAAGACATTTGTTTCCCAATAGTTAATAGGATCGAGAACAGAATCCGAAACAGATTTCAACCCCGCAAAATGAATCACAGAATCAATTGGGCAATTTTCGCTAAGAGCTATTTGGAAAACTTCATTCAAAAAATCAAAATTTTTAATATCTCCTTTTTTTAAAACTAGCCGGTTTTCATTTTTAATTTTTTTAATAGATGATTCTTTCGATTGTAAATAATTGATAGAGTTTCCTGAAGTATTTTCAAGATTATCGATTATGTACAATTTGAAATAATTTTCAAGAAGTATAGAGCAAGTGTGACTTCCAATAAATCCCAGTCCACCTGTTATTAAAATTCCTTTCAATCTCATAATTTGTAATAATTTAAAAACCACTCACAAAATATTTTTGAACCTTCTTCAATTGAAATAGTTGACTCATACCCTACCCATTTTTTCAAATTATCGCAATCTGAAAGAGTTTGAATAACCTCTCCTGGCTGATTAGGCATAAATTCTTTAATAGCTTTGGTATTGAGATTTTTTTCTAAAAGCTCTATAAAATACATAAGATCTACCGTCTTAGAATTACCGATATTAAAAATTTTATATGGAGCAAAAGATGTTGAAGTATCTGGAAAGTTTTTATCAAAATTTTTATTTATTGTTGCTGGTTTTTTGCAACATCGATAAACGCCTTCAATAATATCATCGATAAAAGTGAAATCTCTTTTCATATTTCCATAATTAAATATCTTGATAGGTAATTTTTCTAAAATCGATTTTGCAAAAATCATAGGGGACATATCAGGCCTCCCCCAAGGTCCATAAACGGTAAAAAATCTTAGTCCAGTACACGGTAATTGATAAATATTACTATAGGAATGAGCTATTAATTCATTCGATCTTTTTGTTGCAGCATAAAGACTTACTGGATGGTTAACATTATCATCCTCACTATAAGGAAGTTTAGTATTTCCTCCATATACAGAACTACTTGAAGCAAAAATAAAATTTTTGACTTTAAATTTTGCGCTCAAATCTATTAAGTTGGTAAAACCTACCAAATTACTCTTAATGTAAAGATGTGGATTTTTGATAGAGTATCTTACCCCTGCTTGAGCTGCCAAATTAACAACAACTTTAGGTTGATATTCTTCAAAAATAATTTCAAGACTTTCTAAATCTTCTATAGATGAATGTACGAATTTCCAATTTTTAGATGATTTACTTAATAAGTTCAGTTTTTCTAAACGAATCTTTTTTAAATTAATATCATAGTATTCATTTAAATTATCTATTCCAATTACAAAATAACCTGAAGTAATTAACTTTTTTACAAGACTAAAACCTATAAATCCAGCTGCTCCAGTAATTATTATTGTTTCCTTATAATCTTTCATAATTCAAAATTAAGAAATAATAATTTATAAATATATACTCTACATAAATCAAATTAATACATATTAAATATAAATTATTAAAATCATTCGGAAATCTTTAAATCAACTAAAAGTAATGGTTTAATATAAAAAATAATTAAATCAATCATCCATCGATATTTATAGTAATTATGCCTAAAGTAGATAAAGTAGCATTAATTACAGGGATTACAGGTCAAGACGGAAGTTATCTCGCAGAATTCCTTCTCAAAAAAGGATATAAAGTTCATGGGATAAAAAGAAGGTCAAGCAGTCTGAATACTTCAAGGATTGATCATTTATATGAAGATCCACATGTAAATAATCGAGATTTTTTGTTGCATTATGGAGACTTAACGGATAGTACAAATTTAATAAGACTTATCCAACAAATTGAGCCAGATGAAATTTATAATTTAGCGGCTCAAAGCCATGTAGCAGTTAGTTTTGAAACCCCTGAATATACAGCGAATTGTGATGCATTGGGTCCTTTAAGAATTCTTGAAGCTGTCAGATTACTTGGTTTTACAAATAAAACTAAAATATATCAAGCCAGTACAAG
>MDSZ01012268.1_pt1 | contig 10489 bp, 6 predicted proteins | sample 811201 | NCBI WGS metagenome assembly MDSZ01 (sample SAMN05326647, study PRJNA326480) | marine metagenome | isolation source: seawater | place: Indian Ocean: North | collected 2010
GGTGTTTTTTTGTGGAGCATCAATCATTATACGGAACTATTTACGTTTGAGTACAATTTAATTAATCCACTCTTATTAGGGTGGTTGTCAGCAGGAACGAGTTATTTTTTAAGCATGTTGTTAAATGACTTTGGAATAAAAATCTTTATTAAAGGGGGTGATGAAAAATGAAACGACGCAATATTGCAGAAGTTCGTCGTTGTTGCAACGGCAGTATACTCACGCGGGTAGCGCCCGCATTCAATTAAACTTTTAAGGAGAAAATAGTTATGTCTAACGGTAGTAAAAGTCTAGCCAACAAAGGGGGTGCAAAAAATCCGCCTGTTTTTGGTGTAAAAAACCCCGGTTCGGTGGCAAATAAGTGCCCGGCGAATGCTGGCAAAGGTGTTATTGGTAAAAGCGCACCAAAGACAAAAAAAGCATAGGAAAAGGTAAAAATGTCAAAACAACTTCTTATGGAGTATTTTGAGCTTTGCCCAGAAGGTCGCTGCCCGGTAGATGTGCTCACTGAGTCAGAAAAGCGTAAAGCTATGAACGAGGGGGCCGTCTATTTGGTTGGCATATGCCAAAAATCAGGCACGAAAAACGGCAATGGCCGGGTTTACGGCAAGCAGATATTGGAAAGAGAGGTCGAGAACTACCAAAAAGCCATATCTGAACGTAGGTCTTTAGGTGAACTTGATCATCCCGATGACAGTGTAATTAATTTAAAGAATGCCTCTCATCTAGTAACAAAAATGTGGTGGGATGGTGACAATGTTATGGGAAAGATAGAGGTGTTGGACACACCATCAGGAAAAATCTTAAAAGCTTTGGTGCAATCTGGCGTAAAGTTGGGCATTTCCTCTAGAGGCTTGGGCTCCGTGAAGCAAAAGAATGGAGTTACTCTTGTAGAAGACGATTTTCAATTAATTTGTTTTGATATGGTGTCTGAGCCATCAACGCCTGGCGCCTATCTGTCGCCCTCCAAGGCCAAGATGAGTGTTGGTGTGAGTCCTCAAATAAATCAATATATTAGTGAGTCTAACACAAGAAAAAACAAGATTGATGATCTAATTGATTCAATATTAAGAGATTGAAATGAAAGTAAGAGAATTTAAGAAAATTTTAAAACCCATAGTGGAACAAACAGTTAAAGAAGTTTTGCTAGAACAGGGTGTTTTGTCTAGCGTTGTGACAGAAGTAGTTAAAGGAATGCAGTCTGGAGGTGTTACTTTAGTTAGCGAGAACGTTGAAAAGGAAGACACTTCAAATAAAGAAGATGATATGCAAGAAAAATATGAAAAAGAAAGGCAGGCTAGAATTAAGAGATTAAATGAATCTGCTGGCTTCGATGTTTTTGAGGGCACAAGGAGCCTACCGCCTGAGTCGTCTAAGTCGCCCCTATCTGGAGTGTCTGCTGCCGATGAGGGTGTGGACATTAGTGGTATACTAAGTCTCGCAAGCAACAAATGGAAAAAGTTGATTTAAAAAGAGGAAAAAATGTCAAAAAATTTTAATGTAGAAGTTACTTTAGATCAAGTGGGTGGCAACGTTGGTAGGTTAATAAAGAGATTTATTAAGAAGGTCAAAAAGGAAAGAATTGTAGAAGACTATTTAGAAAAAAGCCGCTATGTTAAGCCTTCAGAAAAAAGAAGAAGAAAAAAACAAAAAAACTTGCAAAACGCAAGAAAAGCGCAACAAGAACAAGATAGAAAACTAAATATTAAGTACAAGTAGGAGAAAAGCATGTCATCATTTTCATTCGATGCGAAAACTAATGAGCCAATTTTTGGCGGATCTCATGGAGCTGGCCTGAGAAACGTTGGCTCCTATCAAGTATCTGGGCATCCGTTTATCACCGGTTCGACAAACTTAGACAACAACAAAGTTCATATGGTAGTCTTTGATTTCGTTGCAAAGTCTTTTACAGTCTTCAATCGAAACCACAACAATGGGGAAGATCTTAGAGTGCACTTTCAAAGCGGCTCAGGAACTACTGCATTAACGAAAGCCGGAGAAACAGGCGCGCAAACAATTGCAGCCGGTTCAGATGTAATAGCAAATCATCACTTCATAACAGTCGCCGCGCCCAGCGGTAGTGTTACATTCAACACAAAGTGCAAGAATTTTTACATATCTAACGGTTCTGGCGTGAATAACCTATCTTATCAAGTTTTGGCTGAGTTGACGGGAATTCCAGAGCAAAGAATGTTTAATTTAACTGGTTCCGGAATTACTGAATAGGGACAAAATGAATGGCTACAGCATCAGGAAGTATAGCGTATCTAGGAGCAGCCAGATTTCAAGGATTCTGGGACGCGTCCACTAATAACGCCACAGGCTCCGGCCTGCCAGGTGGAAAGTGGAATAATATAGCCGATGCTGGCATGAAAGGCCTCTTCAGCACAGGAAGTCAAAATCCTAGCGGCTATGCTGGCGATCATTTGGTATCAGCCAGCGCTGGTGACTATTGGCAAGTAACCGGCTCCACCGCCGCTCAGGCAAACACCGGCGTTGCGGGCACCCACAACGTCGGCGGCATTGTAAGCTGGCAACTAAACGATTGGTGCGTATATTCTGCATCTGCCGGCAGCACCGGTGAGTGGGTTAGGTTGGGCTACCAAGACACGATCGCTTCGGTCATAGTTGGTGATCTTTCCGCTCCTGATGTTTTTCATCTTACCGGGGGAGCCAACACACACGTCGTGTTTGTTACTGGCACAGTCGACTCAAGTGTTGTTTTTAGTGGTTCAAAAAACTTTACCTTTGATTACGACAACAATAGTTTAGGCGTAACCGGCACTTTCGTTCTTGACGGCAACGCAACACTTGGTGATGGTGACAGCGATGTCACAACAGTTAACAGCAGACTCACAGCTTCTGCTGGATTGTATGTCTATGAAAAGGCCAGCTTCCACAACGATCTCGTCGGTCGCGCCGACGTCTCCCTGGGTACGAACGGCACCCATGTTACGACTGTAAATGGACAATTGACAGCCTCAGAAGGTATATTGGCGGAGAAAAAGTCTACTTTTAGTTCTTCTGTCCTCATAGCCGACGATACTAGGCTGTACTTTGGAAAGGATCAGGATGCTTATATTGAATTTGACGAAACTAGCTTAATCATTTCAGGCGCCAGCCCTGCAGGCGGAACTAAAATATCTGGAAATCTTGTTGTCGGAGCTGACGCAAGTGACGACTTTTTGGTTAACTCTCGCCTCACTGCATCAGAGGGAATTAGATCACTTAAAAAATCTTATTTTGCCACTGATATTGAAGTCGACGGTCTTGCTAAATTTGATGGCTATGTCATACTTGGAAATGCAGCGAGTGATGTCACTGTAGCCACCAGCCAATTCACTGCTTCGGAAGGAATTCTTGCTAGCAAAAAGTCTACCTTTAGCGCATCAGTGCTCGTTACCGATGACACAAAGGTATATTTTGGCAATGACCACGATGCATATATTGAGTTTGATGACACTCATTTAATTATCTCTGGAGCGTCTCCAGCCGGCACCAGGGTTTCTGGAAACATTGTCCTTGGAAACGATGCTAGCGACATTGTAACTGTTTCTGCTCGCCTTACAGCTTCAGAAGGTATATTGGCGAGCAAGAAGTCATACTTTAATGACTCTGTTGTATTAGGAGACGCAGCTGCAGACGTAGTGAGTGTTAGCGGTCAGTTAACCGCCTCAGAAGGAATTAGCGCTACAAAGAAATCAACCTTTAGTGCAACCACGTTAATTTCTGATGATACTAAATTATATTTTGGAGATGACCACGACTCTTATATTGAGTTTGACGAGACTAATTTAGTTATATCAGGATCCGGCGGCTCTGGAGGGGGCGTTACAGTTTCCGGTACTTTGCTCGTTAGCGATAATACTCAAATTGATGGCTTTTTAGACGTTGATACGATCAGAAGAAGAGGAGACTCAGACAACTTCATTACTATTAGCTCAACCGGCCATGACCAAAGAATCCACAACAATTCGATAATTAATACGGCCCAAGCATCTAACGGTACAGGCAGCGTCCAGATAAACCAATCCATGAAAGATTTGGATTTTCTTATATATCCAAATTCCCATGTTGACGGACCACTATACTCAGTGTGGGTTTCGGGCTCTGATGGCGTTGTGCATTCAAACTATGGAATGCACGTGCACGACGACAAGAAGATAGTATTCGGTGATGATAACGATTCTCACATAGAGTACGACACTGGCGGCATTAACGATTATTTGGTTATATCTGGATCCTCGGCCGGCTTAGTTCTTTCTGGTACGAGTGTTATCATTGATGGAACACTTGAAGGTGCTAGTCCTCTATCTGTTGGGGACGTGTTGTTGGCAGATGATAAAAAGATTTATTTTGGTACCGATTCCGACGCGTATATCGAATACGACAGCAGCTTCCTAATTATATCAGGAGCTAGTCCGCTAGGTACCAAGGTATCTGGAAACATCATACTAGGTGGTGCAAGTGACCAAACGACGATCTCCGGCCCCTTGGTGCTCCTCAGCGACGTCGCAGCCGGTACCGGAGCATCGCCAATCGACGTGGCCCTCAACGGAAATTTATCCTGTTCGGCTAATTTAACAGTTGGTGGCAATCTATTAGTTAATGGCACCACAGTTACACAAGACGTTGTTAATAGTGTAATCCAAGATCCAATTATAGGTCTAGGGTATGGGGTCACAGGATCCACGGATGCATCAACAGGCTCAGCAGGAGACCGCGGCCTTGTCATGGGGATCACAGGATCCAACGCCGTTGCAATGATATGGGACAATAGCGCGACTCAATTTGCTTTTGTCACCACAGCCAACAACCCTGATGACATTGAAATCACCCCAGCCACCTATGAAGATCTAAGAGTCTCCGCCATTGATATTGGAGGAGCGGCAATATTAAGCGATCATGGTGTTACTAAAGTACAGCACACCGTAACTGGAGCCCTTGGTGGCCTCAAGCATGATGCTGGTAAGCTTTTTATTGACCTTAAGAACCTACCTTCCGGCACAACCAATATTGTACCGTCTGATTTAATGGCCTTCCAAGATGGCCACGGTTCAGGGTCAACTAGAGTGCTTCCGGTTTCGAAATTAATAAATCTGGTCACCGCTAGTGCTTCTGTGACAGCCCTCAACAATAAAGCTGAGAGTCGCTTACTCACGATTGGAAGCACGACTACTGAACTTGATGGTGAGGCAAACCTTACTTATGATGGCACTACTTTTACAATTAATGATGATGCAAAGATAAACGATGATTTTCCTTTCTATTTTGGAAGTGATAGTGATGCTCTCATAAAATATCGTGAAACAGGTGATAACCTTTTAGTTATATCAGGCTCAAAAGGTTCAGCAGGTGGATTAGTTCTTTCCGGCTCAAAACTGTTTTTTGACGGCGGAATGGTTTCTAGCGGTACTGTTGCCGGCGCCGGGAGCTACCTAGGAGTCACAGCAACTGGCCAAGTGGTACTAGACGAGACACCCGGGGGTAGTGGAGCCGGCGGAGACATAACTTCAGTGGTCGCTGGTGATGGTCTTTCTGGAGGGGCAGCATCTGGCGACGCAACTGTCTACCTGAACTTAAATGAACTTTCCGGAAGCCGAACTCACCCACTGGCTGCGGATCACATCGCAGTGTTGGACAGTGGAGATAAGGGCACCAAGAAGCTTACGATCACAAATTTAGTTTCCGCAATCACTGCCTCAAACGGTGGACTCGATGCAACATCAGGCAAGCTTTCCATTAGCGGATCCGCACTAGCCGACGGCACAGTCAGCTTCAGCAATGATCAAATCATTTTTATTGACTCAGACGGATCCCCCAAGAGAGAAACAATTGCAGATCTCTTTGCAGCGATCTCTGGCACCACTGCAGAGTTTAATAACGTTACAGCAACTGTAACTTCTACAGCAGCAGTCTTCTCTGGTTCTGGGATTAGCACCATACACAAAGTTAATGCTGATCATCTAGCTGCTGTAGGTAACTCAACCGCTGCAATATTCTCTGGTTCAGGCGTCAGCACAATTCATAAAGTCAACGCCGATCATCTGGCTGCAGTTGGAAATTCTACAGCCGCGGTGTTCTCCGGATCAGGAATTAGTACAATCCACAAAGTTACCTCTGACCATTTAAATGTTGGTGGTAACGTAGTGTTGAGTGGTCTTGCAAGTGGGTCGCTAGCAGGACAAGGCAGCTACCTTGGTATTACAACAACCGGGCAAATTGTTTTAGCAGCTCCAACTTCTTCTGCCGGCGACGGAGATATAACAGCCGTTATCGCTGGGGACGGATTGTCTGGCGGCGCTACTTCTGGTAATGCTACTTTATATTTAAATCTAAATGATCTTTCTGGTTCTAGAACACATCCACTAGCAGGCGACCACATTGCAGTTCTAGATAGCGGCGATAAAGGAACTAAAAAGCTAACAATTACAAATCTTGTTTCCTCTATGACTGCTTCCAACGGAGGTTTAGACGCCACTTCAGGAAAGCTGTCAATTAGCGGATCCGCCCTGGCTGACGGGACAGTTAGCTTTGACAACGACCAGATTATTTTCATAGATTCAGACGGATCTCCCAAGCGTGAAACCATTACAGATTTGTTTTCCGCCATATCTGGTACTACAGCTGAATTTAATAATGTGACAGCGACAGTTACTTCCACTGCCGCAGTATTTTCTGGCTCTGGAACTAGTACTATACACAAAGTCACTTCTGATCATCTTAACGTCGGAGGAAATGTAGTTCTCACCGGGCTGGCTAGCGGATCGTTGGCAGGACAAGGAAGCTATCTTGGTATCACAACCAGTGGCCAAATTGTTTTAGCGGCTCCTACTTCCTCTGCCGGTGACGGCGATATAACAGCTGTTATTGCTGGTGATGGGTTGTCAGGTGGCGCCACTTCAGGAAACGCAACTCTTTATTTAAATTTAAATGACCTTTCTGGCTCTAGAGCACACCCGCTAGCAGGTGATCATATCGCAGTTCTAGATAGTGGAGACAAAGGAACTAAGAAGCTGACAATCACAAATCTTGTCTCTTCCATAACTGCTTCGAACGGTGGCTTAGACGCCACTTCAGGAAAGCTGTCAATTAGTGGTTCTGCACTAGCCGACGCGACAGTCAGTTTTGACAATGATCAGTTTATTTTTATAGATTCAGATGGCTCACCTAAGCGCGAAACTATTACAGACTTGTTCTCTGCTATTTCTGGCACTAGTGCTGAATTTAACAATGTAGCGGCGACAGTTACCTCTACCGCCGCAGTATTTTCTGGATCTGGAATTAGCACCATACATAAAGTCAACGCTGATCACTTAACAGCTGTGGGTAATTCAACTGCTGCGATATTCTCTGGATCTGGAATTAGTACAATTCACAAAGTTAACGCTGATCACTTAGCAGCCGTGGGTAACTCAACTGCCGCAATATTCTCAGGCTCAGGAACCAGTACGATTCATAAAATAACCTCTGATCATCTTAACGTCGGAGGCAATTTGGCACTTACTGGTTTGTCTAGTGGATCATTAGCCGGCCAAGGAAGTTACCTAGGTATTACTACTACAGGCCAAGTTGTGCTAGCAGCTCCTACATCTTCAGCAGGTGGTAGTGGAGACATCACTGCAGTGGCTGCTGGTGACGGGTTGTCAGGAGGAGCAGCGTCCGGTGACGCAACGCTGTATTTAAATTTAAATGAGCTTTCTGGTTCTAGAACTCATCCTCTGGCGGCTGATCACTTAGCAGTTGTCGATAGTGGCGATAAAGGCACCAAGAAGCTAACAATTACAAACTTAGTGTCTGCGATTACAGCCTCTAATGGAGGTCTTGATGCAACGTCTGGCAAACTTTCGATTAGTGGTTCTGCACTAGCAGATGGCACCGTTGCGGTTGGAAGCGACGAGTTCATTTTCATAGACTCAGACGGCTCACCCAAGAGGGAAACTTTAGCGGACCTAGCTTCAGCAATGGCCGGCTACGGACTAGCTGAATCTAGCGGCCAATTGGTATTACATTTTGCTGAGCTTGGTGGTGTAGCACTAGGCAGCACAGATTCTATTGCGATCTTAGACAACAACACCTCTACCAAAAGAGTCACCATATCAGGCTTCGGTGACTATTTGTGTGGAAGCAACGGCGGTTTAGCTCACACTAGCGGCGTATTGACGGTCTCCGGCTCGAACTTAGCAGACGGTACTGTTGATTTTGACAATGATCAGTTCATGTTCATAGATTCAGATGGGTCTCCCAAGAGAGAAACAATAACTGATTTGTTCTCTGCTATATCTGGTACGACTGCTGAGTTTAACAATATCACAGCCACAGTGACTTCAAATGCAGCAGTCTTCTCTGGTTCTGGAATCTCAACGCTTCACAAAGTCGCCTCACAGACTTCATATGCCAGTGTATTCTCTGGTTCCGGTACCAGTACAATCCACAAAATTAACGCAGATCATGTAGCAATTGTTGGTAGCTTGGACCTGGGCGATCAACACATTACAAACGTTGGGGACATATCTCTAGATTCTATTTCTTCTGATGCTTCTCTTGTCACAATCAATGCACCCAGTGAGATTGCGAATAGCTCTACCGGAGGCGCAACTGCTTTAATTATTGACAACGACGACACTGACGAGATTGCCTTGGCAATTGAGGCATCAAACATTGACGCCGATGTTATTGATATTTCAGCAGACGCTGTTACAACTGCAAATGTGATAGATATTTCTGCAGATGAGTTATCATCAGGCAAGGCGTTGAATATTGTCTCTAACTCTAGCAACACTACTGCACGCAATATTGCGCTCATACATCAAGATCATGCATCCGCCACAGCAGCAACCACTCTGCGCGTTGTGCAAGATTCAACCGCGCCAGGGCTGCATGTTCAAGGCCCTGTTGTAACTGGTGTTGCATCGACGCCAAGCAACAACTCAAGTGGTCAAACCGTCACTGTCGCAAATATGTTAAAAGGAACTCACACGGCAATGAACCGAGGATCAAGTCAGACAGATACTTTTGACACGGCCGCTAATATAGTCGGTGCTATCCCCAACGCTGTGGTTGGAGATGCTTTTGAGCTTTTAATCCTTAACATCGGCATGAACACTGTAACTTTTGCAGGAGGTACAGGGATAACCAACCTGGCCGGCTCTGCAGCATCATTCGACATTGCAGCAAACAACGGAAGAATGTTTAAGTTCGTCTTGCAAAACGTCGGCGGTGGCTCCGAAGCGGTAACAATGTGTCCTCTTTCTGATTCTTTTGCTACAACTTCGTAGCCAGGTTGCCTTAAGGCTTCCATCTCTATATAAATTTGTCATTTTCATCATGTGTGTACTATTTATTCTGACAAAGAGTCCCTTAGGAGCGTGATAATGTCAGACATGTTAGAACAAGCAATAATAGATGCCGCAGCTTTAAGAGATGCCGCCACAAAAAACGCAGAAACTTTGGTTTTAGAAAAGTTCTCTGACGAGATTCGAAATGCCGTCGACGTAATATTAGAGCAAGAAGCACCTACCGATATGGAAGACCCTCTTCTTTCTTTTGATTCAGACACCCCCAGCGAGCCATCCGATCAAGCCGGAGCCTCTCCAGCGACACCGGAGTCTTCGGTCATGCAACACATTCCTCTTGCAGCAACTTCCGCTAGCGATGAGGTCGTGGAGATCTCCTTAGATCAGCTTATAAAAGAGATGCGTGATTTTAATGAGGAAATGGATAGTATCGAATCTGATTTTGATATCTCAGAAGGCTTCCCAGATCTCACAGGCGACGGAAAAGTCACACAAGCTGACATCCTTAAGGGAAGAGGCGTTGATCTAAAAGGTGACAAAAAAGACAAAGATGGCGACGATGACAAGGAAGAACAAAACGAAGTTTTGGACCTTGACGAAGATTTAGACTTTATCGCAGAAGAAGAGGAACTCGACGAAATGTTGGATTTTCTAAACGAAGATGAGCATGACGATGACGATGAGGATGACGATGATGACGCGGTGAAAGGCCCACCGATCGCCAACCCGACGAGCCGGCGGCCTCCTCCGAACCTCGCTGAAGATTTAGACTTTTTAAGCGAAGAGGAAGAGCTTGATGAAGAGGCCGAACTCGACGAAGACCTTTTAGAAGAAATCGCTGAGGCCCTAACTGTTGATATTCACCCTGTAAAAAGCGGGTGGGCAGGAACCCCTGAGAGCCAACTTCAACTGGCCGAAGAAGAGCTTTTAGCTTTAGAGCAAGACTCAAAAGTTAGAGAAGAAAAAGAAGCGCTCAGAAAGGCAGTTAAAAAATTAGACGCCGTTAATGAGGGCGTTACGAACGAAAATAAAAAACTACAATCCTCTTTGGAAGAAGCAAAGAAGGTTATAGAAAAACTTAGAGATACAGTTTATGTTATGAAGGAGAAACTTGATTCAACAAGCGTCTCCAACGCAAAACTACTCTATCAGAATAAGGCATTAAACAGCGACTCCTTAAATGAGCGACAAAA
>MDSZ01045204.1_pt1 | contig 10489 bp, 8 predicted proteins | sample 811201 | NCBI WGS metagenome assembly MDSZ01 (sample SAMN05326647, study PRJNA326480) | marine metagenome | isolation source: seawater | place: Indian Ocean: North | collected 2010
TCCTAAAGAACCTTGACATGTCATGTAATAAGATAATGGATATCCAAAAGGTCTAATTGATGATGCTTCCATTTCGGCACCGAAGAAAAAGATGCCAATCGAGAAAATAAACCAAATTGCTAATGTAATAAAAAGCAAACCTCTGGTCTTTTCCCAGTGTTGTTGTTGTTTTGACATTTTTTTGCCTCCCTATAGGTTAAAAGATGAAACATTACTTAAAATGAAGTAGATTGAAAGCCTTAATATTATCGAAATTAGGGCTTTTTTGCAGTATAATACAACCAGAGGTATATAAATGGTATTAAAATACAAATTCAATCTGAAAGATATAACCCTTGAGGATTTCAAGGTTTATTTCCTGGCAATGTTTAAATCTATTTTGCCTAAGAAAAAAATAAAAAATTTAGATGATCTAGAGACGTTTATTCGAAAAAAATCTGCATGGGTTTCACAAGTCACGCTTTACAATTATTTAAAAACTAGAATGGGAACAAAGTACGTTCTTCATTTTGATAACGAGGAGCTTTTGTCATCAATTAATAAAGCAAAATGGAATATTTACTCTGTTGCGCTTCAAGATTTAACTTTTTTTAGCTTTTCCTATTTGAATTCTATGTTTAATTATGAAGACATAATAAAATCAAAAGATATTTTTAATTCAATTTTAGAAAATGAAAAACAAAATGGAATGCCAGAGGATGTAATTAATAGTGCTAAGCTATCTTTTGATGAAAGATTTCAAAAAATAAATTGGAAAAGTCATCATACATCTTTACCATTCAACGATAGTGCTTTAGCTTTATACAAGTGGGCTCCGATAGCAGACGAGCTTAAAACTTTGGATAGAAAAATTGTTTTAAATTCGATGATTTTAAAATGGGATAATATAAAAGAAGAATTTTCTAAATTAATCAGTTTTTAAGTATTTTTTCTTTCGTTTACTAAACTTTCTACCACACTCGGATCAGCTAAGGTTGTCGTATCTCCAAGTTGCTCGTGTTCATTTGCTGCTATTTTTCTAAGAATTCTTCTCATAATTTTACCAGATCTAGTTTTTGGTAAACCAGGAGAAAAATGGATTAAGTCTGGCGTTGCAATAGGACCTATTTGCTTTCTTACCCAAAGTTTTAGGTCTCTCTCTAAATCTCCACTAGGATTTTCACCTACATTTAAAGTCACATAACAGTATAAACCATTACCCTTAATGTCATGTGGATATCCTACAACTGCAGCCTCCGCAACTTTTGGGTGAGCCACAAAAGCACTTTCAATTTCTGCAGTTCCTAAATTGTGTCCAGATACTATAATCACATCATCTACTCTTCCTGTTATCCAATAATAGCCGTCTTTATCTCTTCTACAGCCATCCCCAGTAAAATATTTACCATCAAACTGAGAGAAATACGTTTCAATAAATCTGTTATGATCGCCGTAAACAGTCCTCATTTGACCAGGCCATGATTGAGAAATACACAATCTTCCCTTTGCTTCTCCTTTCAAAACTTTCCCATCTTGATCAACTATGACTGGTTTGATTCCATAGAAAGGTTTTGTTGCAGACCCAGGCTTTAAATCAATAGCACCAGTTTGTGGACTAATTAATATACCACCAGTTTCTGTTTGCCACCAAGTATCTACGATTGGGCATTTACCATCCCCAACTGTTTTATAATACCATTGCCATGCTTCAGGATTTATCGGTTCTCCGACAGTACCAAGCAATTTAAGACTTTTTCTTGAAGTTTTTTTAACAGGACCATCACCCTCTCTCATCAATGCTCTAATCGCTGTTGGAGCAGTATAAAAAATATTTACTTTATATTTATCAACTATTTGCCACCATCTTGAGCTATCAGGGTAAGTTGGTATTCCTTCAAACATAATAGTCGTGGCCCCATTTGCTAGAGGACCATATATTATATAACTGTGACCAGTGATCCAACCAATATCAGCAGTACACCAATATATATCTTTTGGTTTATAGTTAAAAATATATTGATGGGTCATAGAAGCATAAACCATATAACCACCCGTTGTGTGCAAAACACCTTTTGGTTTTCCTGTAGAACCAGAAGTATACAAAATGAAAAGAGGATCTTCAGCATTCATTTCTTCAGGTTCACAAGTTGTTGAGGCTTTTTTTGTTATCTCATGATACCAAACATCTCTACTCTCATCCCAATTAATTCTGTTACCTGTTCTTTTCACAACTATACATTTTTTTACATTTGGACAGTTTAATAAAGCTTCATCAGTTATAGACTTTAATGGTATAATTTTACCTCCTCTTAGTCCTTCATCAGCAGTAATAACATAATCAGATTTACAATCATTAATTCTTCCTGAGATACTGTCAGGCGAGAAGCCACCAAAAATTATTGAGTGTATTGCTCCAATTCTAGCGCACGCTAACATGGTGTAAGCTAATTCAGGAATCATTGTTAAATATATTGTTACCCTATCACCTTTTTTAATTCCTAAATCTTTTAATGCATTTGCAGTTTTTGATACTTCATTATGTAATTGTTTATAAGATATTTTCTTTTGAACTTTAGGATCATCGCCAACCCAAATGATTGCAGTTTTATCCTTATTTTTTTTAAGATGTCTATCTATGCAGTTTGCAGATGCATTTAGAGTACCATCATAAAACCATCTTATATGAACATCTGTTTTGCTATACTTCACATCTTTTATTTTTTTATATGGTTTTATCCAAGTAATTCTTTTTCCCTCTTTTTTCCAAAAATCATCGTTATGTTTAATTGAATCACTATATTTTTTTTCGTATTGTCTTTTATTGACGAAGGCTTTATTAATCCAATCGGATTTTGTTTGATAAATTAGTTCTTGAGAAAGATTTTTATTAGTCGCCTTCTTATTTTTTAATTTAGAAGTCTTTGAATTTTTCTTTTTTTTAAAATCCCTACTTCTCTTTTTTTTTAATTTTTTACGGGATTTTTTTTTTGGTCTTCTAGCCATTTTTTTAATTTTATCTGATATTACTCATCTTATTTAAGATTTTCCAGCTTTTAGTATCAATTGGCATTACTGATAATCTGCTTTGTTTTATCAATGCTAAATTTTTAAGATTCCTATTTTTTTTGATCATTTCTAATGTAACTGGTTTATTAAGGTATTGTTTAAAGCCCACTTTGACCGCTACGAACTTTTCATCTTTATCGGTAGGGTCGATAAAGGACTCTTTTATTACTTCTACGATACCTACAATTTCTTTTCCAATATTTGAGTGATAAAAAAAACAAAGGTCGCCCTTTTTCATTTTTCTCAAATTTTTCGCAGCTTGAAAATTTCTCACACCATCCCAAACAGCGCCATTTTTTCCAGCTTCTTTTTGTTGGTCTATTGACCAAACATTTGGCTCTGATTTAAGTAACCAGTAGTGCATATATTTTTTCCCATTTAATATTTTTTTTGTTAATATTTGTTTATGTTTAAGTTTATATTCTTATTAATTTTTTTTCTAACTAAATTTTCCAATTCATACTCTGATGAATGGTTTACAAGCGCTGGAGATTATAACTCCTCAAAATATTCTAATCTTGATTATATTAACAAAGATAATATACAAAATCTTGAAACTGCTTGGGTTTATAAAAATGGATATGTTTCTGACAGAACTAAATCAATAAGTAACAATCAATCAACACCTATTTTTACTGGAAAGAGTCTTTTAGTTACTAGTTTAGATAATTTTGTTATTTCACTAAATCCAGAAACTGGAAAAGAGAAATGGAGACTAAAATTAAAAAGTCCTACTGCTAAAAGAGGTATGACTTTCTTTGAGGGAAATATTTTTGTTCCTAGTTTTGAAGGTGTTTATGTTATAAATGAAGAAAGTGGAAATCTTAATAATTCGTTTGGAAAATTTGGATTAATTGGAACTGGTGATAAAGAAGTTTCATTAGTTCCACCTATAGTCCTCAAGGATAAAATTTATATTGTATATAAGACATTTTTATCAAGTCATGATTTACCATCTGGAAAACTAAATTGGAGATTAGATTTGAACGGAGCTAGAGTATGGTCAGGTGTTTCTTTTGACAAAGAAACAAAGTCTATAGTTTTTGTTACAAGTAATTTAGTCAATCTTTTAGGAAATACAAACATAGAGAATGATTTTTCAAATAGTGCTGTAGTTGTTGACTCACTGACAGGTAAACTAAGATGTAGATTTAAAGATACAATTCATGATCACTGGGATCTCGATATGGTTGGCAATCCAATTTTGCTAAAAAAAAAAGATCAGACTGAAAAAATTGCTTATGCTTTTTCTAAAACTGGCAATACATTTGTTATAGGATTAAAAAGCTGTGAGTTAAAAAATTTAAATTCTATTAATAAAATTAAAACTTCTAGTAAAACTCTTATAAAAGGTGAAACATATTCTGATTATCAGATCGAGGTCTCAAATCCTATAAATTTGATGAATTTAAAATATAATTTAGAGGAGTATTTAAACTATATTTCAGAAGATAAAATTAATTATGAATATGTGAAACATAGAACAAGAAATACCAAATCAGAGACAAGCTATATCCCACTTTCCTTAGACTACGATGTTATAATGCTCGGGTTACATGGAGGGCCTGAGTGGCCAGGTGGAACCAGTGACAAACTTAATAACCAAATTGTAATTCCAACAAATCATTATCCATGGATAGTTCGTATCTATTATACTTGCTGTAGTAAGAAAAAAGTCTCAGAAGTCAAAAGAAAGTTTGATTTATCTTTAAGAAATCTTACCAATTTAAAAGGTTACTATACTTACCAAAAAAAATGTAAGTCTTGTCATGGTAAAAGAAAAAATGGTTTTTACGAGCCAGAATTTACAGGGGATAAATATGTTCCATCACTAAATGGAATAAGCACTCTTAAAAAATTTGAATCTTTAAAAAATTTAAAAAGTTTTATTTACGCTCATAAATATTCCTCAAAATTAAATATTAACAAAAGTGAGCTTGATTCTCTTATAAAATATTTCACTAAAAGGGATGAATATTTAATAGAAAACGATGTGTATAGAATTGATGGGAGGTGGCAACTATTGCTGGATAAATACGGAAACTTCGCATCAATACCACCACATGGAAAAATTACTGCATTTTCAATAGAAGATGGAAATAAAAATTGGCAAGTCCCTTTTGGAGAAAAAAAATATAAAAATAATAAAATTATTTACGGTGATATGAATTTTGGAGGCTTACTGTCAACCAAAGGAAATTTAATTTTTGCAACTGGAACTACAGATAAAAAAATAATTGCAATTAACTCTTTAAATGGAGAAAAAATATGGCATAAACAAATTGAATTTGCCGGTTCGTCTCCACCTATGACATATTACTATAAAGGAGAGCAGTATATAATAATAAATTCAAGTGGTGGTAGATACTATGGCTACGAGAATAAATTAGGTGATGCAATATATGCTTTTAAGCTTTTATGATTAAGTAAGTTAATATTATAATTTTATGAACGATAGGTAAATAAATTGAAATCTGATCTTTATGAAATAATTAAACTTTTTCAACAAGGCAAAATAGAAGAGTCAAAAATTAAATGTGAAAATATAATTCAGAGTGAAATTAATAATTCTGAAGTATTTAATGTCTATGCTTTTATTTTATATCAACAAGGAAAATTTGAGGATGCATTAAATAATTGGCAAAACGCAATTAAAATAAATCCAAACTATATCGAAGCTTATAATGGTATCGGTAATGCGTATAAAAAATTAAATCACCTTAATAAAGCAATAACAAATTTTAAAAAAGCAATAGAAATTAATCCTAATTATTTAGAGGCAAGATTGAATCTATCAAACGTTTTAATGCAATCAGAAAATTTTAATCAAGCAATAAAAACATTTAATGACGTTATTAAAATTGATTCAAATAATATTGATGCTTATTATGGGAAAGCTTTAGCACTCCATAAGTTATTTAAATCCAAAGAGGCTATTGAAATTTATGAAAAGGCATTAAGTATAAATAAAAACCATCCTACAATTTATAACGACATGGGGGTAAGTTATTTACAATTAAAAAATTGGGAAGAGGCAGCTAATTGTTTTGTAAAATCATTTGATTTAGACCCTAACAATAAAAATGCATTTATAAATTTAGTAAATCTTCTGACTTTTTATCGGCCAAAAAAAATAAATTCAAATTCTATTATTAAAACAAATGATTTATTAGCAAAAATCAACTTTAAATATAGTCCCGATAAAAAAATTACTGATGATGAAATAATTGAATTTTATTTTAAAATTAATAAGGTTCTTCAAGATAATTTTGTAGATAATAATTTTGAAAACGAGCAAATATTTAGAAGAAACCAAATAGACCTTAACTGTAAAAGACATTTTAAAGTTTTTAATAGATTTAATGTAATTCCTAAATTTTGTTTTAATTGTTATAAAATTGTTATTAGTCCGAAAAATATTATTGAACTTTTTAAAACCTATATTGTTTTTGATAATCTTAAACTAAAAAAAAATAATATTAGAAAGTGTATTATTGAGTTAAGACCAAATACCGAAGGTGTTTACAAAGGTTTAATATATTGTGCAGGTCTTGAAGAAGCTAAAGAGATTTTTAATTACGTAAAACCAATCTTAGATAAATCAGTAAACAGCAATCTATCAGTTATTATTAAAAGAGGTTGTACAGAGTTTGCAAAATCCTTCCCAGATTATAAGAAAATTGACAGCTCAATGAAATATAACTCATCATGGGAGGAAAAAGAAAAAATAGTTGATAAAGAAAATTTTGAACAAAATAAAGAAAGTGATGTAATTTTAGAAAATACGATTCCTGGCTTAAATATAAGTGATGCACTTGTTATTAAAAATTGGTTAATTTACTCAAAAAATATTGATGATGAAAGTTTTAAAAAATTTAAGATCAATATAAGTGATTCTGAATATATGAGAAAAAAATTTTTGGGCCAAGTTGATTTTAGAAAAAATGAATTTAAAAAGTTAAATTTAAATATATAATTATTATTTATAGTTTTACACCAGCACCTTTTAAAAAAATAGCTTTATCGTCTAAAGGCCATCTCGGCTTTGCTGGGTGATCTAATTTGTTAAAATTTTTAGATTTAAATTTTTCTAATCCGACCATTGCAATCATGGCAGCATTATCTCCACATAAATTTTGAGGAGGAAAAATTGGATTAAATTTATTTTCATTACTAACTTTAGTTAAAATCTTTCTTAACTCCTTATTTGCTGCAACACCACCAGCAACTACAAAATTTTTTTCTGATTTTTTCTTATTAATTTTATTGTACTCTTTAAATGCAATTTTAGTTTTAACTTTCAATATTTCTTTTATTGTTTCTTGAAAAGAAGCAGCTAAATCATATTTATCCTGTTCAGCTTTAATTAATTTAGAAATTTTTAAAACAGCGGTTTTTAAACCGGCAAAAGAAACATTGCATCCACCTCTATTTAAGATTGGTTTAGGAAGATTAAATCTTTTTGGATCTCCTTTTTCAGCAAACTTTTCTAAATTAGGTCCACCAGGAAAATCTAAACCAATCATTTTTGCAGTTTTATCAAAAGCTTCTCCAAGTGCGTCATCAATTGTTGTCCCTAATCTTTTATATTTTCCTAATTTTTTAACACTTAAAAATTGAGTATGGCCACCGGATATTAAAAGTAATAGATATGGATATTTTAAATTATCAATTAACTTTGGACTTAAAGCATGACCCTCTAAATGATTAACGGCTATTAAAGGTCTATTTAAACTGAAGGAAATTGACTTAGCAAAATTTAAACCTACTGATAAACACACAACAAGTCCTGGGCCCGCTGTTACAGCTATAGCATCTATATCTGATAAATTTTTACCACTTTCATGCATGGCTTTTTTGACAATTAAGTCAATTTTTTCAATATGTGATCTAGCAGCTAACTCTGGAACAACACCACCAAATTCTTTATGAACATCTATTTGACTTGATACCACATTTGATAAAATATCTGGGCTAATAGCATTATTTTCTTGGATAACTGCTGCCGCAGTTTCATCACAACTTGTCTCGATACCTAAAATTACAGTTTTTTTTTTCATTATTCTTTTTCAAAGATATTACAATTCAGATATAAAATTTCAGTATAAATTTTTATGAGCAAAAAAAAAATTATAATTGGATCAAGAGGAAGTAAATTAGCATTAATATACGCTGAAATAGCAAAAAAAAAATTATATGCTTTAAAAGATAAATTAAATATTGGGGAAATTTCAATTAAAAAAATAAAGACTGACGGTGACGATATTCAAGATATAAGACTGTCTGATACAGGAGGGAAAGGTTTATTTTTAAAAAAAATTGAGGATGAGTTGAAAAAAAAAAAAATTGATTTAGCAGTGCACGCTTTGAAAGATATGCCCTCAATTGAGACCGATGGATTAATAACTGAATGTTTTTTAGAGAGGAATGATGCTAGAGAAGTTTTCATTAGTAAAAATAAAAAAATTTTAAAAGATCAAAAAGACGGTGCAGTGATTGGAACATCTTCTTTTAGAAGAGAGTTCCAAATTAAGTGTATTAGGAACAATTTAAATTTTCAACTTATTAGAGGAAATGTTGATACAAGGGTAAAAAAATTGAAAGAAGGTTTGTATGATGGAATTATTTTATCATTAACTGGAGTAAAATTTTTAGGATTAGAAGAAAATATTTCCGAGATATTTTCTACCTCAGATATCATACCTAGTGTTGGTCAGGGAGTAATAGCTCTACAGTGCCGTGAAAAAGATTTAGAGATTCGTAACATTTTAAAAAATATTAATCACGTTCCGACAGAAATATGTGTCATTACAGAAAGAAATATTTTAAAAACTTTAGAGGGAGACTGCGATACAGCAGTAGGCGCTTATGCAAAAATAGAAAATAAAAAAATTTTAGTTGAAGCAGAACTTTTTTCTTTAGACGGGAGTAAAAAATATTATGTTAAATGCTCAAAAGAACTACAACACGGAGAACTACTTGGAAAAGAAGTTGGAAAAATATTAAAAGAAAAATCAAATAATTCATACAAAAAATAATATGCATATTTTATTTACACGTCCTTATGATAATGCTAGTGAATTAATTTTTAAATTTAAATCATTGGGTCACATAGTCTCAAACATACCGGTGATATCAATTAATAAAAAAGAATATTCAAAAATAGATTATTCTCAATTCAAAGGAATAATTTTCACTAGTTCAAATGCAATTAAATTTTTAGATACAAAACTTTTAGACAAAAATATTAAATGTTTTTGTGTTGGAGATGCTACTGAATTTGTTGCAAAAAAAAAAGGCTTCCAAAATATCTTTTCAGCTGAAGGGAGTGTCTTTAATTTAAAAGAAATAATTTTGCAAAATTTTAAAAATTCGGAAGGTAAGCTACTGTATGTTAGTGGCGAGTTGATTACATTTGACCTAGACAAATTTTTAATTTCAGAGGGTCTTAAAGTTGAAAGAATAATAAATTATACCTCACATCCAATAGAAAACCTTGATGAAAATTTGATTAATGATTTAAAAAATAACATCCCAGACATAGTTTATATTTACTCAAAAAATAGCGCTATCAGCTTCAAGAACTTAATTATAAAGTACGACTTGCAAAATCAATGGATGAACACTAATTTGATGTGTATAAGTGAAAAAACATCTTCAGTTCTGAATGACATTAAATGGAAAAAAATTTTTTTATTCAATCCTGGAGAGGAAGAGTATTTATTATATAAAATTTAATTATGGGATTATTTGAAAATTTTAAAGTACTGTTTTTGTCCGTTTGGGATAGAGGAATTCTAGGTATTGATATTTTTGAAATTTTAATTGGTCTTGGTATTTTTTTAATATTTTTAATTTTTAGGGGGCTTATCAGTAAATTAATAATTAAAAAGTTAGAGGCTATTTCCAAAAGAACTACCAATCAATTGGATGACACTTTTGTAAAATCTATGATTGGACCAGCCAGGTTTTTACCTATAGTTTTAGGTTTTTTTATTGCTAGCTATTACATGTCATTTGAGGAGGATAGTAGAGCTTTCGTCGAAAATATTAATAGAACCCTTATTACAGTTTTACTTTTTTGGATTATTCATCAAATAATAGAACCTATATCTTACATATTGAGTGGCCTAGGAAAAATTTTAACCCGAGAGTTAATAGGATGGATAATTAAATCACTAAAAATTTTAATCTTTATTTTAGGTGCGGCTGCTGTTTTAGAACTATGGGGGATTAAAATTGGACCAATTATCGCTGGATTAGGTTTATTTGGTGTTGCAGTAGCACTTGGTGCACAAGATTTATTTAAAAATTTGATATCAGGAATTTTAGTCCTAGTTGAAAAAAGATTTAAAATGGGTGATTGGATTTTGGTAGAGGGAATAATTGAGGGTATAGTTGAGAGAATTGGTTTTAGATCTACAACGATAAGAAAATTTGATAA
>MDSZ01062956.1_pt1 | contig 10489 bp, 12 predicted proteins | sample 811201 | NCBI WGS metagenome assembly MDSZ01 (sample SAMN05326647, study PRJNA326480) | marine metagenome | isolation source: seawater | place: Indian Ocean: North | collected 2010
GTAAACTTTTGAAAAAACCTTTTTATTAACTGCCAAACTTCCACCCATAACATCTGAATGACCAGAATAATATTTAGTTGCAGACACTATAGACATATCAAAACCAAGTTTAATTGGTTTTAAAAAATAAGGTGTTCCCCAAGTATTATCTATTGCTGTTAAAATCTTATTTTTTTTTGCAATTGAAAGAATTTTTCCAAGATCTTGAAAGTCAAATGTATTGCTTCCAGGGTTCTCAACAAAAATTAATTTTGTTTTTTTTGTGATATTTTTTTCTAATGTCTTTAAATCACTTGGATTATAAAAAATTGTTTTTATATTAAATTCTTTTAAAAACTTTTCCGTCAATAATCTTGTTGGGCTATATACAGGATCAGCTACTATAATTTCATCTCCAGGACGAGTAACACTAAATATCGCCAGAAATACAGCTCCAAAACCAGTAGGTGTTGTAAAAACATGGTAGCTCTCCTCAAGTTTTGTTAAAATCTTCTGTAATATATATGTTGTGGAGGTTCCTTGACGGCCATAATCATAATGACCACCAATCGGGTTTTTTTTTGCCTTTTGTTGTGTCTTTCTAATATCCTGCATCGATTTAAAAATAATAGTTGAAGCTCGAACTACTGGTGGATTTACTGATTGATTATGAAAATCCTTAGCTGTATGTTTTAAAAAAGTTTTGAAAGACTCTGACATAAAAAATTTGATAACTCTTAAGGACAATGCTATATCCCATCAAGAATTTCAATTAAATTATAAATAAAGGAAATAATGGGATATCCAAAAAAACACAGAGGCCGACGAAAAATGGGCTCAAAGAAAAGAAGAGCAAGAAAAAAGAATAAAAAGAAATAAATTCTTAATGGAACATATAAGAAAAGCTAAATCCATTAGTATTTGGATATTTATTCTTCCCTTTGTTGCAGTTAACACCTGTTTAATTTTGGTTACTCAATTTCCTAGTTTATTCCCAAATCCAGTAGATGTAATATTGCCAACCTTTCCATATTTTGATGGTGGTGCTTCGATAAGCAGAACTGCTAGACCATATCCATCATGGATAGTCTTTAAACCACTGATGATTTTTACTTCTTTTCTTTTGATAAAATATTGGATTTTTAACAAAGGAATAATAAACTTTTTTAGTAAAGATCATAAAAATATCAAAAAGATTATTTTTTTTGGTATTGCTTCAGCTATTTTTTTAACATTACACTCAATATTTTTAGGCATTAAATTTGATAATGATTTTTATAAATTGTTTAGAAGAGTGATATTATTAAGTTTTATCGTTTTTGAAATTGTGGCACAATCATATCTTGTTATTACTTTATATTCATTCAAAGAAAATTTATCTAAATACTTGAATTTAAATATTCTCAAAATAAAAATTGTTTTAGTTTCTGTATTGATTATTGTTGCGATAATCAGTGTTCCAATAATAAGTCTACCAGGAGATTATTTCATGGGTTTTAATCTAAAGTTTTTTAAACATGGACTTGAATGGAATTATTTTTTAGGTGTAATTAGTTTTTATTTATTAACTTTTTTAATGTGGAAAACAAAAGATTAAATAAAACATATATTCCAATTATTGATGGATTAAGAGCGTTAGCTGTTTTAATAGTTTTTTTATTTCATTTGAAAATACCAGGATTTAATGGTGGTTTCATTGGTGTAGATATTTTTTTTGTTATAAGCGGATACCTAATTACCTCAATTTATTTTAGTGAAAAAAGAAAAAATAACAAATTTAGTTTTTTAAATTACTTTAGAAAAAGAATTTTTAGATTATTCCCTTCACTAATTTTTGTAATTTTATTATCTCTTTTATTTGGATATATTTTATTATCACCTAGCGACTTAATTGAAATTTCAAAATCAGCAATTTATTCAATTTTATTTCTTTCTAATATTTATTTTTTTTTAGATAGCAGTTATTGGGCTAATCTTAATGAATATAAATTCTTTATACACACCTGGTCCTTGGGAATTGAAATGACTTTTTATATCTTAATGCCTTTTTTTCTTTTTCTAATTCATAGATTCAACAATAAAATAAAATTTCTAATTTGTTTATTTACAATTGTAATAAGTATTTTTTTAATTATTTTTTTAATTAGTAAAGGTCCTACAATTGAGTCTGTAAAATTGTTTGGTCTATTTTATGGTAAAGAAGTTTCAGATATCTTATTTTATTTGATACCATTTAGATTTTTTGAATTTTTGTTTGGGTCATTAATATTTTTCTTACCAGAAAAAAAATTTAATCAAAAAATTAAACAATTATTTTTTTTAGTCGGATTAGGATTGATTTTTTATTCTCTTTATTTGGTATCTCCTGATCATAAATATCAGAGTCTTTTAATTACTATATCTTTAATTGGCTCAAGTTTAATAATTTATTTTAAAGATGCTTCTCACATAAATAAAATATTAAACAATAAAATTGCTATTTTTATTGGTTTAATAAGTTACTCACTTTATCTGGTACACTGGCCAATGATCTCTTATTTTAAGTATATTCTCGTTAATGAAATTTCATTGATTATGAAATTAATAATTTTAATTCTGTCTATTTTGATATCTTTTTTAATTTACAAATTTATTGAAATTCCATTTAGGAACAAAAAATTTTCTTTAAGACTTGTACCATTATTTGTTGGTATCTTTTTAATAATATTTTTATCAAGTTTCTTTAAAAATAATAATGGTTTTGTGGACAGGTTAAATGAAGAACAAAAAAAATTATTAGCCAATATTACTGATCAAAAAGAAACATGTGAAAGAATTTTTTCTACTGTCTACAAATTAAAATATAAAATTTGCCTTCATGGAAATGAAATAGACTCGAAAATAATAGTTTTAGGAGACTCTAATGCAACAACTTGGTTTCCATTAGCTAAAAAATTAGCAGAAAAAGATAACTCCTCTGTCGTAAATTATAGACGGATCTGCAACTCTTTCCCAAAAGATAGTGTTTTAAACTGTTATGAAATAGATCCGACAGCTGAAATTCTTATAATTGGTAGTCTGTGGTTTAATTGGCAATCAAAAGTAAATGAAATTGAAACTAGAACCAAAAAGTATATCGAAAATATCAATGATTTAAATAAGAATGCAAATTTCAAAGAGATAAAAAAAATAATTATTTTTGGCCAGATTCCTGCGTTAAAAAATGAAAATATCAATATAATGTCATGTTTACTGAAACCAAAATTTCTTAATTTATCTCAAGATTGTGGAAAAATTTATAGTCACATTGGTGATGAAAATGAACTTTTGCAAAATTATAAAAAAGTAAATTTTTATTTAGAAAAATACGGTAATGAAATTTTAAAAAAGAATTTTGAATTTTTATTTATAGATCCTATAAAATCATTATGTAAATCAAATGAATGTATTCAATTTAGAAATGAAAAAATATTTTATTTAAATAATAATCATTTATCTTCAGCTGCAGTAAATTATATATATGAGGAAAAAAAAGAAACAATTGAAAAATTTTTAATTAAATGATTATCTCTCATACTCATAAATTTTTCTTCCTGAACTTGTTATTTCTTTAATTGAAATAATTTTTGCTTTTTTTTCTACAAAATTTTTAAAATTTTCCTCATTGTAATCAGGAAATATGTCACCCTTAAATTTTAACATTTTTTGAATAGTATCATCATTTTTTGGAACAAATTCAATTAGGCCTTTTGGTGCTAATTGTATAAGCCAGTTAATTGTATCTTCTAAAGGTATATTTTTTGCTATCGCTAAGTGATGTTCAAAAGCTAAAGCTAACAAGCCATCAAAATTAGCTCGTTTATTAAAACTTTTTCTCTCTAATTCATTCCAGCCTATATTCGCACTTGGGTTTGATGCGTCAAATATAAGAGGCAGGAAGTTTTTTTGTTCATTCCCAAATGAGTTAAATGCCCTATCAATAGAAATAGGATCATAATCAAATCCAACAACATAATTATTATTATTTTTAAGAGCAATTTTTGAATAAAAGCCATCATTACATCCTAAGTCAATTACATTTGCTAAATCATTATTGACTATAAAGTCTTTAACTATCTCAGACTTTGCAATTTCTTCAGACTCCTTATAAGTATTTAAAATAGAATAGTTCTCCCAAACAGTAGTGACTTTTTTTGGTTTCAAGCCTTTAATGAAGTTTCTTAATTGCACAAGCATGGATATTAAGTTTTTTTTTGGAAATTTTTTTTTTAGATTTATGTCTATTTCTTTATTTTGATTTTTATACTTATTATCAAACTTATTTAAAAGATAAACGTGAACAAAGATATTGTAAGAAAATTTGTCGAAAAAAGTAAGTATACTATTAAGTTCATTAGTTGCTATACCTTCTAAATTTCCTTTAAACCAATTATTAAATTGAATTCCTTTCTTTGATGAAAGTATTAGAGGATTTAAAAAATTTTCACAAAACTGTTTGTGTCCCCGCCAATATTCTCCCTCTTCATATTTTCTTATTGATAATAAATCTATAAATATTGGGTTCGCTCCAATAAATTGAATATTATATGCACTCGCATCAATTAATGTTGCTCCATTTTCTAAAAGAAAAAGATGAAAATTCAGGTGATGTAAGGCAGCAGATTTTAGTTGTGAAAAACTCCATTCATACGGGTAAGATATATATGGTATCTTTTCATGTTCAATAATTAAAGAATTTTTATCAAATCCTAAATTCTTTAAATCTTCATCATTTAAAATTTTGCTATTTATTAAAAAATTATTTTCTTTTGATTTTGTAATTAAATCTTTCTGTTGCAAGAATTCAATCCTCTCTTTTCCAGAATTACCAATCAATCTATAAATTTTATCTAAGTGATAAAAAACTCGACCTGCTGGGTCTCTAAATGAGCCTTCATCAAAAATCATTTATCTTCTTTTTTTTCAGATTTCGATTTTGTTTGAAATAATTTTAAAAAAAACATTTTTACTTTATTCCAGGTCATTGTTAAAGACGCAACCACAGCTGCTAAAAAACCTAAAATTGCTTGTACTATAAAAGCACCTGTCCCAGGATCAAAGTAAGCAAATGACTCACTGACAAAAATTATGAAGTAGAAAAATAGAAATAAAAAAGTTTTTTTCATATCTTAATTATAATAGATTAATATACTTTAAATAGATAAATTCAATTAAATGATAAATTAATCTTAAGTAATTTCGAAAAAGTTAAATTTTTATAAAATTTTATTTAAAAAGTATAATAGATTTATCACACCATTTATCATATATAGTCAAAATGAATAAAATAATTTTTCAATCTTTTCTTATCTATATTGTTTCAACAAATAATGTATTTGCTTATTTGGATCCAGGCACTGGTAGTATTATATTACAAGCAATCCTAGGTGCTATAGCAGCTGGTTTTTCTTATTGTGTATTTTATTGGAATAAAGTTAAAAATTTTTTTCTTAGAGTTTTTAAAAGAAAAAAAAAAACGGATTAAGTTCAGTTAACAGATAAAATTACGTCAAATTAATTGTTTAATTGTAGTTTTAATTTAATATCATATTAAATGAATTTTCTTAAATCTAATTTATTAATATTTCTAAGTTTTTTTCCCGTTTTTATATTTAGGTCAAATTTTAATCAATTTGAAATTATTATTTCAATTATGATTTTTACCTTACCTATTTTTTTGATTAATTATTTAGTAATTCAAAAAAAATTTTTTGATCAAAATTTTTTAAATGTTTATTTTTCAATAATTATAGTTTTCGGTATAGATAATAACTTGGGTATTTGGAATGGATTAATTCAACCATTTAGATTTAGTCTAATGGAAATTTTTAAAATTATTTATATACCAGGAATTTTAATTTATCTAATTTTTATAATTATATTTTTTTTTATATTAAAATTTACAGAAAAAGAATTTAAGAATGTTATTTTAATTTTTTTATTTTCAATATTTGTCTTTAATATTTTTGATCAAACAAAATCATATAAAAAAATTAAAAATTTTACAAAACTTGAACAAAAAGATAAATACGAAGATATAAATGTAGTTATCATATTTGATGAAATGTCAGGTTTAAATAGTATTGCAAGCAAAAACGACAAGAAAAATAATTTTAATAAACTAGCTAAAGAGGTATTTGAAAAATACAATTTTGAATATTACAAAAATGTTAAATCATTCTCGGCTAACTCTGTTGACTCTATCGCATCTCTTCTTAATTTTTCGACAGATGATAAGATAAGAGAAAAAACTACGTCTATCTCTAAAAATTACTACTATGAATATGAATTAAATGAAAATTTATTTTTTAAAAAATACCAGAATATTAGTGTTTTTCAAAATATTCATTTAGATTATTGTTTATTCAAAAATATTTCAAAATGTGAAACCTACAACCCATTCAGTCAAAAAATTTTTATGAATGGTTTTAAAGATACATATCTAAGTAAAGTAATTTCTATTTGGAAACTTAATGGTTCAATTTCATCGACAATTTTGTGGAGGACTTTGAGACAATTAGGAATAATTGATAGTTATTTAGAGCCAGAAGGTCATAAAATATCATTTAATGATTTTTTTAATAAATTAGAAAATGATATCTTATCACAAAAATTTGATTTAATTTTTGCTCACACGTTAGTTCCTCATAAACCTTACGGATTTAATGAAGATTGTATTTATGATGGAAAATTGTCATTAGAAAATACTTTTTACTCCAAACAACAACATATCAATCAACACAATATTGAAAGAATATGTGTATTTCAATTTTTAAATAATTTTCTAAATGACTTAAATAAAAAAGATTTTCTTAATAAGATCAATCTTACTATTCTTTCTGATCATGGATCTAGAATTACGAAAGATGATGATAGCTCTCTCTCAGTAATTTTTGGAAATAGAAATAAAAAAACAAAATCTAAAGAATTCTTAGAAGTAGTTGTAAGCCAAAAAATTTTTTCTAAACAATTTAATAATTAAATTCATTGTATCCAGCCCCCACCTAAAACCTTATGTCCTATCTCATCTCTATTATAAAATACACAGGCTTGACCAGGGGAAATGCCATCCTCTGGTAACATTAATTTTACCTCTGCTGTATTGTCATCTTTTATAAATATCTTAGCTTTAAGAAGTTTTCCTGTTGATCTAACTTTTACAAATATATCTTTTTCAAATTCATTTTTTTCAGCTAATAGATTTAAATTTTTTAAAAAAATATTTTTTTTACCTAATTTTTCTTTTGAACCTACAATAATTTCATTCTTGTCTGAATTAATATTTAGCACATATAAAGCTTCTTTATCAGAAACTTTTATTCCTTTTCTTTGACCAATTGTAAAATTAATTATTCCATCATGAACACCAATAATTTCACCATTCAAATTTTTTATATTTCCTTTTTTATAAGATTCTGGTCTAAATTTTTTTATTACAGAGGCATAATCTCCATTAGGGACAAAACATATATCTTGGCTGTCTGGTTTATTAGCGACATTTAAATTTAATTTTTTTGCTATATCCCTAGTTTGATCTTTCATAAGGTTCCCAAGTGGAAATCTAAGATAATTCAATTGTTCTCTTGTGGTATTAAATAAAAAATAACTCTGATCTCTGTTATGATCAATGGCTTTATACATACTAGTTATATTTTCATTTGTAATACTTTTTACATAATGACCTGTGACTAGTGCATCTGCCTGTAATTCCTTTGATACCTCAAATAAATCTTTAAATTTAACTGTTTGATTACATTGTACACAAGGTATGGGTGTTTCTCCCTTTAAATAACTATTAACAAAATTGTCTATAACCCCTTTTTTAAATTTATTTTGATAATATAAAATTTTATGTTCTATACCTAATTTATGTGCAACTCTTTTTGCATCCATAATGTCTTGACCCGAACAACATTGTTTGGATGCTGCAACTTCTTTATTATCATCATAAAGCTTTAAAGTTATTCCAATTACTTTATACCCATCTTTTTTCATCATTCCTGCAACAGTAGATGAGTCTACACCACCAGACATTGCTACAACAACGGTGGTATCTGAAGGTTTTTTATTTATTCCTATAGAATTTAATTCATTATTCATTTGATAGTAATTATACTGATTTCTAATATAAGTAAAAATAAATGATTTTAGATTATGAACCAGGTGACAAAGTTATCAATCCATCAAATAAAAGTTGGGGAATAGGGCAAGTACAATCTATCATTAAAGGTAAAGTTACTGTTAATTTTCAAAATGTTGGTAAAAAGGTAATTAACACTGAAAATATTGAGTTAAAAAAGATAAATGACTGAAATTAATATTAAACAAACTGTAGAAAATTTAGTCAGTACTTTTTTAAATGCTGGTAAAGTTGCATTGGAATTAAGAAAAAAAGGACTTTCAAAAGAAATTAAATCTGACAATACCCCTGTAAGTAATGGTGATTTAGAAGTGAACAAAATTATCACAAAAAAAATTCGTGAACTAAATCCTGAAACTCCAATAATTTCTGAGGAGACTCCACAAAATAAATCTCATAATAACCTAGAAAATTTTTGGTTAATTGATCCAATCGATGGTACACACGATTATATAAATTACCTTGATGAATTTACTATTAATGCAGGATTAATAATAAACAAAAAGCCTGCAGCTGGACTTATATTTGCTCCTGCAAAAAATAGAATGTTTTATTCTTATGGTAATGATTGTGCTTTTGAATTAATCAATGGAAAACCAATTAAATTAGATTGTGGAAAAAATTTTAATAAAAATGAAATTAAATTTGTTTCTTATTCAAATAAAATCAAACCTGAAATAAAAAAAATTCATGATGAATATAAGGTAAAAAAATATGTTAGAATGAAAAGTTCTTTAAAATTTTGTGTAATAGCTGCTGGTGAATTTGATGGTTATGTTGCAGAACCAAGAGCTTGTGAATGGGATATAGCTGCTGGACATGCAATTCTGATTCATGCCGGTGGTAGTGTTACAGATTTTGATAATAATGAAATTTTATATGGAAAAAAAGATTTAAAAAATCCAAGTATAATATTGAAAACAAAAAATTTATTATAATGGATGAGCAATTAAGGATTATATTGATAATTATTGTTGCTGTATCTATCTTTGGATTATTAATTTTTGTTTTTGTAAAAAATTATATTCGGAGCAAAATTAATTATTTAGTAGAAAAAGAAAAACAGAAAAAATCAAAGTAACTTGATTATTCTGATATAGTCCTCTTTTTTTATATCCATGACCTTTTTTGATGTTTCAAAGTCAAATCCATTTCTTGCAAGTAAAGAAATATCTTTTTTGTAAAATAAAGACCTATTATCATCTATCCTTGCAGGACCAATTCTTTTTTTTTTACATATTTTAATTGCTGAAAAAAAATCTTGATCTGAATTTTCATCTTTAATCTTATTGACCGTGTCATTTATAAAATTATCATTAATACCTTTGCCAATTAAATAACTTCTTATTTTGTTTAAAGAATTGCCTCTTCTAATCATGCTCTTTGCTTTACTATCGGAATAAAATTTATCATTTATAAATTTATTCTTCTCTAAATCAGATAAAACAATATCAATTAAACTTTTGATATCTTGTTTTTTTACATTTGATACTGATAATTTAAGATATTTTTTTAATAAATAAGTTTTAAGCTGCTGTTTTGAAGGAGCATACTTTTCTATGTAGGAAAATGCAAAATTTCTCATTTCCTCAACTGTAACCTCTAATGATTTTTTTTTATTTCTTATAGGAATCATAAATAGATTTAATATAATATATTTAAAAATGATCGAAGAAATTTATAATTTTTTTACAGTCGAAATGCTTTATTTTTGGGTTAATTTAGGTGTCTTGCCATTTTGGTTAATATTAGTTTTTTTTCCAAATTCACAAATTAGCAGAATTTTTGTAACCTCTATTTTTCCTATTTTCATTTTAAGCGGAGCCTATATTTTTATGCTATATAAGTCTTATATTGGATCATACGATTTTGTATCAAACTTTAATCTTTATCTCGGAATAAGTGAAATAAGAGACTTATTTAGTGATCAAATATTTCTTATAATGTTTTGGATACATTTTATCTCAATTAATCTTTTTACAGGAGGTTGGATTGTCAAAGACTCTCAAAAATTATTTATTAATAAGTTTCTTATAGTTTTACCTCTAATTATTACTTATCTAATTGGTCCAATCGGTTTATTCGTTTATTGGTTAATTAGAATTTTTTATGCCAAAAGTATCAATTTGTATGACTAAACATATTGATTTTTATTTTGATTTTATAAGCCCATACTCCTACATTGCTCATAAAAAAATAATAAAATTAAATAAAAGAATTAATTTTAACTACAAACCAATTTTATTGGGTGGTCTGCACAATCTTGCTGGCATAACAGCTCCTGCATTTAATGAACGAAAAATGAAAAATATGAAAAATGACTGTTCATTAATTGCTCAAAAGAATAATATA
>MDSZ01214592.1_pt1 | contig 10489 bp, 13 predicted proteins | sample 811201 | NCBI WGS metagenome assembly MDSZ01 (sample SAMN05326647, study PRJNA326480) | marine metagenome | isolation source: seawater | place: Indian Ocean: North | collected 2010
TTCTTTTATCAATCGCTAAAGCATCTTTTAATGATCTAGCTAAACCTTTGTAACATGACTCAATCTTGTGGTGACTATTCTCACCATAAATATTTTCTATATGTAAAGTAACTCCAGCTGATTGTGAAAAGGCTTGGAACCATTCTTTAAATAATTCAGTGTCCATCTCTCCAAGTTTCTCGACTGGCAAATTCACTTTCCAAATCAAATAAGGTCTGTTAGATACATCGATCGAAACACGACTGAGAGTTTCATCCATTGGTATCATCGATGATGCATATCGGGTTATTCCTTTTCGATTGCCGGCAGCTTTTTTAATAGCTTCACCGATAGCAATACCAGTATCTTCTGTAGTGTGATGCAAATCAATGTGGGTGTCACCTTTTGCCTTGACTTCTAAGTCTATTAAAGAGTGTTTTGATAATTGCTCTAGCATATGGTCTAAAAAACCAATTCCAGTTTTGATTTTATATTTTCCCTTTCCGTCTAAATTTACTGCGACAGAGATGCTGGTTTCTTTTGTTTTTCTCGTAATTTTTGCTTTTCTATTCATAAACTTAGTCGAATTATCTTTGATATATATTTAAATAACCTTTTTATCAATAAATCACTATTGAAGATCTAAAAATAATCTCCACATATAATACTATGAATACAGCTGAAAAGTGGCATGGAACAACGATTGTGCTTTTGAGAAAAAAAGGACAAACAGTGGTTGCTGGAGATGGGCAAGTAAGTCTAGGAAATACAGTATTAAAAAGCTCTGCCAAAAAAGTTAGAAAGATTGAGAAAAGAAACGTGATTGCAGGATTTGCTGGTTCAACAGCAGATGCCTTAACTCTTTTTGAAAGGCTGGAGGCCAAATTAGAGAAGCACGCTGGTAATCTATCAAGAGCAGCAGTCGAGTTAGCTAAAGATTGGAGGAGTGACAAGTTTTTAAGAAGATTAGAAGCACTTATGGCTGTGGCTGATAAAGAAAAAAGTTTTATAATTTCTGGAACTGGTGACGTTCTAGAGCCAGAAGATGGAATAATTGGCATTGGGTCTGGTGGTAATTACGCTTTAGCTGCAGCGAAAGTTCTTATGGAAACAGATCTTAGTGCAGAAGAAATTGCAAAAAAATCAATTAATGTCGCTGCTGAAATTTGTGTATTTACAAATAATAATATTACTATGGAGAAGATATAATGTCCGAAAGAAAAAAAAATCCCAATTTGAACTTAGTGAAAGACGTTAACAAAGAAAAAAGTAGGGTAAGTGCATTGTCACCAAGAGAAATAGTTTCAGAATTAGATAGATATGTAATTGGTCAGAAAGATGCAAAAAAAGCAGTAGCAGTCGCATTAAGAAATAGATGGAGAAGACAAGCTCTCTCTGATGATATGAGAGATGAAGTTTTGCCAAAAAATATATTAATGATCGGTCCGACTGGTGTAGGTAAAACTGAAATTTCAAGAAGATTATCAAAACTTGCTGAGGCACCTTTCATTAAAGTTGAAGCTACAAGATTTACAGAAGTTGGATATGTTGGACGAGATGTCGAACAAATAATTAGAGATCTTATAGAAATTGCTATTGCTTTAGAGAGAGAAAAAAAAAGAAAAGAAGTTAATGCTAAAGCACAACTTAAAGCTGAGGAAAAGGTTTTAGATGCATTAGTTGGTAACAAAGCGACAGTCGCAACCAGAGAAAGTTTTAGAAAAAGGTTGAGAAACGGTGACCTAGATAAAAATGAAATTGAAATTGAAGTTTTAGATAGTCCTTCGTCTCAGTCGTTTGAAATTCCTGGAATGCCCGGTGCCAATATTGGAATGGTAAACATAGGAGATATTCTCGGCAAAGGTATGGCAAACAAGAAAGGTAAAAAGAAAAAAATGTCGGTAAAAGAGTCTCATGAGATTTTAGTTGCCCAAGAGTCTGACAAAATGATTGAGGAAGATAAAATCATAAAGGAGGCAAAAAAAACGACTGAAGAGAATGGAATAGTATTTCTTGATGAAATAGATAAAGTATCAGCTAGAGGTGATCGAATTGGTGGAGATGTATCAAGAGAAGGCGTGCAAAGAGATTTACTTCCGTTAATAGAAGGAACAACAGTTAATACTAAACACGGTCCTATCAAAACAGACCACATTTTATTTATTGCATCTGGCGCATTTCAATTGGCAAAACCCTCAGATTTATTGCCTGAATTACAAGGTAGACTACCAATAAGAGTAGAGCTCAGTGCGCTTAACGAGGGTGATTTTAAAAGAATTCTTAAAGAACCAGATAATAGTTTAATAAAACAATATAAGGCATTGCTCAAAACTGAAAATGTCGAACTTGAGTTCACAGATGATGGAATAGATATGCTGGCAAAAATTTCTGCAGAGGTAAACGCATCAGTCGAAAACATCGGGGCGAGAAGATTGCACACAATTATAGAAAAAGTTCTGGATGAGATAAGCTTTACCGCAACTGACAAAGCTGGCGAAAAAATAAAAATAGACTCTACTTTTGTCAAAACAAATCTTGGGGATTTAGTTAGAGATACTGATTTATCAAAATTTATTTTATAATTTTTTCAATTTTATAAGAAGTGCTCCACTACCGCCTTCTTTTGGGCTGGCCTCAGATATTTCAGATATCATAGATATCAGCTCTGGAGATGATTTTATGTAATTTGGTATTGAGTGTTTTAATTTACTATAGTCCTTTGATGTATAGACATTTTCTTTTTTTGAATGAATACCCTTTCCAGTAATCAACAATATTTCTTTGTAATTTCTTTTGAAACAGCTTTCTAAAATACTCTTCACTTTTTTATTAGCGTCATCCAAGGAAAAACCATGCAAGTCAAATTCGAACCGTGAACTAGTGATTTTTTTTGATTTAATAGATTCTTTATCATAAAGATCCGTTGGGTTCTTTATATATTCCTGCCATTCTTTTAGATCTAAATTTGAAATATTTTTATTTTTTTTCACTTACTGATAATTTCAGCCAAATACCAATTAGGACCTTTGCTATAGGTGCTTTTAGAAAACTTCCAGTGATCTGTTACTAATTTTATCTTATCGGGATTGCCCTCGATGATTTTACCATCGGAGTCTTTTTTTACAGATATGATTTCTGAAACAAATTTTACGGTAGCAAATAAGTTTGTTTTAACTTTCTCGTATTTTTCTAAACTCGATTCTTTCATTCCTATGAAAGTCAGGTCGGATGTGATTTTATTCCTTTCTCTTTCCTTTATCGCACTTTGGAAATTAGATGACATATCTCGAGTGAGTAACTCATCCAATTTTTTTTGATCACCTTTAGCAAATGAAGTAATAATTGTTTCGTATGCCATTTCAGCACCTTTCAGAAACTCTATTTTCTCATCTCCTTCTAAAACGCTATTATCTTTAACTTTTCTTTCAACGTCCTGTTTTTTGAAAGCTTCATAGTTTTTATTGCTAAAGTCGGTGTATACTTTCGACTCATGACCCGTTTTTCTACCTAAGATGTTTCTTAATCTAAGTATTATAAAACCAGCTATCATAGCTAGTAAAATTATATCTATATATCCAAAATTATTACTCATTATTTTACAAATATACATGAATCATATAATTTTGTAATAGACAAATGAACTCATTTTTAATTTTTATAATACTGGTGCCAGCCCTTGAAATCTTCGTATTTATAAAGGTTGGGGGTGCTATAGGGGCTATGAGCACAATTTTTTTAATAATTTTAACGGCTATTATAGGAATTTATTTTGCAAAGCTTGAAGGCTTAAGCACACTAAGATCAGGAATTGAAAATGTTTATAAGAATAAGTCGCCACTCTTTGAAATTATATCAGGTGCATCCATTGCTGTAGCTGCAATTTTATTGATCTTTCCTGGTTTCATTACTGACACTTGTGGTTTCTTGCTACTATTTCCATTTGTAAGAAAGTTTTTAATCAAAAAAGTACTTGGTAAAAATAAAAATGAAAAAAATAACAATGATGTAATTGAAGCTGAAATTTTAGAAGATAAAAAGGATGAATTATAAAATTATCGCTAAGTTTTTAAAATATTCTGATTTTAGAATTCCTAATACAAATGTATTTTTGAATATTGCTGAAGAAATTAAAAATTATAAAATTAATATCGATATTACCAGTAAACAGATAAAAGAAAAAGTTTTAGAAATAAATACATCTTTATCGCTAATTCCTAAATCAAAAAGTGAAAACAATATTATCTCAAAAGTTTCTTTGTCAACCTTAATAGAATTAACAGACGTTACGACAAATAAGGAAGAATTGAAAGAAATTATTTTAATTAAGATTCCAGAAAAGGTATATCCTGAGTTGAGGGAAGTTTTTTGTTATTTTTTTAAAAAATCTGGATTTGAAGATATCAAAGTAGATAAAAATATTGATTTTAAGAAACTTTATCAACAAAAAAAATTTCAATAAAAAAAATTTTTTTTAATTTCTTTTTTAAGAAAGAGTTTATGTTTTTCCAAATTCTCCTTGCTAATTTTCACAATTTTCTTTGAATAATTTAAAATGTTCTTATTTATAAGTGTCTCTTGTTTTGTACTTAAATTTTTAAAGGCCAATTTCGGCTCTTTAGCTCCAACAAGGTTAATATAAACTTCTCTTAACAATTCACAATCTAATAAAGCATTATGTTTATCTCTTTTAGATAAATCTATACCAAATCTTTTGCAAAGTGAGTCTAATGAATTAGATTGACCGGGGAATTTAATTTTTGCTATTTCTAAACTGTCGACAATATGGGTTTTCGGTATTTCTTCGTATTGCACATTTTTAAGTTCATAGTTTAAAAAACCTAAATCGAAAGGGGCATTATGAATTATAATTTTTTTATTCTTTATAAACTTTAATAGTTCGTCTACAATTGATGAAAATATTGGTTTATCTTTTAACATATCTGTTGAAAAACCGTGTACTTTATATGCGTCTTCAGAAACTTTTCTTTTAGGATTTATTAATTTATGAAAGATTTTTCCTGTAGGAATAAATCCTTCAGTTTCAATACAAGCGATTTCAACTATTTTGTGACCATCTCTATGTGACAGACCTGTAGTTTCAGTATCTAAAAATATTTCATTCATTAATCAACTATATAAGATACCCTCTTTTTTAAAACACTTATTGAACTATTGTTGGTGATAACATAATCACAATATTTTGCTTTTTTTCTACCACCTAATTGGCGGTTATTTAAAATATTAAAAGTCTCTGTACTTCCACCTTTGTCCTTATATCGCTTTAGCCTCAAATTTTTTTTTGATGAAACGAATATATTTAAATCAAAAAACTTTGTTAATTTACTTTCAACTAACAAAGGTATTTCAAAAATTAATATATTGTATTTTTTTTTTTCTTTTGTAAAAATTCTCATTCGTTTTCTTATCATAGGGTGTATTAATTTTTCTAACTTTCTGAGATTAGATTTGTTTTTAATAGCAATTCTTACTTCATTTTTTATTTTTGTAGAATTTTTTATCTTCAAAAGTTTTTGAATTTTAAATTTAAATTTTTTGTTTTTGTATAATTTTTTTACTTCAATATCTGCATCAAATATGGGAAAATTTTTCTTTGCAATAAGCTTTGTGACTGTAGATTTTCCAGATGATAGTGAACCCGTGACAGCAATTTTCATAGTGAAATTTGTTTTTCTAATAACGATATAAGCTCTTCGTCTATTTCCGGATTGATCTTATTCCAAATATAGAAGGATTTTTGACCTTGATAAATTAACATATCTAAACCATTATAAGTTTTGATATTTCTAGACTTAAAATGTTTAATCATCTCGGTATCTAACGGATTATACACGGTATCTATGTAAACAGATTTTTCCTTGATATCATTGGGGAATTTATCAAAATTTTCACCGTTTTTCAGCCCAAGACTTGTGGCATTTATTATTATATCAAAATTTATTATTTTACTTTGATACTCACCCCATTTAATTAAATTTATATAAGGAAATTGTTTTTTTAAGAATAAGGATTTTTCGTGAGTTCTATTGGTTAAGCTTATATTTTTTATATTAGATTTATTTAATGCATTTATTATGGATGGCGCTACACCGCCCGCACCTAATATTAGTGCTTTTACTAGAGAATTATCCAATAAAGAAAGATTCTTTAGATATGCGGCTTGTAAACCGAAAACGTCAGTATTATCACCCACAAGGTTATCATTGTGATCTAAAAAAATAGTGTTAACAGAATTTGTTAATTTAGCATCGTTTATCATTTCACTTAAGTAAGGAATTACTTTTTGTTTATATGGTAAAGTAACATTTATACCACTAAGTTCACGTTTTTTTATCTTTTCAAGTACCTTTTCAATATCACTATCATTAATTTCAAAAGCTTCATAATTTGCCTCAATATTATATTTTTTAAACCAGTAATTATGTAAGACTGGTGATAAGGAATGCGATAGAGGTTTTCCGATTATTGCAAAAGTTTTTTTTTTCATTGATTGTTTAATTTTATATAATTTATTATCTCTTCTATAGGTAGTCCCATTATAGAATTTCTGTTACCTTTTACATATTCAAAAAGTTCAAGACCATCAGATTCTATTTGATAAACACCATATGATAAAAGAGTACTAGTATCTATTTTTTCTAGATATTTTTTCAAAGCGTTTTCTTCAAGATTTTTCATTTTGAGTTCAGACTTATCGGAGTAGTTCCAGACCATTGAGCCGTTCTTCACGAAACAAACTGAACTGATTAAAAAATGTTTTTTTCCATTAAGTTTCTTTAATATCTTAAGGGCTTCGCTTCTGTTTTTTGGTTTGCTGATAAGCTCATCGTCAAGAGATATTACACTGTCAGCACCTAGGACTAGCCTGTTTGGTTTAAGGTTGCTTACTTTTACGGCTTTTAGTTCTGCTAAGTTTTTTGAAATCAATAATGGATTGGCTCCTTCTTGAATTAATGACTCTTTCGCCATATCTTCATCAACATTAGAATGAAATACTTCAAATTTTATAAGATTATCTTCTAAGATTTTTTTTCTTACCCCGCTTTTTGATGCTAAGATTATACTCATTTTTGTTTTTTTATATCAAATATTCGTATTATCGATGCCGCTGTTTCCTCTACTGATTTTCTAGTAACATCTATTGTAGGCCAATTGTTTTTCTGAAATAATTTTTTAGAATTTTCTACTTCTTTTTTAATAAAATCAATATCAACATATGATGAAATTTTATTTTCACTCATAAAAGCCACTCTGTTTCTTCTTATATCTGATAATCTCTGTGGGTCGGCATATAAACCAATAACACATTTTTTTTTATTTTGTAATAAAGTCACTGGAATTTCTTGATCTTGAATAAGAGGTATATTTATCGTTTTATATCCTTTATTAGCAAGATATATGGAAGTTGGGGTTTTGCTTGTCCTGCTCACACCAAGTAATACAATATCTGATTGTTCGATATCGCCGATTTTTTTTCCGTCATCGTGATTCATTGTAAATTGAATGGCTTCAATGCGTTTATAATATTCATCATTTAAAACATGTTGTGCACTAGGTTTGTGAATAGCTTTTTGATTTAATAATTTTGAAAAATTTAAAATTAATGAACCCAAAACTCCATAACACGCAATATCATTTTTTTGGGATTCATTTAAAATATATTTAGCGAGCTTTGTTTCAACGATTGTATAAAGAATAATTGGATTTTTTATGGATTTACACTCATTAATTATACGGTCTATTTGTTGTTCAGTTCTAACAAATACAAAATCTTTTTTTTCACAATCGAAACTAGAGAACTGCGACTTGATAGACAGGAATATTCTATCAAGAGTCTCTCCAGTTGAATCTGAAATAAGAAATACGTTGTATTTTTCGTTCATAAGTATGTTTATAATTAATTTATATTTTTATATAATTAACAGATTTCTAAAACATTCTAAAATTAATCAACATCTATTAGTAAAAAACTTACATTTTTAATCATGTTTATTATTTTATACATTCCATGCTACAAAATGTTAATAATTTATTTTTTCTTCATGATTTCCGGAGAAATATTAATATCGTTAGTTAATAAATCGTGGAAAACTCTGTATAAAAAGTTATCCTTATAATTAACATGCCCTATTACTAAATCTATAATTATAAATATATTATATATATATGAGTAAATTAATTAAGTGTTTAATAGACAAAAAAACAGATTGTATTCCAATTTGGTTCATGAGACAAGCTGGAAGACATTTACCAGAGTTTAGAAAAATAAGAAAGCACAATACTAATTTTATCAAACTTTGTTTAAACAGTGACTTATCTTCAGAAATTACTCTTCAGCCTTTAAAAAGATATGACATAGATGCAGCAATAATTTTTTCAGATATTTTAATGATACCATTTGCAGCTGGTCAGAAAGTTAATTTTAAAGAGGGTGTTGGTCCAATTCTAAGTGATTTTAAAGAGGATATATTTTTGAAAAAAAAATTGGATTGTATTCCTAACTCTCTAAAACCAGTATATGACGCAATTAAGAAAACTAGAAAAAAATTAGATAAACAAAAAGCACTCATCTGTTTTGTTGGAGCTCCTTGGACACTGATTTATTACATGAAGAATTTTAAAAAAGAACCCGAAAATTTTAATAACAAAGAAAACATAAAAAAAATTCTGAACAAACTTGTAATTTTTATTTGTGAACATATTAATAATCAAAAAAAGGCAGGAGCTGAAGTTGTCCAAATCTTTGACTCATGGGCAGGCGTTATTGATGAAGATAAAATGGAAGAGTATTGTTTTAAACCAAATAAAATTATTAAAGATTATTGTAAAAAAATTAATATTCCATGTATTTGTTTTCCAAAAGGAATAGGAAAAAAATATAAGGAGTTTAATGAGTACGTAAATCCTGACGGATTGAGTATTGACTATAATATAGATCCTGAATGGGCAGCAAAAAGTTTAACAAATGTTTGTTTGCAAGGAGGATTAAATCCTGAACTGTTAATAAGTGAAAATAAAAAAGTTATTAATTATGAGATCGATAAATATATTAAAACATTTAAGAATATACCTTATATTTTTAATCTAGGACATGGTATTTTACCTGATACTAAAACTAAAATTATAGAAGATGTGATAAAACAAATAAGAAAATATGAATGAAGAACATCCAAAAATAAAATATGGAAAAACAGGAGTATTATTAATTAACCTAGGGACTCCAGACTCAACAAGCTGGTGGGACATCAGAAGGTACCTTAAAGAATTTTTATCAGATAAAAGAGTAATAGAAGTAAATCCAATTTTATGGAAAATAATTCTGAATTTATTTATTTTAACTTTCAGACCATCTAAAACTGCACATGCTTATAAAAAAATTTGGAGAAAAGAAAGTAATGAGTCACCTTTATTATTTTTTACCAGGAACCAATCAAAAAAGCTAAATAGTAAAATTGGAAATGATAAAACTATGGTTGATTTTGCAATGAGGTATGGAAATCCAAGTATTAAGTCAAGACTTATCAAACTTAAAGAAGATGGATGTGAAAATATTATCATTTTGCCTTTATACCCACAGTATGCGGCAGCAACAACAGCTACAGTTTGTGATGAAGTATATAGAACTTTAATGGACATGAGGTGGCAACCAAGTCTTCAGATCATCCCCCATTATGAGAGTGAACCAATGTATATTAAAGCGTTGATAAACAGTATAAATGAAAAAATAAAAAGCATAGAATGGAAGCCTGATTTAATAATTTCATCTTATCACGGAATTCCAAAGACATATTTCGATAAAGGAGACCCTTATCATTGCTATTGTCATAAGACTACAAGATTAATGAAGGAAAAATTTAATTTAGTGGATATACAAACAACTTTTCAATCCAGATTCGGACCTCAAGAGTGGCTTACACCTTACACTGACAAGACATTAGAGGCGCTTCCCAAAAAAGGAATAAGAAATCTGTTAGTTATTTGTCCTGGATTTGCCTCTGATTGCGTTGAAACTTTGGAAGAAATAAATATTCAGGGAAGAGAAAGCTTCATTGAAAATGGTGGTAAAAATTTTGATTTAATACCATGCTTAAATGATAATGAAGATCATATAATTTTACTTGAGAAACTTGTAACGAATTATTTATAAAATGAATTCATACTTACTATTTAAGTCTTTGCATTTAATAGCCGTCATTTCATGGATGGCTGGTTTATTGTATCTTCCCAGAATTTTTGTTTATCACGTTGAAAATTTTCAAAAAGAAAACACAATCGCCATCTTTGAAACCATGGAGAAGAGACTATATGTTTATATTATGAGACCAGCTATGGTTTTGTCATGGATATTTGGTCTAATTTTAATTTATATAAACGGATTTGAAGTTCTATCATCTCTATGGATACAAATAAAAATAGCCCTGATAATTGCGCTTTCTATTTATCACGAATATCTAGGTAGTTGTATTAAGTCCCTAAAAGCAGGCACCAACAA
>MDSZ01117878.1_pt1 | contig 10488 bp, 5 predicted proteins | sample 811201 | NCBI WGS metagenome assembly MDSZ01 (sample SAMN05326647, study PRJNA326480) | marine metagenome | isolation source: seawater | place: Indian Ocean: North | collected 2010
TAGTCGTCTATTGCAGTTTAAGTTGTGTAGTTGTGTGCTGTATCATCATTCGTCTACTATCATCTTATTATCCATCACCAAAAATTAAATGAAATAAGCGGAGAAAAAAAGATAAAATAACGAAGTAGCTATTTTAGTATGATGAGATGACAATCCAACAACAAGAAGGGGAAGTAAGGATATGAAGAGCAATGATTGCATGCATGCACTCCGCCAGCCGTCTTGACAACAATCGATACACACAGGAAGGGTGACAAAGCACGGGGTTATCGACCAACTATCGGGCAAATTAGCCACACAAAATTGTAACACGATAATATGTCTAGCGATAGTACTCTGGATATTGAATCCGTCGAGCACAACGGCATGACAACACGAGTATCGGAGTTTAGTCGTGCAACATCACCAATACGCAGGATTACGGAACCAAGACAGGGGACAACTCCGATTGCGAGTCCTATTAACCCATATATTGATTTTCAAATCGAACGTCACATAGCAGATCATGGAGATGATGCAACGCATTTATTTTCAGTTGTGCGATCCAAAAATTACAATGTAATATTGTTTGATTACAGAAAATCATGGGATGAACAAAACATCCTCTCTTCGCCTATTGATTCGTACTTTTTAGTGCTTGATCCAAGTTTTTTAAAACAAAAATATCGAAAAAACAATGGCATGCATCCAACCTTTCACAGAGAAGAAATGTCATTTCACGAAAAGCGTGTTTATGGAATCCTTAGTAAAACAGAAAATAACGCAACAATCAATGTAGAAACGACGAGTAAATCATCCGAGACGGAGTTTAAACTTGCATTTTTGCCAGATCGTGTTTTTCATTTACGCTGGGATGATCAAAAAGCCGTTCCGTATGTCGAAGGAATTATAGATGGCAGGAAGAGCAAAGTAAAAAAGTTTTTCTTGGAAACAAAGGATAGGTTCATGGGTGGTCCAATTGTACGATTAGTATACTTATTTGGCATGACTGTGGAAGGGGAGGACGAAGTACAAGAGTGTGTTGCATAAATTCTACGGGCGTTCAACTCATTCAAGATGTACTCGTAGATACCCTTATATTATTCACATCGCACAACATACCTTTTGTATAGCTCCATGATTCACAATTGTTGTATTGTACGAAGAATTGATTTGTCTAAGCTTTCATATAGTAGTACAAACGCAGAGTCGTTTGACTTGATCCATCTTAGCATGGCACATCAGATGTCTGCCCAAGGTCGTGTAGCATTTGTTGTCGTTATGTATAGCAGGGGCTACGTTTCGAAATTTACTGTTTGAACCATCTCGAATATTGCCACTTTGGCAGTTTAATTTATTAACAAGTAGTTTGCGTATACCACTGAAAAGTAACTTCGGCAGAAGACTATCTACACAGCGATAATGACCCTGACCGCCTACACCATTCCACTTTACGCATGTCTCGGTACAAGATTCTCCTTCAAGAGAAACAATTATGTCCTCTGCCTTCATTTCGCTGCGTTCTGCATCAAAAGCCTTCTCTTTTTGCAACGCTTCAGTTCGATCATACACCGCATTAGATAACGGACCGCCACAGTAGGCCTGCTTCTGCGCGCTATCGCCTTCCACAATGCATTTTGACAGGCACAACCGTTTCGAATCTATGCCATATTTTCCATACGAATTCCCACAGAAGCATTCCCCTCCGTTTTGAAGCGCAAAATACTTATACCCCGTGCATTCACATGAACACTTTTCTGGGCCAATCGGATTTTTGCCATTTATGGCGACCATTGAAGTATCTCGCAGTACTGGGAGGTCTCGATCTAACTTGTCTGCGTAACAACCCAAAAACTTGGGAGCAACAACTCTTGCATCCTGCTTTTTCTTGAAATCGACTGCGTTTGAGTATGGTGAATAAGTTGCTACGACTAGAACGATATTTGACATATAGTTTACGAAAACCGTTCCTTGGTGGATTCCTCGCATTCGAGCTGTATGTCCACCGACTGCAATTATGCCCAGTTTGCCAGTAAAAAGGCTTGCCCATTGGGAATCTGCCTTGCTCGTCGCAGCAAGGTGATAAACCACTTGTTTGTTCCGCATGTGTTGTTGTATTTCTTGTAAACAACTCACAACGCGGGCCTCAGCAATAAATTTATAGATATTATCATCGTATCGGTAATGAATTAGATTCATAGCAGATTTTTTGTAGCGAATGCCTGTTTCTACACTTGAACCTAGTTTACTCAATCTCAAGCTTCCAAAAACAGCATCTTGTCGATCTTTTCGTACAGTATATCCGACCGCCCCACGGTGAGCTATGCGTGGAATGGATGGATAGACGCACTCCATACCTTCGACTCTATAATCCAAATAGGTATCCCAGTTCCCATTATATAAACGCATGCGTGCCCAAGGAAGTAATTCCCCATGCAAGTCGAACCATGTTGGGCGAATCACCTTATTATAGACGGACCTGCTCGTCATCCATCCTGGTGCCATAAAGTGTTCGCCTCGACGGAAGGCAAAAACTGAGCTAGCATCTTTTCCACCGTAAGCATTGACATCGATCTCTGTCGACATAGCAAAATAAGCATTGTCTTGGTGGGCACATGCACAAAATATTGTTGAGTCCCTTGACATTGGCCAGGTCATGCTGTTAAAGAAATTTACGGCGTCCGTTGCCAACTCGAGATCATCCTCGAGAATGACAGCATACTCGAATGTTTTTGTATTGCCATTCTTCTCACTAAGAAACCTTCTTGGATCGCCATGGCCAAATATATGCTCGTTATTTTTGTTCGCTGTATAAGTTGGAAGTGATTGAGCGTCATACAATAAAGTATCTAACATGAAATGATAATGCCTAGCAAGGAAAAGACCGAATTCATTCTTTCCCTCCTTCCTATTTCTAACAACTTGAGACCTAAGTAAGTTGACTTGAAATTCCTTGCAAAGGTCAACCAGGGCTTCGCGGGATTTTTCAGAAAAAGATCGTGGCCTACTTGTGTCGTCTTCAAAGACAAATATATCCGATGGGTTAGTGTGCTGCTCCTTTAAACTCTGTAGAAGTCGTCGCAAGAGATGTAACCGTTGTGTTTTTCCTCCTACGGGGATAGCGTATGCCACATTTCCTGCGGGTTCAAACGTGTCGCCAACTGCTTTTTCTTTTCCATGCACAAAGAAATTGTCAACTTCATTTCGAATTGATTTGCCGGAAAAAATGTCGCGCATAATACCTCTTAGAACAAAGCGATAGATTCCACAAACAAATAACAATATAGCAAGCCCAAAAATTACAACCACCATTTGCCCACGTAACGATATCCTTTGACCAGTTTTTCTATGTCTTGGCTTCCCAACTTTTACATAGTGTGGTTGAGTCGTGTTTGCAGTTTCACGACTGCCCAGCCCTTTCCGCAATGCAAGACTCTTCGGGGTATTTGAACGAGCATTATAATTAAATGTCTCTGACATTTTTGGCTGGTATAATCCTGAGAAACAATTTTCAACTATCGTACCTTCGGTCTTGCCAAATAAATGGTGGTGGTTTAGAAGTTTCCTGCTGCTCAGAAGAAGAAAAGGAAAAAAGCAAGCGAGATGATGATGAATGAAGAGAAGAAAAAAGAAGAAGATATTTATTAATTATTATTATTAAGATACAGAAAAAATAATTAATAGGTATATTTTTTTTTTTATTAGTAGAGCTAGTGCTAGTATTATATTATTATTTTTATTTATTTTTTATCTACAGAGTATTATTACTAGCTACCTCTACTGCCTCCCCTTTCTGATATTACTACTCTGTACTAAACTAACTTGGATATAGGTGAAAAACACTATTATACACTAAACTCACTGCCTAGTTTCCTCATATGCTTCGTATGAGTGGTGGTATACTAAATGTCTTCCTGTGTAGCAGGGTTGTATCGAGGGGATCCGCACGACGTCCATCTCATCGGGATTTAACAAAAAAACTAGTCCAGAAACAACATGATATTTTTTGCGAATTCTATTTTAAATTATATTAACTTGGATATGTACTACTTCGAATCCGTGCCCCATCGACAGAAACATGTCAAAATGGAATTTGAACATTGGCGGTTTCGACGCTTTTTTCCTTATACTATGTCCATGCTAGCGGATCGCCATTTATGCCAAAATGGGCATGTTTGAGATAGAACTATATTGAAGTAACTTCTGAGGCGCAACGTAGAAAAAAAAAGTTCGTGCAGATAACGTATATCCTAAGCCACCATTTTAGATGCACGCAGACGAACACAAAAAGATAGAATGAAAGCTAAAGATGATCGCATCTATTTTTTCTGACAAAAATGAAAATTACCTTAAATAATTGTCTGCAACCTTACCATTTCATTTGATTCAACACAAATTTGTACTTTTCGGTATGGAGAATCCCCATTAATTGCTGAAAGTTGATACTAGGATCCTTACGACATCTATTATTACAGCATATCATACGATATTTCAGCTTCTCTATTATACTTGTGTATCGATTCCGCTTCCTACTCAGCACACTAAAAAAGCCGTGTAGACCGATGCATATGACTTCTTCATCTGCCATCCAGGATTTCCCATCGAATTTTTTACAACGATCTTTTATCAACCAAACCCCATAGCGACATGAGTCTTCGATCACATGAAAAAAAAATCCTGGATTCTTTGATGGCTGCTGAGGCAGTTTTTTGACAAGTATGTGAAATTTGATAGCAGCAACTAAATACATGTGGAATGCATTGAGTCTGACTACCTTTGGACTGTTCAAATCGCCATCAAATAACAGAGCATGACACTTGGGTTTCAGAAATGCTCGAACTTTCTTTACCAACTCAACTCCCGTGAATACGCTTGAAATAGCATATTTTAATTGTACCTGTTCATATTTTTCGTAGTCTCCAAGAATTTCATAAGATCCCGTGTCAATCAACAAACCACACCACGCTAACCTGCCCCCGTCTAGTATTTTGGTTACATCTTTTTCGTTCAAATGGCATTCAAAGCTGATTTTTGTCTTCGACGACTTTACGTTGCAGAAATATTCTGGAACCCCAGAGTGCATGGTCTTCACGAAACGCTCAGCAATCACTTTATCCTTTGTGACCAGTAAATAATCATCTACCAGGCGCAAAAGTACAGAATGCTTGCCAGGGGAGTGAGAGATTGATTTTTCGTTGTTTACTGACAGGTTTTTTCCAAACTTTTCCGCTTCGCATAGATCATTTAGACGCGCTTTTGCCCCGTGCGATTGCCCAAAAATATACGGAAATTTTCTTTTCTCCATACTACCATAATATAAATTACACATCAGGGTAGAAAGTATACTGCCTTGGGGAATACCATGCTGCTGCAGATATGATCGCCCAGGACCAAGACTGACAACATTGTTAAATATATGCTCCTTCAATATGCTAATTAACTTTTCTCTCTCTTCACTATGGTATACTACATTATCTGTAAAGATAGCAGATCTTTTTGACTTTGCAAGGTCGTTTGAGAGCTGCAGAAACTGTCTTCCGTTACCTAGTGCATTCGCCTGTTGAACATATTCTACCCTTATAGCCTTGTCTGCAGGTTCTGGGTGAACAACAGAGTATCGCTGAAACACATATTCTGCCTCCCTGAATACATTTTCGACGATGCTGAAACATCTTGTTGGAGAGATCGAATCGTAGCATGTCTTTATATCCAGTGCAGCGAAATACAGCTTTTTACTCTTGTTTTCCTTCAGAAATGGTTTTAATTTTACATATACGTCGTCATAGCCGTATACTGCAGCACCAAGTAGTGAAGTGTTTCGCTCTGTCTCGTACTTGAGTGCTTTGTACGTGTTCTTCAATAATTGATTCATAGACAACCCCCGCTGGGCAGTCGCAGATCTCTTCCGTTTGCTTCTTCTCGACATGTTCATTATCGGGCGTACTGTTCGTTTTTTCGGAACAAATCGTAAAACGACACTTGGAATATTATTTACGAGCCTATTTTTTGATTTACTAACTTGTTCTTGCAATATTTTTTCTAGCTCCAGTTTTTTTGTCGCTATGGATCGTATGCGATTCCAAACGGATCGTCGATAGTAGCCAACTTTTTGGAAAGAGGATTCCATTTCGGTGACATAAAAATCATGACGCAATATTGGTATGACAATCTCAGTGTATATGAATTTTACAAATAACTGAAGCAATTTTAGTCGTGCCTCATTTGCCGATGGCACTTCGTTCTGTACGTTCTCCAAGTTTTTGTCTCCTTTACGTGTGTGTAACCAACCCATGTCACTTGGTTTTAGGGACATAGTCAGCTGTTGTAACCTGACAACATCATATCGGCTGCACTCTACAAAATGCTTCAGCTTCGAGCGGAATACATTTTTGTTTCGATTGGAGCCGAAAAATTGTTTAGGCAATAGTTCTTGTAGGACATTCCAAACGTATTGAACAACACCATCGAAACTTGTATTCATCTTGGTTAAAAGAGCAAGCGCTGATTCCAACTCCTCGATTTCTTTGTTGCTATTTTTTTGACATATGCCGCGGAGAGTCAATGTATGCAGCGATGGTGTTGGGCAATACTTGTTTAGCAGGCGGCCGTAATCACATGAAACATGATTTGCCATGACTTCTTGGATTGGTGAAACTAGTCCTAAGTAGCCTTTCGGAAGACGCTTGAAAGCGCGTTTATGTTTACCCCCGGCACGACTACGACTCGCAGGAACGAAATATTTAAAAACAAGTTGGATTGCCTTCGTCTTGCTCGCAGGGTTTATAAATTCACAATTTTTCCTGGTAACATTAGGTAGTGTTCTTAAAAAGTGGAACTTAGATAAGCCAGGTTTTCGTGGGTGTGTTTTCGAATAAAAAATGCTTATCCTGGGAATGTAGATTGTATTTTTCAAAAGAATCCTACGCCTTTGCAATAAACTTGAGACAATGCTTAATGGCGGACCTGCGAGCTGCATAAAGCACCCGTTTTCAAGACACTGAAATATACTACACTCCAGTAAAATATGGAGCATGATCTCGTCGCCAATACATTTCAAGAGCAGCGTCCAAAACTTACTTTGTAAAACATTAACAAGTGTGTTTGGATAAAAATTTGCAATCGCGGGAGAATCCACAACGTTTGAATTATTTGATACGTTGTGACCAGTTGGTGTACCATATCCAAGGGAAAGGACATTTCGTAGATCCGATGCATAATTTTCGTGCTTTTCAATATTATCACCACTGCTTGTATCTGCAAATCGCATCTTCTTTATGTAAGAGTTAGATTTCATTTGCCTATTGCACAACACACTTATTGCACGCTGCACAAGTTCCTGTTGAGTGGAGCTGCTTGATAGCGATGCATTTCTTAATCTAGACCGTTCACGAGATAACTCCTCCCGTACGTCTCCAGAAAACGTTGGTGTTCTCGCAATGTAAACAGTTGGAAACATTTTTGCATTATTTGAATGCTGTCTGTCAAAGTTTTTCATCGCCACACACCTAGGCGAAATTAAATTGTTTACATATTTTGTGATTGTCGATATGTCAGCATAAGTCGCTTCCAAGAGTTGAAGAGCCGACATAGTGTATAAAGAAAGATTTATGTCTTGGTAAAATCTATTGACTTTCTTGTTTATATCTGGATATATGTGTTTATACCTTGGGTTGCCACAACAATTCTATTTTAGGAAGATCCTTAGATCGACTAAATGCGCGCTCTTGATGCAGTACCTCAGCTCGCGTCTTGCCTTTCTGGTCTTCTAGTCGTGCAATTTCACTGCGTAGAAATTGCACTCTCCCCTTAATGCCAGATTTTGAGTGCTTCAAGAGTTGAAGATAAGTGATAAACTTCCCAACTTCTGCCTTTGAAATTGTGCGCTTTTCACCTTTGGCAAGTAGCGATTGAAATTTGATTATAGCATCCGTCAAGTCCATAAAGGAAGTTCTTGATCTTCCGATTACTACGAATATAGATTTTGGGATGAATTGCTCGAGGAGTAGTAAGTAGCAGTTGAAGAGATGAAAAGATTTTGATGAATCTTCTAAATCTGATGAGATCATCTTCATCATGCATGCCTGTGTGTTTTTTGTATAATGAAAGAGTATACGAAAACTGTACTAACCATGTAGAGTGTGGTGGAGGAAAATAATAAAAAGAGAATATTATTATTAGTGCTAATAATAAATAAATAACAATGGACCAGCTAGGGCTAGCAGTAGCCTAATTGTTGATTAAAAAAAAATAAAAAAATGAATGATTGAATTAGACCTTATTCCTCCTTTTTCTTGCCTAAAACATCTACAAGATTTTTTACGATGTCTTTAAACCAAAATATTTGGAGCGAAGTCAAGAAAATGTTAGCCACCAAGAAAGTGTAGTAAGCTGCACTAGAATGAATTTTATTTTCCAGAAACAGTGCATAGCAGTCTTTCCAGAAGAGATAAGAAACATATGGCCACGCAATGACCCTCACGACAAAGAATGTCAACGAAAAGTAAGCACCAATGGCGATTTGCAACGTTGGATAATCTTTTTCGATGTCTTTAATGTAGACCTGAGAATGACGATCGTTAACGAATAATACAATTAATGCTAAAGCCATTGATGAAATTTCTGAAAGACCGAAAAAAAATCCAGCATATATATGTAAATATGGATGAAGCCCAAAGTACGCTAACGTCGCTGTCACAGCATGATGAATAATATGCTCTATACCATCATTTGCATACACACTGTCGATAAAGTTTTTAGTTTCCCATGCTACATGAAACATACACATACGCGATGCGGTCGGCGAGAACCTGAACAACCTTTCGTGCCCTGGAGGCGTGTCATTGGAAAACACATCCCCCGCTTCACTCGTTAGGAATAGCATTACACCGTCGTAAACGAGGTATGCAAAACTCCAGAAGGCTGTAAATTGTCTTGCAAACTTGAATCTATTTGATGCAGAGCTCAGGTACCGATGAAAGCACGACAATGATGTAAGTGCCAAATACAAAAGGCCATTGAAGATAAACAGTGCAAGAAAATACGCAACCGAAGTGTAAATAATTTGTTTAAGGCTTGGTGGTCCAGCCTCCGCATAGTCTTCAATGGTCAACAAAATGTTGAACTCACTGCTTCTGCTCAAATAATCCATATTATTGTGTTATGCACGTGTGTCAATAGCGTAAATATAGTAGCCTCTAACTGTAATTTTTTTGCACTCGGTTGTGGTATTTACTGTTACAGACGCGACGATGATGTACCAAGAGCAACGAATTTTTTTCACCTCCAACAAAGAAGAAGTCAATAATTTATTTCATCAATTTAACATTATTATTTATTAATAATATTAGACGACTACTATTATTATGTTATTATTATTATTAATATTAATAATTTCTTCTTCTCTCCTCACAATAATTGAAATAATAATAATAGTAGTAGTTAGTATAAGTAGCATGCAAAAATAATAAAATTTGCAAATATTTTATTATAATCGATCTTCACACAACTTTAACTTTATCTCATCATCATCATTTTTTGCATTCATTCTCTTTTTCTGCACATTGTAGTGCTAGCTAGTAGTAGAAGTAGACAGCCAAAAAAATCACCTTCTCTTAGGACACACTAGAGCAAGTGCTAGCAACTATGCTTTTTTTTCTTCTTGTATTCCAATCTCTCTTCCGTTAGCTAGTCATAAGTTAGCTAGCAGTTGGAAAAAAGATCATCGTGATGGAATTATTATTTGTTGTTGGCTTCTTGTTATTGGTCTTTGTAATACAGTACAGTAATTATTGCAGCTAATAAACAATATTAATAATTAATAAGCCATAATAATAAAGAAAGACTGGTGGTTAGTTAGTTTTTTTTTTTTGCAAGGTTAAGTTTTCTCTACTCCTATTTTTATGTCATATATCATCCACGTCATGCAATGACACGAAAATGCATCAAGTCAGCAGCAAAAGCCGTCGTTGCTATTTTCGTTTCATTTTCATTCACCATAGCTACAACATTTACACTATTTGAATATGCACGTTGTCTCGAGCAACTCCATTTTTGAGGTTTCGAAGGAAGAAAGTAGAACAACGAGACGTTAAACCGATGTCTGACACCAGCCTTGTAGAAGATGAATGTGAGGAGCAAGCGTCTCAGCTTCTTGAGGAGCGAAGAGGAGATGGTAACGAACAAGATGATCAAAAAAATGTTACCGCAGTGCATTTAAATCAACTGTTCTATAGGGGTACAGTAGGTAAATCGCAAGTAGTTTTTTCAAGTTTTCCAAAAAAATCTAAACCACATAAAGTTCGACGTCCAACCACAAATAGTGGAGACCGTAGAAGCCACAGTCGCAGGAATACCCGCAACCAATCTCTTAGAAGCGGATTGGATGACAGGCCCACAACAGCACCAGTAAACTTTAATGGCAGCTATATGAACGCAACGAAACTTAAGCGTTTATCAACTGGGTTTCGCCAAGACACAGTCGAAACATTTGCTGAATACCAAAAGCGACAA
>MDSZ01156985.1_pt1 | contig 10488 bp, 12 predicted proteins | sample 811201 | NCBI WGS metagenome assembly MDSZ01 (sample SAMN05326647, study PRJNA326480) | marine metagenome | isolation source: seawater | place: Indian Ocean: North | collected 2010
AGAGAAAAAAATGTAATAAGACAAGAACAGCAAATATAAGAGAACGAATATTAAATAAATTTTCATACCTATTTTATTTTTTATTGGTAAGGGTTGAAATAAATTCAATTGAAAAGTTGAATTTTTTACCTCCAATGAAAGAATAACTTTTACAATGTGTCCATATTTTAATTGCGAGTTAGAAAACTGTAGAAATCAACTTGCAATTAAAAATTTATAAAAAGATCAATTTTTAAAAAATTGAATAAATAAATGGAGCTATCACTGAGCCTTGAGAAAATATTATCAACCCTCCCATGAGAACAATCGTAATAATAAGAGGCGCAAGCCAGTATTTTTTTCTAAGTTTGAGATAATCCCAGATATCTGCAAATAGTTCGAAAAGGACGTTCATATTAAAAAATTTTTGTAAAATTAACTTTGTGATTACTTATTAATTCCCTATAGGTTGTTGTTTTTTTAGAAATTCTTTTTCTAAGGGGATCATACTTGAAGATTCTCATTATATATGAAATTGGTATTAGAATTAAAATAAAAACTAAACCAAAAACAATTTTACTATTAAACCATCCTAATATTAAGCCAATTTTCATCCAAATCTTAAAGGGATTCCTTAGGATTTCTGGATAAATAATCGCTAATACCAAAAATGGTATACCAATAAATAAAGTCCATGATTTAAAGTTATGGCCTGAAATAAAAGGTAGAATCCAACCTATTAATAATGGAAACCCTAAACCTAATATAAATCCAAATTCTCGGAGCTTCTTTTTTTTTATAACCTCTTTTTGATTCATTAATCTAGCGCAAATTCTTTTTCCCAGTTTTTGTACTCATCTCTTTTGGGTTGCTCATGCTTAAAGAGCAATTGATTCTGTAAAACTAAAGCATCCATTTCTGTACGCATAAAACATGTATATGCCTCATCTGGAGTACAAACAATTGGTTCACCTCTTACATTAAATGAAGTATTGACAATCAATGGACACCCAGTTTTATTTTTGAAGGCCTTAATTAAATTGTAATATCTTGGGTTAGATTTTTTGCTCACAGTTTGAATTCTTGCTGAATAGTCAACATGAGTCACTGCAGGAATAGTAGATCTAGAGACATTTAATTTCTCTATCCCAAAAAGATTATTTTCTTCATCCGACATCTTTTTACAAAGTGTTTGTTTAACTGGAGCAACTAATAGCATATATGGACTTTTCTCATTAAGTTCAAATTGATTAAAAACATCTTCCTCTAATACAGAGGGAGCAAAAGGCCTAAAACTTTCTCTATATTTTATTTTTAAATTCATTATGCTTTGCATATTTTGATTGCGCGGATCACCAATAATTGATCTACCTCCTAAAGCTCTAGGACCAAATTCCATTGGGCCATTAAACCAACCTATTACGCTGCCTTCATCTAGTAAACTCGCAATTCTTTGAAATAGCTCATCATCTTTTAACTCATAAAAAGGAACTTTTATTTTATCCAAAAATATTTTTATATCTGTATTAGAAAAATTGCATCCAAGATATGTTCCTTTCATCGAGTCTTCGGGATTAGGTAGTCTTGGTTTTTGGTAATATTGATGCCAAACATTTAGGGCTGCTCCCAATGAGGAACCAGCATCACCACTAGCTGGCTGTATCCAAATATTTTTAAAAATTTTATTTTCAATCAATTTACCATTAGCTACACAATTTAGAGCTACCCCTCCTGATAAACACAAATTTTGAATACCAGTTTCTTCTTTTAAAGATTTTGAAATTTTGATAACTATTTCTTCTGTGACTCTTTGTATTGATGATGCTAAATCCATATGAAATTGCTTTAACTCACTCTCTTTCTTTCTTGGTGGATAACCAAATAGTCGATGAAATTTTCTACTGGTCATTCTAAAACCTCTATGATATTTAAAATAATCCATATCCAATCTAAAAGTCCCATCTTCCTTAATATCTATAAGATTTTCTTTGATGATATTTGCATAAATAGGTTTGCCATAAGGTGCTAAGCCCATTAATTTATATTCACCAGAATTCACCTTAAATCCACAGTAATATGTAAAGGCAGAATACAACAAGCCTAAAGAGTGCGGAAATGAAATCTGATATAAAGGTGTTATTAAATTATCCTTACCTATCCATGTACTCGTTGTGGCCCACTCTCCAACTCCATCCATACATAGTATTACAGCCTCTTTGAAAGGACTTGGGAAAAATGCTGCAGAAGCATGCGACTGATGATGCTCTGAGAAAAGCAGTTTAGGTATATAAGGTGTATTACTAGGTAAAAATTCTTTTTGTAATAGTTTTAATTGCCTTTTTATTGCAGATTTTAAAAAAAGTTTTTCCTTTATCCAAATTTGCATTGCAGCAATAAAAGAACGTAATCCCCTGGGGGCAGAAGCGAGATAAGTCTCTAATAATCTTTCAAAAGTTAAAAGAGGTTTTTCGTAATAAATAACTGAATCAATATCGCTAAAATTAATATTCTGTGATTTTAAACAATAACGAATTGCGTTTATGGGGAAACCTGAATCATGCTTTTTTCTAGTAAATCTCTCTTCTTGGACAGCAGCCACAATTTCGCCATCCTTTAAGAGAGAAGCGGCACTATCATGATAAAAGCAAGAAATTCCTAGTATAAAATTATTAATAGTGAATTAATATAATTACTACAATTATATTAATTTTTTTCTAAAAGTTAAAATAGTAATATAGATAGTTGCAATTAATCTATTAAGTATTTTCCTTTTTATGAATTATATAAACTAAAACTTTAGACTTAAAACTTTGGGTGAATAATTTATAATTAAAATTTATTATAATTTTTTTTCTTAAAAAAGATACTATTATTCTTAGAAAAAGAGAACTTACAATTCTAAAATGAAAGGATTTGGAGATTGGGATAAATCAAAAAAGACAATCACTAAGACTCCAAACTTGTCTAAAAAACAAATAATTAACCTAGCACTTAAACTCCATTCACAAGGAAATTTATCAGAAGCAGCAAAATATTATCAATATTGCATAAAAGAAGGGTTTTCTGATTATAGAGTTTATTCAAATTATGGAGTTATTTTAAGAGACCTTGGAAAATTAAAAGAGGCAATAATTTGCCAAAACAAAGCTATAGAATTAAATCCTAGTTATAAAAAAGCATATTCTTACCTAGGGGGCATATTAATACTTCTTGGCAATTTCAAGAAAGCAGAATTTTTTACTCGCAAATCAATTGAACTAGATCCAAACAATGCAGAAGAAAATTCGAATTTAGGATACATATTAATGAATCTTAAAAAATTAAAAGAAGCAGAATTTTTTACTCGCAAATCAATTGAATTAAATCCCGAAGACGCAAAGACTCACTTCAACCTTAGCAACATATTAAGAGAAAGAGATAATTTAAAAGGAGCAAAATTATCATATTACAAAGCTATTGAACTAAAGCCTAATTTTCCTCAAGCACACAGGGAATTAAGTTTATGTCTATACCTTTTAGGAGAGAAAAATAAATCATTACAAAGTATTCTTAAAGCTAATTACTTAGATCCAAACAATTTTAAAAACAAATTACTATTAAAATTTTTTGAAAAAGAAAAAAATATAAAAAATCAAGATCAAAGAATAAACGGTAATAAAAAATTTAGTTTAGAGTCAAATCCATTCCTGGATAGTATTCCAGTAGAAAAAAAACTTGTAAATAGCCTATATAAAATTAAAGCTAGAAATCAAGAAATTCATCAAGGTCCTACATATGGAAATACAAAAGGTTCGGACTATAAATTATTTGAAAATAAAGATTCAAACATAAAGTCTATTAGAAAAAAATTAATATCCATAGCTAAGAAATGTGTACAATCAGATATATTGATAAGCTCTTCATTTTTTACAATATTCCGCTCAGGCGGTGGTTTAATTAGTCATGATCACTTGGGTGAGATAGACAAAATAAAAGGATTAAATATAGCTAAGGAAAAATTTTCTCTTGTGTACTATTTGTCAGTTGGTGATCAGAAATGTGATGAGCCTGGTATTTTAAAGTTAGAAAAACCTAATCAAGACATTCTTCCTAGTAACGGTTTAATAATCATTATTCCTGCAGATAGAAAACATTCTGTATTTTACAAAGGGGGGAAAGACAGAATCATAATAGGAGTAAATTTTTATAGAGTATGAGAACAGTCATAACTTCTTAAAAATATTTGTAAAAGTTTTTTTAACACTATAATCACGATATATAAATTCATTTATAAAAATGAAAGGTTTTGGCGAAAAAAATAAACAAATAAAAAATTTAAATATTCAGCAAACAATTAAAATAGCATTTCAACTTCATTCAGAGGGGAAATTATTTGAAGCTGAGAAATATTATCTATATTTACTAAATAAAGGTTTAAATGATCACAGAGTTTTCTCAAATTATGGTGTTATTCTAAAAAGTTTTGGGAAATTAAATGAAGCTGAAATTTCATATCGCAAGGCAATCAAATTAAAACCTGATTACGTAGAGGCGCATTCCAATCTAGGAAATATTTTAAAAGATCTTAACAGACTCGAAGAGGCTGAAATTGCATATCGAGAGGCAATTCGAATAAACCCAAATTATGCTAATACAAATCTAAACTTAGGAATAATTTTATTGAATCAACGCAATTTAAAAGAAGCAGAATTTTTTACTCGCGAAGCAATTCGAATCAATCCTAATTATGCTAAAGCACATTTAAATATGGGAATGATAATGCATAATCTTAGCAAGTTAAAAGAAGCTGAATTTTCATATCGCGAAGCAATTCGAATCAATCCTAATTACTCAAAGGCATATCTAAATTTAGGAAGTATTTTGATTAATCTTGGCAAGTTAAAAGAAGCTGAAGCCATCTATCGTAAAGTGATTCAAATTAATCCTAATTACTCAAAGGCATATCTAAATTTAGGAAGTATATTGATTGATCAAGGCAATTTAGAAGAACTAATTAAACTATCAAAATCAATACTTAAATCAAAATCTTTTAATAAAGGGTATAAGTTGCTCGCTTCGCTAAGAATAACAATAGCTTATTTATTGAAAGGGGATTTTACAGAAACCTTTTCAAGCATTGATAAAACTAACAAATTAATAAAACAAGGAGCTATTAAAATTATTGAAGAAGAAAATTATAGAAAATATGCATTAAATTTCTCTACATTTATAAATGCTCTTTTTCCTCTTTTAGAGAAAGAAAAAATTAATTCAAATTTAGATAAAATTCCACATTTCGGAGAAAGTCATAGTCTTTCTTTCGCACATCAAACTATAAAAATTTCTACAGAATTCCTACAAATTCAACCAGTTTTAATAACAGGGGCAAAGGCTTGGCATTTTTCTACAAAAAAAAATAATCAGTGGAAAACCTCATTAAAGCACCAAATAAAAGATCATACATATTGTAGTAGAGCCCTAATTTCTTTTGGAGAAATAGACTGTAGAAAAGATGAGGGTATATTAAATTATTCGGACAAAAATAATAAAAACATATCAGATGTTTGTGAAAGAACAATACAAGGGTTTTTAGATTATATGGAAAAAATACTATCTCCTTACTATTCAAAAAGATATTACTTTGGAATTCCAGCGCCAATAAATAAAACAAAAATACCTGATGAATTAGATGTTAAGAGAGTTCATCTTGTTAAGTCATACAATAAATACTTAAAAAAAGAAGTTTTATCGAGAGGGGCCTATTTTTTAGATATTTATGCATTTACATCGAATAAGTATGGAGAAAATAACAAGCTTCATATGTGTGATACATACCACCTTTCCCCGCAATGTCTTACTGATTTATTTAAAAATCACCTTTGTAAAGCTTAAAAATTTAAATACAGTTAGTTAGGAATCTCAATAAATTTAACTAAATATTTTGAATTAGAATTAAATAAAACTCATTATTGTGAATATAAATTTCTTAATATTTTCACAAATTAGGTTATTTTATTCTTCATTTCTTCAATTTTATTAATTAATTCAACTAACCATTCTGGATTATTTTCAGAATTTTTCTGAGAATATAAAATTTTTGGTTGATTTATTTCAAGTGTCTCATAATCTCCGCTCATTGATTTCCTCGTAATTCAAAATTTTTCCTAATTTATCTCAATAAAATATTGATATCCATAAGCAAAAATACTAAATATTTTTTGATAGATATAAAAGAGATTATTTTAGGAATAAAAAATTAATCATTTTATTGAATCTTTATTACTGCAGCTAAATAGTACTTACCAAAGAGTGATTTTTAAGTTAGTAATAATCCTATTTTGCAATGCATTATCTTATGGGCATCCCTTAATAAAATCAATTCTAAGAAAGGAAGGTTGGATACTCTAATTTATTTTTTTGATATATTTTCTTTTTTAACTAACATAAAAAAAAAAGTTAATATTTGATTGACCAACAAAATAAATGCTGCAATTATGATAAAAAGATTTGCAAAGTAATTATCATTGTTTTTAAATCCCAGATTAATAATAACTGGTTTTATAAGGCCATCAGTCCAATTTTCTATATTAAAAAGAGCAAAAAGATTTCCTAGAATTTCTGGATTTTTGATACAAAATATTGTGCTTGGTTGGTTAGTAGAGCCAATTTATTGGATTCAAAAGGCCTTTTACAATCCTCCAAAGGATATGCCAGACCCAATATTTATAATTGGTTGTTGGAGAAGTGGAACAACATATCTTCATTCAGAAATTGTCAAAGCCACGAATGCAGCGACAATCAAAAATACATTTTCTTGCTGCCCTCAGGCTGCTTTAATATTTAAAGAATTTATAAGGAAAGTATTACCATCTTTTGAGAATAGATTTTTTGATTGGGTACCGTTACCGTCAGAAGGACCTCAGGAATTAGATATTGCATTATTAAGATTTAGTTGCCAACATCCTCCATCTTCAATTGGCATTGGTGAATCTTTATCTAAGGACCTAGAAAAATGGTATAAATGGAAAGCCTCACGAGATTTCAAAAAAAAAATATTGTTAATACTAGAGTGGGCATGGATTCATGATGGTGCCCCAGGGAGGATCTACATTAATAAAGCTCCAGGATTTACTACAAGAGTTGATATTTTACTTGAAATATGGCCAAAAGCTAAATTTATTTACATCGAACGCAAATCTGGTTTGAAGAAAAGTATTGCAAAATCAATCAAGTCTTTTAATAAAGAATTTGGTCTTATTCCATATATTGCTAACGCCCAGGAAGATGCCGAGTCAACGAAAGCATTTATTTTTAAAAAATGGAAATTAATGAGAAGCTTAATTCCCAAAGATAACTTAATAGAAATTCAATATGAAAATTTAATAAATAAGCCAGAAGAAACAATTAATAGCATCAAAAAATTCACAGGGGTCAGTAAAATCTAATTTAAAGGTAAATCAAAATAATTTAGATAATGCATCAATTAAAGGAGTTGAATCAGGATATCTTTGAGAAACTCTCAAAGCTTCTTCTGTAGAAGGTTTCTTTCCGTAAAGTAGAAGATCTTTTACCCATTCCAGATCATCAGGAATAAAATCTCCATCACCAACAGCATTAATTAATTCAATTTCTAATTGATCCCATGCTTTTTGTTTGCTCCAATTATTAGATACTTGTATGTGCTTAAAAATAGTTTGTATTCCCAAATACCACTTTAAAACACTTTCTCTATTTTCAAGTAAAGTTTGATTATTCATTAATTATCTCCATTTGAAAGATCGGAACATTCAAGATCATTAGATTTTGATATCAAGGTAAGAAGATCATCAATTTTTTTTAGTTTTGAAGTAACATCGAATTTTTTTTCAATTGCAATATCTGGTTTTAAAATATCGTTTATTAATAATTTAGTTTCATCAACTTTTGACTTAACTTCATGTGATCTAGCTTTAGATAAGCAAGCACTGTATTTTGGAGATTCAATAGCGTATTCAACCAAGCTTCCTACCATACTTGACAAAGATCTACGTTCTAATTTTGCAAGAACTTTAAGCTTTTTAAACAAATCTTTCTGGAAAAGCACTTGTACTCTATCAAGCTTAGTTGGCACAGGTTTAAGAATATAAGAATTTAGTAAAGGTTACACACTTATAATGAAATTCGCAAGTAAATTTTTAATAATTTTTTAATTTTCAACAATAAATTCTAGCTAAAGTGTGTGTTAGTATGTATAAGTGTGTATCCAAAAATTTGATATACATTTGCAAAGCTTAAGTGATGGGGATTACATGAGTTAAGCAAATTTTATGGCATTTATTCAATATTTTAGCCAAGCAAAATATGAATCTCTCAATAACAGTTTTGCCCCAGTATTAGAAAATTATGGGATGAGCATTCCAAAAAGATTCCAACACTCTAAACAGCTATATGCTCAATTTAGAAATCCTAATAATAATTTATCGACAGTAAATCTTTTAATTTCATGGATAAATCAAACTCAAAGGCAATGTTCTATAGAAATATGGAGTGATGAACCATTTGCCAAAGATAAAACACTTTGCAAAACAGTTCACCATGAAATTAGTCAATTAATAAAACCTCTTGATTTGTCCGAGGGTAATCCAATAATTGAAAGTTGAAAAATGTATAAAAGAATTTTTATTACTTTTCTAATTTTTTTTGCTCCCATTGCTTTAGTTGAGCAACACAAAAATACTGAATCATCAAAACTAGCCATGAAAAAATTTAATATGATTGAAAAAACTAATCTTTATTTTGTTGATAGCATATTTGAAGCTAATAAAGAAAATAGTATAGAAATAAGAAATTGTTGGGAAGAAGGAGATCTACCATCTCAAAAAAGATATTGCTCATCTTCCGATAATTTTATCAATAACCTTTAAGAAATGAATATAAAAAACAGTCCTCTTAAAATGTTTAGAAATGTTTTTTTAAATGACAAATATTTTGAAATAGATGGAGGCAAATGCCTTGAGGGACAAATAAAAATAAGCGGTGCAAAAAACTCTGCATTAGTTTTAATGGCAGCTTCAATTCTTTCTAGAGGAGAAATTAATCTTTTTAATGTTCCTCGAATTTCAGATGTCTTAATTATGTCTAAAATTTTGACGACAATGGGTATAAATATAAAATCGAATACAAATCACTTAGAAATAAAAACTAAAGACATTATTCCTCCATCGCATGATTTATTTTTTGACCTATTTAATGCTCTTAGAGTCAGTTTCTTTTGCATAGGTCCTATCCTCGCTAGATTTGGAAGTGCCAAGATACCATTGCCAGGAGGATGCTTAATAGGCTCTAGACCAATTGATGAACATATAAATTCACTAAAAAAATTAGGCGTTATTTTTAAATTAAAAAATAATTATTTAAGTGCCGAAGTAATTACCCCTAATAAAAGATTAATTGGAGCTACTATAAATTTTAAATGTAAAAGTGTAGGTGCTACTGAGACATTAATAATGGCAGCTTCCTTAGCTAAAGGAACAACTATATTAAATAACGCAGCACAAGAACCAGAAATTGTAGATTTAGCAAACATGTTGAATCTCATGGGCGCACGCGTAAAAGGTGCGGGATCTGAATGTATAACAATTGAGGGGGTTAAATCCCTAAAAGGTTGTGAATATACAGTGATACCAGACAGAATTGAAGTAGGTACTTTTTTAATTGCTGCTGCCATAACAAGATCAACAATTAATCTTTCCCCATGCGAACCAAAGCACTTAAAAGCAGTAATTACCAAATTGGAACATTGTGGTTGTAAGTTCGAATATTCGAAACATATTTTACGAATTATTCCAAAACAAATTTTAAATTCAGTTAATATGACAACTAGTCCATTTCCCGGATTTCCCACTGATCTACAAGCTCCTTTTATGGCTTTAATGGCAACAGCAAATGGAACTTCACGAATTGAAGAAAAGGTATTTGAAAATAGAATGCATCACGTTAAAGAGCTAAATCGTATGGGAGCTAATATTAGTTTAAGAAATAATGTTGCAACAGTTATAGGAGTTAAAAATTTAAAAGGATGTCCAGTTTTGGGATCTGATTTAAGAGCTACTGCTGCATTAGCTCTTGCAGGACTTTCTGCAAATGGCAAAACAATAATCAGAGGATTAGAGCATTTAGAAAGAGGTTACGAAGATTTCTCGGAAAAATTAAATGAAATTGGAGCAACAATAATAAAAAAATAGTGAAAATTATGTTTAGCATCAGTAACTTTTTAGTAGAAAGTAATCTAAAAAATCAATTAAAAAGATATAAATCAACAATAATATTTTCATTTATAGTCGGTTTATTTATAGGCTCCATACCCTTTATTTATAAATCAATAGAGAACTTCAAAGTTCAAAAATTAATTCATGAACAAAGAAAAATTCAAATTCAAAACAAAGAGAAATTATGCAAAGAGCAAACTAGTGATTATAAAAAGTTTTTGAGTCTAGGATTTCCTAAAACAGCTATTGAAAAATTTAATATTTGCATGAAAGAACTATGAAA
>MDSZ01148285.1_pt1 | contig 10487 bp, 6 predicted proteins | sample 811201 | NCBI WGS metagenome assembly MDSZ01 (sample SAMN05326647, study PRJNA326480) | marine metagenome | isolation source: seawater | place: Indian Ocean: North | collected 2010
TTCGTTTTTCCAGTCCGTACCTTTCGATTATTGGTCTTGCTTCGGGATGTAATGCGACAATGAAATTCATGCTGTCGCTTTCCCGGAAAGAGTAGACAATTGATCGAGTGTTCGAGCCCGCTTTTCTTCAAAAAATTGAGCGTCATTTAATTTTTTATGTTTGGTAAAGCCTTTTGCCAGCAGGTTGGTTTTGTGAGCGATGGTTTTTAGTATTTGCACCTTCTGGCAACTATTAACTTTTTCAGATTTTATAATTTTTTCGAGTGATTGAACACGAAAGCGATCAAGTCCCCAAACTGAAGAGGAAAGTTGATCCTGATGACCTCCTTTTTTTATGACCAATGGTTCATTGATCAGTCCAATTTCCATAGACAACATCAGTCTTATCCAAAAATCATAGTCTTCACATACCTTCAGGTCTCTATCAAAAGTACCAATCTGCATAAAGACAGAATAATGTAGCATGACCGAAGATGGGCAAATAATACATCTTTCAAGACTTCTCTCGAAAAGACCTTCTGTTACTTTATTCAGAAAGGCTGGTTGCTGTACCTGATTTCCATTACGGATCCATTTTTCCCCGGTATGACATGCCTTAAAGCCAGGGTTTTGAGCTAGGAATTCTATCTGTTTTTCAATCTTTTGAGTTTCCCATTGGTCATCTGAATCAAGAAAAGCGATCCAATTGGATTTTGCTTCTGAAACGCCAGTGTTTCTTGCCGCAGAAACACCAAGGTTTTCCTGCTTTAAGAATTTAACTTTTTGGTATTTGGAAGCCAGAGTTTCAAATGTGTGGTCTGTGGAACCATCGTCCACTACAATTACTTCGCTAACCGGATAGGATTGAGAAAGGACGGAATCAATTGCTTCGGGTAGCAAGTTGATTCGGTTGTAAGTTGGGATGACTACGGAAACTGAAAAGTTGTCCGTGATGGACGGAGCAACCATAGGTGGGATAATTAAGTTAAACCAATTAGAACACGCGGACCGGAATTTCCACAGAGTCGTATCCAGGGGCAGTGATGATTAACTTGCCCTCACCAGGTGCACCTCCTTGCACGGGTATGTTGATGGTACGGTCACCTTCTGAAATTTTTGCTTCCGGCATAACGACTGATTCTGGGATATTGGTTTTTACTTCAATTTCGAGTCCACCACTGGGAGCTTCATAATCGATCTTGAAAAGGAGGTTTGCAGAATCTCCAGATGCTATTTCAAGAGAAGATGGGACCACACCAAGAGGACTTTTGTCGATGCGGAAATTCCCAATATCCAATGCTCCATGGGGACCACCGATAAGTTGCACCGGGTAATCTACTCCCGAGGGGAGGGCAGGTACGGTAAACCTGAGTTCATTTTCTGAAAGATAACGGGTTTGCGTTTTCTTGTCCCCAAAAGTGATTGAATCATATTTGGTCAGGCCTCGACCTTGAACTGCAATTTCCACCCCAACCGGGCCGCGATAGGCAGCCAGATTTCCCACATACCTATTTTCCAGCCTAAAAACTTGAAGGTCACTTTTGATTTCCCCAGGTTTTGTGGCACCGTTATTCAATTTGGTAGAGTATTTGACCTGAAAGTAATATGTGGCTTCATCAAAACCCTGAGGTAATTTATAATCGCAACTCCAGAGCGCAGAATTTACCGGGTCAACAACCATAGGAATGCTTTCTCCTCCAACAATTACGGATACGGATATGCTGTCTTTGACCACTCTTCGGTCTTGTATGTCAACTTCGGTCTGAAGCGTGTATATCCCGGAAGGGTTTTGGTTAATGTTTTGTGAAGTAAGATTGATAAACGTCGGCTGTCGACAACTGGAAAGAAATCCCAGTCCGATTATAGCGATGAGGAATGTAAGTCTGAATTTGGCTTGGTGCATTTTCTTTTTGTCGATTGTTGAAAATTGGTCATAACCCAATTGTGTGAACGAAGGAAATCAAAAATACCTCAATACTTTTGGAGTATATGTACATGTTCCTTTCTGTTCATCCACATGTGACTTTTGCGCATTTTACCAAGAGAGACCAAGCAAAAAGAAATTTGAAACCTATTTTCTTTCTCTGGAAAGAGAAATGCAGAGGGCAAATATCAATAAAAAAGTAGATACGGTCTTTATTGGGGGAGGAACTCCAGGAATTTTGCGGAGCGATGAATTGATGAAACTTTGTGAATTGATAAACGGGCTTGGAATAAAAGAAAATGCCGAATGGACTGTTGAATTGGCCCCTAATGAGGTGACCACTGAAAAGTTGACAGTACTTAAAAGCGCTGGAGTAAACCGGATATCCCTTGGCGTTCAAACATTTGATCCCAAGCTAATGGATGATCTCGGACGAAAACACGGTCCCGAAAAAGTATTCCATGCCTATAATTTAATTAGAGAAACAAAATTTAATTCAGTAAATCTTGACCTGATTTTTGGTATCCCGCATCAGAGTCTGGAAGATTGGATGTCGGACATGGAGCAAGCGGTTAAACTCCAACCTCAACATTTATCGACTTATTGCCTGACTTTTGAAGAGGATACGGCACTCTATCATAGGTTGGCAAAGGGAGAACTTAAGATTGATATTCAAAGAGAAGCCTCATTTTACGAGTATGCTTGGGACTTTTTGCCGAGCAGTGGATATGAGCAGTATGAAGTTTCAAATTTTGCATTAGATGGCCATGCTTGTGTTCATAATCAGAATACATGGAAAATGAATGAGTGGATTGGATTCGGTCCCTCAGCATCTTCTCAATATCAATTCAAACGTTGGAAAAATCCTTCCGATTTGGATAGGTGGGCAATTGGTGTACGAGATGGATTTAAAACTCAGGATTACGAAGATTATGTTGAATTGAGCAATGTAATATTGGCAGAAGATGCAATTCTTTTCGGATTACGGATGAATCAGGGCATAAGACTCGCCCAGATAGGCAAACGATTCGGACTTTCTGAAGACTTTCTCGTAGAGATTCATTGCTTTTTCGATAATCTGCAAAAGGAAGGATTAGCAGTCCAAATGGATGGATGGATTTCCTTAACCTCTCAAGGACGAATTCGAGCAGATGCCATTGCAACTGAATTTCCTTCCGAATCTAAAGGTTTAAGCTAATGGTAGTAAGTTTTTCGGAGAGATTTTTCCAAAAGATCAACAGCTTCTTGCAGTCCGCCCTTTCGAGCTCGTAATAACCAAACTTCTCGGAATTTTCCAAGCAAGTTAGAATGGTCTTCTTCTTTTTTTTCAGAGTTGTCGTAAGGTTCCATCAGGCAAATTGCTTGCCTGATTCCAGTAATTGAAAGTTTAATACCCAGTTTCCATTCTTGCACTGCGATTTGAACCTTGGATTCATTTTCGAATTGAAAGTTTATTTCATCCAATTGCATCAGCCAGTTTAATCCTTCCTTAAGTAGTTCTGGAGTGGTTTGTTCAGAAAGGTTTTGGGGCAATTTTTCAGGCTGATCAGAAAACAGAGCAAACCACGGAAGACTGTTGTTTGGAATATTGAAGTCAGTTTTCTTATCTAGCTGGGCCAAATCAATCAATGCTTTTCCCAAGCCATAGGATGCCATACCAAACACTTCGCGGTCAACTGCAGCACCAATTGTCTCATCAGAAGCTTCTTTTCCGCTCCACGCAAATTGGCCTCCTAAAAACAGTGGAGGATAGATTGTTGTCCATGGTTGGTGGTTCCCGCAATCACCCCAACTTGTTAGAAGAATTCCCTTTGCATTATGCTTCAATGCATTAGCGCATGCAGAGGTTATGTTTTTGCGTGCAGTTTCCCATCTTCCTGTGAAACTTCGCCAAGTTGCCGTGCCTGGAGCCAAGGTATATTCTAGTCCTGAAGATGCAACAACTTCAGCCTGTTCATCGAATGGATGATCTGCTTCATAACCCCAGATAATTGGAGAGGCAGATGAAGGCAGGTAATTTGCGTTTTCAGGTTTTTCCAAAAGAACATCTGCCCAGAATTCCATCGATTTGCCCCGTTTTTCAACTAATGATAGTATTCCCTTCAAGTGTTCGAGATAAACCCTGTGCTTACCAATTTTTTCAACTTTTTTCTTACTGAAACCCTGACCCAACTCCCAAGGTTCATCGAGTCCCACATTGAATTTTGAAGACGAATAATGGGGAAGGTATTCTTCGTAGAGTGAATCAATGAATTCAAGACTTTCAAGACCAGGTTTCAGTACGGAACCATGATCTCTGATCATATATGGTTCATTTCTGACAAAACCATCCGGGCATTCGGCCAACTTTTTGTAAGGTTCGTGTCTTAACCAACGTTCAAAGTGACCGAATGAATTGAGGTTGGGAACAAGTTCAATTTCACGATCCTTACAATAAGTATCTATTTCTTCGATTTCTGCTCCAGTAAATGGGGAAAAGTTCTGCCAGACAGTCTTATGTGCAGAAAAAGCAAACGTATGCTCGATATAAAGTTGCAGTTCGTTAAACCGAAGTAAGGATAGTAGATCAATTAACTCAAAAATGGTCTCCATGGTAGGAACTTTACACCGGCTGACATCGAGCATAAATCCTCTGCGGTCAAGAATTGGGCGTTCATGAATTTCACAGCATGGAATTTCATTTTGTGAGAAATCAAGCATCTGTTTCAGTTGGTGAAGGGCAAACAGGCTAGCCTTTTTGGTGGATGTGAAAACCGTGATCCTTTTTTCCCCAATGATAATTTTAAATGCTTCTCGATGACCAATTTCTCGATGAACGAAGAGCAGATTTGCAGAATCTTCCTCCGATTTGATCAGAGCGAGTGGGGTTATCGAAAGAAGAGAGTCATGGGAATGATCTTGAAAGTGAACTTTCAGGGGTTGGGGTACTTTGAAGAATCCTTCTTGATAATTTAACTTGGAAGGGGTGGGAAAAAGAAATGATTGGAGATCCGAAGCCATTAGGAATTTGATTGTCTTTTGGGGATCAGAATTCCGCAAGCCCAGGTAATAAAGACGGTTATTGGCCATGCCCAAACTGTATTTAATATAATCCCCAACTTTCCATCCGCATCTTTCAGGAAGCTCCACTTAATGGCAGTTTCGAAAGAAATGATTTTGTAATTTAGCATGATTTGATAAAAATCCGGTCTTAGTGTTGCCACTAATAAGAAAGATATGGCAAAGCCCACAGCCAACCCTTTCACACTGGCTTTGGGAGTGAGAAGGGACGCGAAAAACATTCCCAGCATCGGACCAGTAGTGTACGAGATCATTCCGAATGCCAGTACCACAACATTGACCTTACCCCGCAATGAATCTAATTCGACGGCAAATGCGGAAAGCAAAATGCCCCAACTCAAAACAAGAATACGGGAGAGTATTAACCTTTTCTTTTCAGCATCTCTTCCAGTTTGCGGTTTAAGCAGTCCCAGAGTGGTTTGGGAAAGTGCCGCCAGGATTGAATCGAGACTAGAAATTGCAGCGGCAAATATCCCGGCAAGAATTAAACCCCTTAGTCCAACAGGCAACTCAGTGACAATCCAAACAGGGAATATGGAATTGCTGTCTTTTTTAAAGATTGCGGGTTCGGTGCCCGTAAATCTCATCGGTTCATAATACGCGAAGAGTGCAGTCCCAACCAAGAGCATAAGTAAAGTAAGAAGAAGTGCTGCGGAACTAGCAATCATGGCCTTCCGAGCATCCTTTGCATCCCGACAGCAAAACATTCTTTGAGCATTTAGTTGATCGACGCCGAATGCACTGAGATTTTGAAAAGGCACAGCAATAATAGCAACCCATAATGTGAAACCAACAGCCGGATCGGAAGTAAGATTAAGCAAAGTGAATTTATCCGCATCTCCTGCAACCTGAACCATTTGGTTCCAACCACCATCAAGCTCTCCAATGATCCAGTACAAACTAAAAAGTCCAGCTCCAACAAAAAGAAAAAATTGCATTACGTCAGTCCATATGACAGTTCGCATTCCTCCCATTAGAGTCCACCCGACAGCAAAAAGTCCAATAATCCAAATGCAATGGTCAAATTCCAAAGGGGTAACCACCTTGAGTGCCAGTGCGGCTACAAGGACACGAACACTTTGACCAAGAATGCCACCCACTTGAAAGATGATGGTGGCCAATCTTTTGGCTCCTTCACCCAGTCGATTCCCCATGTAGTCATAAGGACTGTAAATTTCCCTTTCATAAAAAACACGGACAAAAAAGATACCAACTATGATTCGGGCAATGATGGAACCGATTCCCCACTGAAGATAGGTGAAGTCGCCCCCTGCTGCATAGATCATCCCGGGGACGCCGATAAAGGTAACACCGCTGATTTCAGTTGCGATGATCGATCCTGATACTGCCTGCCATGGAAGCGATCTTCCTCCCAGAAAAAAATCCTTGATTGTAGATTGGCTACCTTTGAGGATATGTCCAATCCAAGTAGTAAGGAGCAGGTAGCTTGCGACTACGACCCAATCGATATTGGTAAACTGTTGATGAAAATCCATCCTCCGTTATCTAAAAACCTTGGAGTGATTGAGGGAAACGGAAATCGTTTTGAGGTGAATAACTTTTATCGATGGGAATAAGTTCTTGTTTTCCTCCCAATGCTAATATGAAAGAAAAATAGGATGAATATTTTCACACTAATGATTGGGGCATCTGCATTGTTCATTGCTGGATGTGCAGCATATTTTAGTGTGAGGGGAATTGCCTTAACTTTTGGGGCTGTGAGTACATTTACTGTTCCCATCATTATAATGGCTTCAAGTTTGGAATTCGGAAAGTTGATCGCGGCTTCATTTCTTTATCGTAATTGGAGAACTTGTCATCCTACCTTGCGAACCTATTTGTCACTCGCAGTTGTTCTCCTGATCGGAATTACTTCTGCAGGAATCTATGGTTATCTTTCTCAAGCTTTTGAGCAGACATTGAGCCAAGTACAAGGGTATGAGAAGGAAATTTCAAGTCTTCAACGGCAGCAAACTGACTATGACAGGAGGATTGCCGCGTATCAGCTTTCAGGGAAAAAGGGCTCGACTCTTCGCGAAGAAAAACAGGCTGAAGAGCGTGCTCGTTTGGAGAGTTATATTGCTGAACGAAGAAAAGATATCGTTCAGGCGGAATCCTCGAAGTCGAGATTGGCCGATGAGACTGATCAGATGATTGTTGGAGAGAGACAGAGGCGTGAAGATGAGAAGGTCAGATTGCAAGCTGTAATAATTGAGCGAAGAAAGGATGTCGCAGAAATTGAATCAGAAAAATTGGATTACAAAGTTGAGATTGATGAAAGATTGGAACGTGAAAGAAGTCGCGAGAAGGAGATTTCTGAGCGAATTGCCCAACTGGATGCAGCAGTAAAAGTTTACCAAGATCAGGGGGCGGGTGGCTTTCTGAAGAATGATGGCCTAAAGAAAGCAGCGGAATTGCTTAAGACTCAAGGACCCGAAAGAGAAGCTCTCCGGAAACGGATGGATACAATCCAAGCTGCGAAAGACAAGGCAAGGGAAGACTTGCAAAAAAGATATGACTCCTTAGATCAGAGAATTGTTCTTATCCAAAGTGAGATGTCGGATGCGAACACCAGAATAACCAGTCTGACCACAGGTGGGGCAGAGCAAGCTGATAATGTGAAAACTGCTCTGCAGAACTTGCAGGAAGCCAGGGCTTCAGTTGATAGCCGGATCGCTACACTGGAGAGTGAGATTGCAGAGGCAAGTCGTAAAATTACTGCCTTAAGTGAAACAAGTTCAGCCTATGGACCCGATAGTTCAGAAGAAATTGAGAAAATGAAGGGCGAGCTGCAGACCAAAAAAGAGGAAGCCGAGTCTAGAATTCTTGAATTGGAAGGAAAGATTCGAGCAACGGATATTGGTTCATTCAAATTTGTCGCACGTGCTTTTGATGGGGAGGTTCAGGCTGCCGAGGCCACTGAAAATCCTGTTATTATAAAAGAGGCACTGGATCGTGCAGTTAACCGAGTGGTAAAATGGTTTATTTTGATTTTGGTTATTGTATTCGATCCTTTGGCTGTGACGTTAGTGATTGCATACAACGCTTCTCTTTTACGGAACCGAAACGGAACAATTGAAAATGTGATCACTGAAGATGTTGAGGATAAACCTAAGGGGGGAATATTTGCAAAGGCCAATCTTCCTATTTTTCTAATATTTGGAGGTTTGTTCATTTATGGTTATTATCATCTTAGCGACCAAAATGATCCGTTTGAGCAGAAGAAAACTCAGAAGGCTTCTTTAATCGGTGAACTCTCAAGCCGAAAGGTTGATGACCGTGCCTTTGCGTATATTCCTCAAAAGTCTTTTGGGGTTGTTTCATTTTCTGGAATGCGCATGGTTGATGAAATCGGACTAACCAAAGTCCTCTCGGAAGATTTCATTGACCGTATGCCTTTTATTGGAAATCTGGCTTGGGATGCTGAAGCTTGTGGCATTCAATCGCAAGGAAGGGTACTTTATTTTTTACAGTTTCCTGGAGATGAGGATCGCGAAAACAGATCAGGTGATATTCTTTTCGGGCTAGCTATTCCCATAGCGGATGAAGATAAGTTAAAAGATTTTATTGTGAGACAACTCGACCTCAAAGATGCAAATCCAACTTGGCGGGTTGAGGAGATGCAGACTCCTGATTTTCTTTCGATACGACACAAGTCTTCTCACATTTCAGTTGGGATGGATCACAACTGTCTGGTTTTTCTGACTTCGTGGTGGGCGGACCAACCAAACCCTTCCTTCTTGGATCGTGAATTGCAGGAAATCTTTTTGTTTGGTCAAGATGGCAGTGGTATGCATGCAAATCTTTCTTCGAAGCTTTCTGGAGGAGATTACGATTTGGCTCTCGCACTTTTTGTGGAAAACTTTTTTAATAATTTTCAGAAGAATTCAAACGAAGAACAATTGTGGGAAAATTTTAGAAATTTCTTGAGTCTTGATCTTGTGCTCAAAGCTGAATCCACTCAAGATGGAGTTAATTTGGATGCCAGGTATGATTACAAAGAAAGTGTGTTGAATTCAGATTATGGACTTCGAGTTGCTGCCAAACTGGATCGAGTTAGGGAGAGTGATTTTTCAGATTCATTAAGTGGGGTTTATGGAGAATTTGCAGAGATTTTCCTTCAACGATTTGATTTTCAGACCGTATCCGGAATCTTGGAAAGAGTCGATTTGAGCAAGTCGACCGGTTTCGAAGCGTTTGACGCAATGACAGTCTCCAAAAGACAAAGAGGTGAGTCTCAGGGATCTTTTTCAGTGGATATCAAATCTAATGAGACTGGAGACAAATCATTGCGCTTATTAGTGGATTTGCTTGTTCGGGCATTAAATCCACTCACTACAGGTTTAAAAGAGTGAAAAATAGCTCAGCTTTAGAATATCAGCTTCAATTTGCAGTATTTTTATTAGTTATCTTTTTGAGCGGATGTGCTTCCGAACGACCCAGGATAATGGAAGCACAGGCTACAGCTGAATCCGGAAAGGCAAAATCATTGCAAGTCAACGATATGGAAAAAGGTTCATTCATAAAAAGGGAACTCAATCAAAATTCTGATCAAGAAGACTTTGTTGCAAGTGAGGAATCAGTCAGTTCTCAGGATGTCATGGATTCCAACGAATCAAGTCTTGATCTTCCTGTCTTAGGAAAATCGGAATCTTTAGGAATTCGTTCTTCCAATGTAAAATTACCTGTTCCTTTGATTGAGGCGGAGTCGGGTGAAGCCAATGAAAGTGGAGTATCAGTGAAGATTGAAAGCCATGATAATCTTATCTCTACCGAGACGATGGAACTTATTTCCGATAAATTAGATTCTCCATCCGATCAAAAACCATGGATCGAAAGGGAAACCCCAATTAATTCAGGCAGTGTTGATGGAAATGCCAATGATTCTAAAATCGAAGATCTAAATCATGACTTTTCCAAAGTAGGTAAGACAGCGCAAAGCAATCCAGGGTTCAATGCTACTGAAACAATTTCTGGAAATAATCCCGCTCCCAATCAAAAATTTGAAAATTCAGACAATTCTGTATTAGAGCCTTTGGAAAATAACAATAAGCTCAATGTCTCTCAAAATTCGGTTCAAGAGGATGTCCCCCGAACAACTGTCATTCTGAATGCCGCGAATGAAAATTTAAAATCCTCTATTAGTACTGAAAAATTGAAAAAACAGATTGGGTTGAAAGATGTTTTTAAGGAGGAAACTGATTTATTGCCCAAGGAAAATCTTTCTTTTGTGCTTTCAGAATCTTCTGACCAGAGTAAGCATAATAAGTCCCCCCAAAACCTGGTTTTGGGTAAAAACCAACAAACTACATCCAATCGCAAATCAGGAAATGGGTTGAATGTGGTTCTTGGAAATCCACTTGAAGAGATCAGCAGAGAAAACTCAGTGGGAGTGCAAAGTGTGATTCCTGGCAATTCTAAACGAGAGGGTGAATCATCAGGTGAGGGAATTCAGAACCTGGATGTTGGATTTAATGTAGAAACCTCCGCTACAATCAATGAAAATGGTGATTCTGAACTCCAA
>MDSZ01161170.1_pt1 | contig 10487 bp, 11 predicted proteins | sample 811201 | NCBI WGS metagenome assembly MDSZ01 (sample SAMN05326647, study PRJNA326480) | marine metagenome | isolation source: seawater | place: Indian Ocean: North | collected 2010
AATTGCAAAATTAAAGAAAGAACTTTCCATAAGCCCCATCAGGGATATCGAAAAATTCTGTGATCTTACTGAAATAAAAAAAAGTGAATTTTTTGAAATAATTGAAAAGTTTAGAAATCTCAAGATATGGAGTAAAAAAGATAATTATTGGCAAATAAGAGACTTCATTATTGATGACTATGATTGGAGTAAAAGCATTTGATGGGAGTTTTATCAACCATATGAGCATTAATACACAAACCGACGCTTATCAACCTTTGCGAGAAATGAAAGAGCACGAATTAATCATGATGAAAAAGGCATTAGATTATAAATACGATAACAGTAGAATTCTGGATATCGGTTGTGCCGACGGATTGTTTGCTTCGGAACTTTCAAAAAGACTTCCGAACGCACTTATAACTGGCATAGACATTTCCTCCAAATTGATAGATATAGCAAATGCAAAAAATTGTCAGAACTGTACTTTTTTGGTAGAGAATGCCGAAAAGTTTGAACCTGATGAAAAATTTAACCTAATTATTGCCTCTGGAATTCTCAGCGTTTTTGATAATTTTCAAACTATCTTAGAACAATGGCTAAAATGGCTTGATCATAAAGGCAGTCTGATAATATTTGGACGATTCAATTCAAGTGATATTGATGTAAAAATATCATTTAGAAACAATTTTACGAGTTCTGGTTGGGAAGGCGGATTAACGAGTTACTCGATCCAAACAATCGGAAGATTTCTTGATCATCTAGGATTTAAATATGAATTTTCGAAGTTTATTTTTAGCGGAGACTTACCAAAAAACGAAGATCCGATTCGAACTTATACCATCAAAACTGAAGATGGAGAAAAGCTTGTCGTAAATGGAGCAAACCTAATCGCGGAACATTTCTTTTTAACCATAACAAGATAGATTTCAATGAAGCTAAACGAACTTAATCCTCCAAGAAAATTCAATGTCGGAACAAACAAACAAATATGCATTGAGCATTGTGCTGATATTTTTCTTAAGGAGAATGAACAAGTTACATTTGTAGATGAAAATGGTTCAGAGTATGATGTCGCAAAAAAAGATTGGGGTTATTACGCAACTCCATCCTTGAATTCGAGGTTAGTAAATCAAGGTTTTAAAACAGCCCTCGTTAAAAACTCCTATGGGCAATTTTATGTAATGATTGTATTTAAAGAAAAACTAAAGGAATTCGAAGATTACCTTAATTCAGAAGATAATCATGTCGTCGAGTGGTTGGACGAAAAATATTCTATGACATAGAAAATGAATCTTGCAGGTCATATCATACCCAAAAAATGCGTCTGTGAAGATAGCAACTTTAACTGCTGTCACATTTACCGGAAGCGTCCAACAGGTGAAACCGATTTTAAAATTGATAAATATTACAGAGAAATTTGGAAATGCAGCGAATGCAATCACTATCGTTCTACTATGGATATCTCTCTTGAAGAACTATATTCGGGAAAATATGCATCCATGACCTATGGAAATGTTGATGACATTAGATACAATTTTGACCGTATTATGAATCTCGATCCAAAGTGTTCCGATAACATTGGAAGAGTTTCCAATATCAGAGATTTTGCATCGGAATATTTCGACCATAGCAAACAAATCAAAATACTTGACATTGGAAGTGGTCTAGGTGTCTTCCTTGCTCAGATTAAATTACAAACGGACTGGATTTGTACAGCGATTGAACCTGACCCTGCTATGGCTAAACATATTTCCGAAGACTTGAATATTCAGACCTATAATGATGACTTTAGGGTCCTAGATTTAGATTTAAGGTATAACATTATTTCTCTTAACAAAGTGTTAGAACATGTTGAGAAACCCACTGAACTACTTTCACTATGCAAGAGAATCTTAGACGAAAATGGTTTTATATATATTGAGGTACCTGATGGCCAATGTGCTGCTGAAGATAAATTAGGCTTTGGCAGAGAAGAGTTCTTCATGGAACATCACCATGCCTTTTCCGTTAATTCCACAAAGAAGATGATTGAAAGTGCTGGATTCGAACTCATCAATATTGAAACGATAAAAGAACCAAGTACCAAATACACCATCAGAGCATTCCTTAAAACTTGAATCAAAAGGTATGCATCTATTGTAATGTCGGTCACTTTACCGAAATTTTTGAAATTCAGCTCGAAATTGCACAACAACATCTGGATCGAGGAGATATCGTAGAATTTTTGTTTTGTGATGGATTTATTCCCATTTGCGAAATAAACATCAACAAAAAATTAGAAACCTGCTTGTATTGTATTGGAAGAAGAAACTCAGGTATTTCTCTGCTAAAAGGAAATGTCTTCAAAAAAAGTCTTATCCATTTTTCAAAAATTGAAGACTCTGGAAAACTTAAAAGTTTAAGAACGAATTTCGAGGATCTCAATGACTTATCAACTTATAAACTCGAAGACTTTAATATCGGAAAATCAGTTTATTCCTCCATTGCAGACATTAAAAGAGAACATCTACCTAAAGTAGATGAATATAGTAATGAAATTGGTAAATTCATCAATGCAGCAGGTAGAATTTATTTTTGTATGATAAATTATATAAAGAAAAGAAAGCCTGACCTTGTTTATATCTATAATGGAAGGCATGCATTGGAACGTCCCGTAGTTGAGGCATGCAAAAAAACTCAAGTTTCGTTTTATACACATGAATTTGCTTACAATGGAGGATATATCCTTTACGCAAATACTCTTGTTCAAGATCAGAAAGAACTTCTTAGGCAGTTTAAATCGAAAGTGAAAAATGCAGATAAAGAATTAATTAACAAGGCAGGGAGAGTTTTTTTTGAAAACAAACTCGGCTTTAGACAGGGAAATATTAGTTTCAATAAAAAGACTCTTGAATTTGAAGATAGTAAATATGAAGCTTTGGACCACTTCAAAACTCGAAAGTTTCTACCTAAAGAGTGGAATCATGAGAAGCATAATGTAGTTATTTTTCAAAGTTCTGAATTCGAAGATCACACAGCTGAAGAATTTTACAATCACAGGAAAGTTTACGCTAACACGGTTACCAGTATAACTCTAATAGCAAATGAATGCTACAAACGAGATCTCTCCATTCATTTTTTTGTAAAACTTCACCCATCCTTTAAATTTTGGTCGAAAAGTACACAAGAACTCGATATACTCTCAAACCTTAATTTGCCCGAAAATGTAACATTTATCTTACCCGACAGTCATTGCGACTCCTACCATTTAATGGATTCATCTGACAAAGTAATTGCCTTTAGATCCACTGCGGGAATTGAATCCGCATACAGAGGCAAACCAGTCATCATGCTTGAGGATCATATGATTGGTAAATTGCAATCCGTTTACCTAGCAAAAAATCACGAAGATGTAATTTCACTTATTTGTAATAAAGAATTACCTCCCCTACCCATAGATGATGCCTTAAAGTATGGTTACTTCAATTTATTCCAAGGATCTATTCCAAAATATTATAAAAGAGACCCTAAAAAGTCATATGAAGAGAACTGGGGGTTATTTAAAGGAAAGAAGGTGGTTCCGTCATTATACTATTTAAAAGTTTTAACATTATTAACTCATAAAAAAGCACACCTTCTGAAAGTTTCTTTAACGAAGCTCCAATCCTTCCTTACATATTTGCTTTCAGGTCAAAAAAATTCCTGTACTTATCTTAATAATTGAAAAATTTGATTAAAAAAAAGCTAAATAACTTTTTCAGTAAGGTACTATCCACTTCCTTGAGAGAACATTTGTTTTCTGAATTTGATCAATACATAGAATTAAAGCAAAAATCCTCCGTTGATAGTAAGGTAAGTCAGCAAATATTGTTAAATCAATACAAACTACAAACAACACCAAGAAAGATTGATGATTCCTCAATATCAGTTTTTTCACAAGATAATGAAGATGGGATTTTACTTCAAATTTTCTCTATCATTGGATTTGGAAATAAAAAATTCATCGAAATCGGTGCTGGCAACGGGACTATGTTTAGTAATTGTGCCAACTTCTGCGTCAATTTTGGGTTCAATGGAATCTTTATTGATACTGATGAACAAAAGTTGAACGAAGGAATTTCTTATTATAAAAATTGTTTCAGCACTTACCTTTTACAACCAAAATTCGTTCGAGAGTTTGTTTCAAAAGATAATATTAATTCCATCATAGATAAAAATTTTAGTGGCAAGACCCTTGACCTACTATCAATTGATATCGATGGAAATGACTATTGGGTTCTGAAGAATCTAGAATCAGTTCGTCCGCGAGTTCTTGTACTGGAAATTAATCCTTTTTTTGGAAAAGAATCAGTAACTGTTAAGTACAATCCATCCTTTCACTTAGAAAATATAAATCAAAAGGCTTATGGAATGTCTGCCACTGCGGCAATCGAACTATGCAAACAAAAGGAATATAAACTGGTTGCGACCAATTCAAAAGGTTTCAATTTGTTTTTTGTTGATGATCAAGAAGCATCTGCTTTTGAAATCATAAGTCCTAACGAGATTTTTCAAAAACAATACTTCCAAGATCATTCTGGTGAATTTACTTTTAATGATGATGAATTTACAAGAGTTTAATGTGAAGAATTTACTCAGACTTACTCGTTTTCTAATTTGGAATATCAATAGGATTTTTCCTTTCTTAAGACTAAGGGCACATTCTGTTCAAGGGAAGTTTTTAATACCCAGAGAAGCAATTAAGGCAAATGATTATATTCACTATTCTTTGTATGTTAATAAATGTTTTGAATATGACATTTATCGCAGGTCCGTAGATTTTCTGAAGGCGAAGGGTTTCTTAAAAGCAACAGGAAATATACTACTCGATATTGGAGTTAATAATGGAGTTATTACAATTGGTTCCATTATATGCAAAGACTTTGATTATTCATTTGGTGTAGACGGTTGTGCTGATCACATTAAATCCTGTCGTGAAAATCTTAGATTAAATCAAATTGAGAAATCCGCAAAATTGTTCCACTGCATTGTTTCTGACAAAAAACGCAAGGTATCCTTCCAGAAATCAAAAACTAATTTCGGACAACATTGTGTATCTGGTGAAAAAGACGATTTTGACTATATTTTTAACGAAGGAAGCCATTCCCGGGTGTCAGCAGAATCCACAACCTTAGATACGATCCTTGAACCTCACTTTAGCGAGATCGAAAGAGGGAATTCCCTTTTATGGATCGATGTTGAGGGTCATGAAGGTTTTGTTTTCAAAGGTGCTAAAGGCATTTTATCGAAAAACTTACCCTGCGTGATGGAACTTTGCCCTTACATGATCAGAAGAAGTGGCATGGAGATTGAGGAATATATTTCTATTATTCAGGAGTACTGGAATGAGTTCTGGATAATTAGGGAGTTTAAGATTGTTAACTACCCGACTTCTGTTCTCCGAAACTTTATTGATGAATTTGAAGAAGAAGGTTCTTATCAAAATATCATACTAACATCATAACAATTGAAAGTAGCCTTTTATTTTAACGACTACGAGGAGGCAAATGAAACAGGCACTTTCACTGCCTTTTCTGAAACCAAACTGCAAGTTCTTAATCTAAAAGAAAATAAGATCGAATTTTGCTGCATCATTGAATCTGAAAAAGGAAACAGGAATCTTATCAATGAAGTTGAAACTTTTGTTCTTCAGGATGAACACGAAAAACTTCTAAATGAATTTTCAAAAAAGATATCAAATTTAAGATTTAGATTGGGATCATACATCAATAAGTTTTTAAACTATTTTTATGTTGAATCATCCATTAAGCATCCGAGCCCTCATTCTGACTACAGTAAATTTCTGGAACTCAAAACACTCGCTTTTGAAAATATTATCCGTCGTGAGAATATAGACTTGGTTGTTTACAATCATTATTTTTATTTTCCTAGTTTATCTGTTCCTTACATTTTGATTGCTTGGGACTTTGCTCATAAGAACATCATTGGTCACCTTGAATTCTTGGACCAATTCGATTGGAGAGAAAGAATATTCTCTGAGGCACTTTTAAAAGCGTACAAAGTAATTACCTGTAACGAGGCAGGCAAAAGTGAACTAATTAGGTATGGAAATGTACCCGAAGAAAGAATTGAAATCGTCCCTTTTTCCCACCCTGTTATTCCCCAAACTCCTTTTAAAGGCAAGTTTCCAGAAGAAATTACCAAGCGGTTCTTATTTCTTCCTGCTGCATTTTGGGCTCACAAAAATCATATCACCCTGTTGAAAGCATTTAAATTGGTGATTATAAAAAATAACTTGATAGATCTTCAATTAGTTCTCGCAGGTCCCGACAAAGGGAACCGAGATTATATCGAACAACAGATAAATGAATTAGATCTTAAAAGAGAGGTTTTAATTCTCGGCTATGTTGAGAGGAAACTAATCTGGGAACTTTACAAACGAGCTGAAATGCTCGTCTTTCCCACCCTTCTCGGACCGAATAACCTACCGCCATTGGAAGCTTTGTCCGTAGGGTGTCCAGCTGTGATTTCAGGTATCGAAGGGCACAGGCAGCAGTTTGATGATTCAGTTTTATATTTTGATCCTTTCAATGAGCATGAATTAGCAGAACAAATACTCCAACTGCTTGGAAATAAAAACCTGAAAATCGAACTCCTCAAAAAAGGGAAAGATTTATTGGAAAAACATAAACCCAAAAATTATCTCGAGAGAATTATCCCCATTTTCGAGACTTTTCAAATTCACAGATCAACCTACAAATCATGAAAGAAATAAAACCTTTCAAACAACAGGAGAAGTGTAGAATTTGTTCTTCTTCTAATTTAGAAGAGTTTTTAGATCTTGGATTTACTCCGCCTGCAGATCAATTCCTTAGAAATGAACAACTTAAGGAACCGGAAACATTCTATCCTCTTACAGTAAAAATTTGTAAAGCATGCGGACTGGTACAATTGGGCCAAGTTGTACACCACGAAATTCTTTACAGAAATGATTATCCTTATGAATCTTCCACTACAAAACAAGGCAAAATGCATTGGGAAGAGTTCGCGAGCACTACAGTGGAAAAATACGGCTTAAATTCTGAAGATCTAGTGGTTGATATCGGCAGTAATGTTGGAGTTCTTCTTGATGCATTTAGCAATTGTGGCACTCGAGTGCTCGGCGTTGATCCAGCTTCCAATATCGTAGAAATTGCAAACAAACGAGGGATCGAGACATGGGATGCTTTTTTTGATTTGGAGACAGCAGAAAAAATTCTTTTACAAAAAGGATCTGCAAAAATAATCACTGGGACCAATGTCTTCGCACATATAGATAATTTACATTCCTTTATGTACGCGGTTCAAAAATTACTGACTGATGATGGAATTTTTATTTTTGAGGCACCTTATTTGGGTAATCTTATTAGATTACTGGAATACGACACGATTTACCACGAGCACCTTTCCTACCTTTCTCTCAAACCAATCCAATTGCTGGCAAAAAAACTTGGAATGGAGGTAATCGATGTTCAAGAAAGAGATATTCACGGAGGATCTTTCCGGGTCTTTATTTCAAAGTCTGGCAATTACTCGAAAAACCAACGAGTCACTCAATTTGAAGAAAAAGAAGGTTCACTGGCCTTGGCTGACATTTCATCTTTGAAAGGGTTTTCCCAGAAGGTTTCTCTCAACAAATCAACTCTTTTGAATTTGCTCATCGAACTAAAACAGTCCGGAAAGAAAATTGCCGCAGTCAGTACACCGGCCAAAGGAATGACTCTTCTTAATTACTGCAAAATTGGAACAGAGATTTTAGATTTCGCTACTGAGAAAAGTTTTCTAAAAATCGGAAAGTATACGCCTGGGATGCACATACCAATTAAGCCTGACTCTGCTCTGGTTACTGAGAAGGTTGATTATGCATTGTTGCTCGCATGGAATTTCGCTGATGAAATCATTGATAATCTAAAGGAATACAGAGAAAAAGGGGGCAAGTTCATAATTCCAATCCCCGAACCCAAAATCATTGAATGAAATTATCCAAAATTAACATTACTTTTGAAGATTCACGCGGTTTTATTTCCGACATTATTGAGCAAATTGACTTTAATGGGGCTACCATCATTTTCAGCAAAGCTGGGAGTATTCGTGGAAACCACTATCATAAAGAGTCCATACAGCACATTTACATCATAGAGGGAAAAATGATTTCTCGATCCAAAAAGCCAAATGAAGAGCTTGTGGAAGTCGAAATATCAACGGGCGATTTGATTTCTCATGACTATAATGAAGCCCATATGTTTGAGGCTATAGATGATACTACTTTTCTAGTCCTTTCTTCAGGACTCAGAACAGGCAAAGATTATGAAAAGGATACATTCAGACTATCTTGCCCGATAGACAAATTTGAAGGAGATCAAAAATAACTAATTTTATTCCCGTCAATTCCCCTTCCTTTCGCGGAAAGGAGAAGCAGTATTTAAACGAATGCATTGATTCCGGGTGGATTTCTTTTGAGGGGCCTTTTGTCGAAAGATTCGAAGATGAGTTTGCAAAGCATCACCATCGAAGCAATGGAGTTTCAGTATCCAATGGAACGGCAGCCCTCGAACTAGCCTTCAATGCTCTCGACTTGAAACCCGGTGATGAGGTCATCATGCCTAGCTTCACTATCATTAGTTGTGCTCGTGCAATTTTAATGAGCGGAGCCACCCCAGTTTTGGTCGATGTAGAAGTTGATTCCTGGAATGCGTCACCGGAAGCAATTATTAATCTCATTTCGGAAAATACAAAGGCTATCCTCGTTGTTCATACATACGGACTGCCAGTAAACCTTCTTCCTCTAATGAAGATTTGCGAAAAGAGAAACATTCATCTGATAGAGGATGTTGCAGAAGCAATCGGATTAAAGTTAGGAAATCGCCTTTGTGGCTCGTTCGGAGCAATAAGTACCTTTAGTTTTTATCCTAACAAACATATCACAACCGGAGAAGGAGGCATGATTCTAACGGATGATAAGAAATTTGCTGAAAAGTGCAGATTAATGAGAAACTTGGCTTTTGAAAGCAAGAGAAGATTCGTCCATCATCATCTTGCCCCGAATTACAGATTGACCAATATGCAAGCTGCTATCGGTTTGGCTCAACTGGAAACCCTTCATGAGACCATCGAAATGAAAAAAAAGATGGGTCGTACCTATTTAGAATTACTTGAAAATTTTAACTTGGTTCAGCTTCCCTTGCTGAAAACTTCTTATGCCGAGAATATTTTTTGGGTATTTGGGATTCTTCTCAAAGATCAAGTAAACCTAAGTGCTCAAGAAACTATGAATCGATTAAATCTTAGGGGGATTGGTTGTAGAGAATTTTTTTGGCCTATTCACGAACAGCCAGTTTTTAAAAATCAGGAATTTTATTCTGATAAAGATGCCTTTCCCGTTTCATCTAAGATTGCAAGACGCGGATTATACTTACCATCAGGGATAAGTCTCAAAAAAGATGAAATCCAAGCAGTCTGCAAAATCCTTACAGAGATAGTTTCCACAAACCTCAAATGACCAGAATCTTCTCTAACTCGGCTCTTTTTTACGACGCCATATACAAAAACAAAGACTACAAGAATGAAGCTGCTTATGTTGTTCAATCCTTAAGAAAATTGGATTCAACCGCTAAAAAGATTCTGGAGTTGGGATGTGGAACCGGAAATTATTCTTTTATTTTAAGGGATCATGGATTTGAAATTTTAGGAATTGATGCAAGTGAAGAAATGATTTCTCTGGCAAACGGAAAAAAGTCATCTTTGGGAGGGCAGAATATTGATTTTGAAAAATGTAGCTCTGAAGATTTCCACACAAACCTTGAATGGGATTTCGCCGTTTCCCTTTTTTTTATGCTTGGTTATCAGGTCTTGGATTCAAGCCTCATAAAGACCTTTCATGCCGTGCACTCTTGCCTTAGAAAGGGAGGGATATTTGCATTTGATTTTTGGTATGGTCCAAGCGTTATAAAAAAAGGGTGTTCACCCAAAGAAATTGAGGTTGAAACCAATGATTATAGAATGATCAGAAAGTCTTCGCCATCGATACTTGGGCAAGATAACTGCCTACTCATCGAACAGAGTTATTCCATCCAGAATAAGAAAACTAATGAATACGAAAACTTCAATGAAGTTCATAAGGTAAGATACTTCGATGAGAAACAATTGTCTTCATTCCTAAACAAGTGTGGCTTTGAGGTAATAAGGTTTGAAGCTTTTTTGGGACATAACCCTTTGCAAGACACAGATTGGGCTGGTATGGCTTTTGCCCGGGCAACTTAATTGACTAAAATAATTAAAATGAATGGCGGTATCGGAGACATGCTCCTTCTAACCATTATTTTCAAAAAGATACTCGAAGATACGGGTGAAAAAATTCTTACAATCACTGAGTATAGAGAAATTTTTCTTTACAATCAAGCAGTCCGAAAGGTTTACAAAAAAGAAAACCCATTGATCAATTTCAGGAAGCTAATGGGTATTGACTATCATGAAATTACATACAGATG
>MDSZ01005719.1_pt1 | contig 10486 bp, 2 predicted proteins | sample 811201 | NCBI WGS metagenome assembly MDSZ01 (sample SAMN05326647, study PRJNA326480) | marine metagenome | isolation source: seawater | place: Indian Ocean: North | collected 2010
CACTAAAGATGAATACAATCAGTTCCGCAATGATCTAAAAGACTCAATCCTCGACCATGTGTCTGCAAACCCAGGCTTACGCTGTATTAAAATCGAGGAAGCTATGGTCAAGAAGCACCCCGAGTGGGTCGAGAAGTTCGGACTCATCAAGTCGGGGAAGTGGACCATCGTAGAACAACGAGTCTATGACCTCATGGGTTCGATGAGGCGTAAAGGTGAGGTGCTTCAAATCCATAAGGCGTATTACCCCCTCGGCACAGACCCTACCACTATCCAAGCACCCGTTCCCAAGTCTCGTAAGAAGACTAAGAAAGCTCCCGCTAAGGTTGAGGTAGCTCCCGCTAAGGTTGAGGTTGAGGAAACTCCCGAGGTTGAGGAAACTCCCGAGGTCGTGGTTGAGGAAACTCCCGAGGTTGAGGTAGCTCCCGAGGTTGAGACCTCTACAGGAGCGGTTAAAGAGATCACCTCTACATTGCTTCCTGTAGATGATACCCCAGAAGCAGTCGAGGAAGCCCCACAAGAGACTTTAGAGACTCAAGAGGTAGTCGAGGATAGCCCCGAGGTAGAAGTGGCACCAAAAGACGATCAAGAGGTTTTGTTTGAAGATGACCAAGAGAATCTCGATTCCCCTTTAAGTGATGATGAAGAGGTACGATATGACCTCAAGGCTCTTCGCAATGAGTTTGACCCCCATAAGTTGACCCTCAAGGGAGGTGCTACGGGAGAGTTCCTCGTTTACCGAGACAAAGAGCTACGAAACTGGGTAGTCACTCAAAAGAATCGTGAAGATTACCTCATCGTTCCTGTCGATGTTAACCCTAGTCGTGCAGACTTCGCCAAGTACGCTAAGATCGCCCGAGACGAGTTCGATAACGCTTTGAACCACAAGAAGGGTTCAAACATTCTCATTCGGGCGTTAGTCTCTTGCAAGCCTAGTTGTCAGCATACCGATGACTTTGCGGGGTTTGTAGAAGAGTGTGGAAACCCCGATTGTCCAACCCATATTTGGAAGGACAATGTGATCTATGTCAACCCCAACGATTAAAGCACCACTCCACCTCTTATCGGTGAGTCGGATTAAAGACTACCTCAAACACTTCACAGATAAAGAAATGATCGTGCAGAAGACCGAGACAAGCCTTATCCTCACCATCGACCAAGAGAAGATCGTAATCCCCCTCTTAATAGACGCTCAACTAAACCTAGAACCCCAACACCTCATCAACTCCCTAAAGGAGAAAGGACTTATCCCTTGAGCCTATCTAAACAGACCCTCAAAGAGTCTATCGTAATCGTCATTGAACCCGATGGAACCCACCATGTTAAAATCCCTGACGATGAGACCCTAGAGTTCAGCCGAAAGGCATATAACGACATGATGAACACCATGACTGTTATTGATGAACCCAGCTTTGTCCTACTCACTGCCCTCTATATCGAACGGTGCATTCGGTCGGTCAGTAGCTTCTTCTCAAACTTAGCTCGGGGCTAAAAGTCCCCCCCTCGATCTTAGTAAGTGAACCCACTAGCCCCCTCCCGAAAGGAGAAAAAAAATGACTAACCACCCCCGAGTCCTCCTCGCCCGTCTCAATGGAGACGGTGCCTATCATGCCGTTTTAGACATGACTATCCCCTACCGAGCCGTTCTCCTTGAGCGACTCAACCGACTCAACGCCTTTGTCGCAAACAACACCCTTGAGGGTGCTACCGCTCTCATCAACGAAGCGGGTGTTAAATGTACCGAGAAAGAAGTCGATACGGTGCTCTTCGGAGCTAAGGGTCTTATCCCGAGTACGCAAGCAAGCCTTAATGGGAACAATACGAACCGACCCCGCAACTATAGTGGGCGATTGACCCGCAGAGATGGTACTCCCCACTTCATCGACCGAAACGGTAAAGAGTTTGTCCGAGGAGTCCTTGTCGAGGGTCATTACCCGCTCAAGACTCCAACCCACCTCTTCACGGAAATCCGAAACTGTATCGAGGAGAACTTAAACCTCCCCCGCTACATTCGCCACCAACTCCAAGAGTTTGATGAGACTCTTGACCGAGACGCTGACAACAACCCCCGCTAAGGTTAGGGGACAAGATGATTACCGCATTCAAGATCATGCTCATCGTAGCGATCTTCATTCATTTCAATAAACCAAAGGGAACTGCATAAGGCAGTAAAAGATTAACTGCGATACTCCCTTGACATCACATATCTCTCTCTTTTTTACACCAAAGAAAAAAAGAGAGAAGCGAACACAACATAAAAAACCCAACTCCTCGGTCAGACCATTATTTAACAAATACAAACTGGGAAAGTACCGTTAAAAATCTTTCCAGCTTTTGCTTGACATTTTGGATGTGGGTTTAATCTCAATAGTTGTTTTATTGTTTGTATACTTAGATGTACCCTAGTACACACAACCACCTTACATCTTGCGTGTATTGTGTTTGTGACAACATAAAAACAACGGAGATGACCTATGCCAATCCCCTTAGCGGTGGGAGCGATAAGTAGCTCTATCATGTCGGTATCAACGAGTAAGACTCCACACATGGTGAGTATAGCAAACGCAGTGGATTTGAGTTTGAACGAGTGGTTGAGGAGTAGTTGTACGGTACAGGGAACGGGAGCGGGGATAGTGGGAGGTGGTACAGGTTCGGGAGTGCTAACGGTGTTGCCTAACCCTTTCTATATGGAGAGTGCGTTTAAGGGGAACACATTGCTTGGGGGCATATCACCTAGCTTATGGGTTCCGATCATGTTTGGTGTGAGCGGGGTATATGGTTTAAGTGGTCCTAGTGTGATAGTGGGAGTGGGTTTATTCAGTGGTGGTTTTGTAGGAGATGTGAACTTATTGGTATCTAGTCTTTTAAGGAACTTGGGAGGACAGGGTATTATAGGTCAAAACGCAATCAACTTAGCGTCAGCGTTAGGGCAAGGCATTTATGCACACTTCCAATCGGGTCTTGTAGTAGGAGCGATTGTTGGTAGTGTGAGTTTAGCGGTGTCAACAGGTCCGATAGTTTGTAGCTTTACTTAGTAGGAGTCGAACCATTATGAATAAGAAGATTATTTTAGATGTGCGTAGTGGAGATCGTAATGATTCGTCTACGGGTTTATGTTTACGAGCAGTGAATGGTGGTGTGGTTCAAGTAGATGGTCGTTCGGAGCGGGTGGGTCGTGATTTATATGAGATAGGTAGTAGTGGTGTAGACTCTTACGCTTTGATTTCTTCTGGAGATGGTGAGATAGGTGTTGAGTCAGTCGATGTTGAGTTTAAAGAATTGGGTGGTGGTTATTATTTAACGGACAGTCGTGTATGGTTAGACGAGGTGTATAATGAGAGTAGCGTTAAGTTAGATCATTACTTTGGTGGAACGATAGTAAAGAGTGACGCAGACATATCGGGTACGACAGGTAGGGGAGTTTGTGGTGGTTTATTTTGGTGGACTCGTAATGATGAGAACAGGGTTAGGTATTCGTATGAGAACAGGGGTTGGAAGCTCTTAAGTGGAGGAGCGGGTAGGGTAGTTGGAGTGGTGGGTGGTGAGGAGGACATTTTATTGGGAGCGGTGTCGGGTGAGATAAGGATAGGGGGTAGTAATAGTGGTGATGTGAGTGTCTCGGTGTATGAGGTAGGGGGTGCAGATTTCCCTGTGTTCGCAGAGGGCAGTGAACCTGAGGTGATTGCAACAGAGGGGATTGTAGTATCACCGAGTGGGAAGGTTTTATTTAGAGATGGTTCAAGTCATATAGGTAAGGAGGTTTTCTATGTGTCGGGTGATCTAGGGGGCTTTGAGGATTCGGTTGTGAGTGAGGGAGGTTATTTATCTCCGCAACCTAGATTGAACGAGTACCCTTTACTTAGGCAAGCTGGTTATGGTTATAGCGAGGTTGTTTTTGTAGCTACGGAGGGGGGTTTAGGGGAAGCAGAATATGGGAAGGTGAAGGTGTCTTTAGACAGTGGGCGTATATTATCTTCAGCACCTGTGATTTATGATGGTTTAGTTTTATGTGATGAGCCTGTGGGAGTAGGTGTTGGTCTAAATGGTTTAGCAGTCGAGACAATGGGCGTACCTGATGGTTCTGGTATAGAGCCGAGTGCGGTAGCGACTTCATTTAGACCTACGGGTGTAGGATTAAAGTTGGATTACAGATATGAGCGAATGTATGTTCGTTTAGTAGAAGCGGGTCGTACTTTACCTGTGGAGTTGGTAGAGAAGCTCCCTAAGAGGTTATCGATCCACAGGGGTTATTTAGTGAGGGGCACAACGGGTGTTGTGTTGAGTCGTGCTTGGTCTAGTCAGACGAAGAAGATTTTCAGTGGTCATGTAGCTTTGAGCCGAGGTGGTTTAAGGCACATGAGCACATTAAAGTTAACAGATGACAGTGTGGGTTCATTCAAGGTGAACGGGGGAGTTGTAAGTTTTACAGGGGAGGTGTTGAGTGGTGCGGGAGTGAGTGTAGAGGGAGGTTATTTAGTTGTAGACGAGGGAGCCACGGTAGACCATCCCTCAACGGTGAGTGAGTTTGAGTCATTAAAGGCGATAGGTTTGGTGCCGAGTACAGCATCTAATTTAGATACGGGGCTTGAGTTTATTCTGACTCGATCATCAGTTAAGGGTTATTACTCTTACGATGAGGAGAAGGTGGCAGACATTTCGGGTAGCACCACATTCCAGTTTTTGCAGTTTGAGCCGAGGGTTGATTTTACGGGTTATGGTGTGGGTAAGTTTTTCAAGGTGGGAGATAAGGTACTTGGTTCATCGGACATAGAGACAGCGTTTGGTGGTTTGCCGAATGGCTTTCATTGGATTGGTGGTAGGAATATAACCGCTAAGGTGAGTCAAGAGACTTCCCGTTTAGCGTTAGGGGCGGGTTTAAGAGTAGGTACGACCAAGCTATCTATTACTCAAGAGCAAGTTAACGGGGGCGTAAACACTCAAGAGTTAGAAGAGGGTGTGGGCTACGATCTTCCGAGTGATGGTTTAGAGGGTCAAGCTCGTTTGATTAACCGTTTAGGTTCAGAGGTATTGAGGGGTCAGAAGCAAGGGTCATTATCGGGTTTGGCTCTTGACCTTTTAGTGGACTTATCGTCTGTTCGGGCGGGAGACATCTTTTACGATGGACTCAACTACTTCAAGATTACATCTTTGAGTGGTACAGTAGCGACTCTTAGTTCTGTCTTAGGATTACAGGGTGGTAGGTGGAAGATATACAGGGGTTATCGTGAGGGTGTAGAGGGAGAAGAGACCCCTGACCCAACAAAGATAGTGGGTGAGGTTTTAGACGCATTGTCTGTGGGCACTCGGGAGCCTGTAGAGGTGTATAAGGTCTATAAGACGCTTGCATTTGAAAAGGTTATGCCTAGCTCTACTCTGTCCATTCGTAAGTTGGAGAACGGGGTTGAGTCTACATACCCACTTACGGTGTTAAGAGATGATTTGCTTGAAGCACCTTATGAGTTAAGTGGTGATCATTACACAGATGATTCTTACCGTATCAAGGTAGGGGGAGTTGAGTATGAAGCGGGTGTGATGATCGCTAACGATTTGGGAGATGGGGTAGTTGAGAATCTAGGGTTTACTGTAGTTAATGACCGAGTGGTCTTTGAAAAGGACGGTGTTGCAGACACTAGCTGGGTCATTGGTGAGGTGATCTTCGTTAGAAAGCCGAGGTCATTATCAGACCGAGCCGAGATGGACTTAGGAAAGAACCTAGTGAGTCCGTTCACCCCGAGTAATACCTTTGATGACTTCTTGGAGTTGTTATCGAGTCCTCGCATTGAGCCAACGAGTGGTGCAGTCAGCTTTGAAGACCCTTTAGAAGCGGGTGTAGGCGTAGAGATTTCTTACACTCCCACAGATGACCCTAACGGTGTTCGTGTGATTGAGTCGATGGGCTTTACTGTACTCCAAGAAGAAGCAACGAAAGTTTCGGACTTTGAGTTTACCTATAATCCTTTGGGTAAAGAAGTAGAGCTATCTATAGCACCTACAGTCTTTGTTGGTCCCGAGCAGATAACAACCTCGCTTTATACGATAACGGATAGTGTGGTTCGGTTTAGTTTCGTGGTAGACGCAACGGTTCGGATTTCATACACGACCCTAAGTTCCAATGGTGGAGACGCAACGGTTCGCACTTCAAGTGCAATGGTTGTTCCCAAGTATAAGATCGACAAGGGGAGTACGACTTTAACTGTGCATAGAGATTTAACTAGCACACTTGAAGCGGGAGATTTGGTTAAGGTAGGCACACAGATTTTTAATGTAATCTCTGTAAGTGCGGGGAGCATTACCTTGAACCCACCCGCTAGGGTTAACTTAGAAGATACGACCATTTCATTTTTGAATGTGCCTAGCTTCACATACGATGGAACTACATCCTCTTATGCGTTTAGGCAAATAGAGGGAGCGGTGGTCTCTTCAAAACCGAAGAGTCCCGACTTACTGTTGCAAGGGGATTATAGAGACTTCATCAAAGCCAAGTCACTTTTGATCGTTCAAGGCTCACCTTATCGAGTTAAGGTTGTGGGGCTAGATGACGCAACAGGTATGACTAAAGTCTCTATAGAGGGGTTCACTACAGGGCATGATTTCACCTCAACGAATGACTTTTTCTGCTCCTTTAGACCTGTTCTGATAGAGGGAGACACAAACCTAACTTTGTCTACAGGTCTAGTTGACACTTACGAGTATCAACTCATCAAGTACGACCACACGATAGGTCGAGGTCGTTTAATGGCTCAAGGCTCGGACTATAGGATTAACACCGAAGCGGGTTTGATTGATCTTATGGGAGGTCATAAGGTAGCTCCTCAAGTGAGCTATTATCTACTCCATACTGCCTTGAGTGGGGTGAAGCCATTCACACTCTTAGGAGGTCGAGTCAGTAAGCCTGTTTACACAGCTACATTTAATCAGAGCCGAACCCCTACAGAGCTTGACGGGTTGGGTTTGAATGTTAAATGTGTGGTCTCTTCACCAGATACATTCCAAGTTAGGATAGCTGACGAAGAAAATTATTCATCGGAGATCGCTAACGAGCTTCAACAAAGCCTAAACAACTCAACGGGAACAGGCGGGAAAGTCGTTATTACCTCCCCTGTGTCTCAAGGGAAGGGGATTGGTATCTATGATTTGCTGGCAAATGATGTTGTAGCGAGATCAAGGATCAACCTTTACAATGGGTATATTCAGCCTATTGATGACCTCATCTCTACGACAACTGGAAAGGTGGTCGGTGATGGTGATGGGTCGTTTAAGTTTAACTTGCTTTCAGCTAGTGATTGGATTGCACCAGGTTTAGAGGACTCTATCACAAGGGAGATTTACCCTCGATATGTGAGTATGGAGTTTTTAACTCCGCTTAATACCTCAACCGCTTTCCCTACACCCGCAGACCCGATCTTGATTGGAAATAACCCACCTGACGCTAAGGCGTTATCTAGCTTACTTGAGAAGCAGAGACCCCTCATTGAGAATGAGATGGATGATTATGTCCTCATTCGACAAAAGGAAAAGACGGTCTTTGACCCACCCCCTAGTGGCTCGTTCCCTTATGTCCGTATTGACTATGACCCTGTGTATTCTCCTATGTGGAAGCGTCATAGGTTCAGTCGATTATATCCAACGAGTACCAGAATGTACTCATATCGCTCTATAGGAGCTTTAGATAGCTCGACCAATGGGATTACTATAGCCAATGTTCAAAATGAAGCTCTAGGGCAAATAGAGAACATTACATCACTCCCTGTAGTTAAGCGTAGGTCTGCTCGATTTAGGGTCTTTGATTTCTCACTGACGGGCTATTCCTCTGTGGCGGGTACAGTAGGTAAGCCGACCTTTATTTTATCAGCGGTACCACTTGATGAGTTTCCCCTAGATAGCTCGGGCAACCCCGACACAACCCAGTTTGCGAGTGAGGGTGGGGAGATCGCAGATGTCATCGTAGGTAATGTGGAGCGTGTATTCAACGGATTACAAGTCAACTCCAAGGTGAGCTTGAGTCGTAATGGTGGTGAGTTCTTCAATGTGATGAACACGGCAGATACAGCTACTCTACCTGATCTTGGTTTATTCCCTCCCCTCACGAAAGAAGCTCCGAGAAACGCTAAGGTGGAAGCAATCCTTAATGGTTGTTATGTGGTCTTAAATGGCAATGCCTCGAGATTAACGGTGAACGGTGAGTCTTTAAGAGATAACCCACCTAAGCGAGGAGATACACTTATTGAGTCATTCGCCCGTGATCTTGATGATGACACTTCACCAGTAACTACATTCAGAGTAGGCTCTGACATCGGTTTGAAATCAAGCACAGGTGAGATTGTTGATATAACATTGCCTAGTATCAATGACCCAGACTGGCCTTTAAAAGAGCTTGCGGGTCAAAACACCCCCTCGGGAGGACTCGCTTTGGAAGGTGCTGTTGAGTTCCTTTACACCCCGACAACACCTTTTAGATACCCCGCTCTTGATGGGGAAGCTGTTGATGATACAGGTGATGAGTCAATCCCTTATATGAGTAGGTTTAGTGAAAGGGATCTTTTACCACAGATACCACCCGCATTAAATGCCTTAAAGGTTGAAGCTCTAAATGCAAATACAGGTGTTGGTGGGGGCACGAACGAATATGTTTATCCTGATGAAGCAAGAGGGGTCGCACAGATTTATTCGGATACAGGGTTTATCAATGCCTTTTATCAAGCATCTAGCACTAGCCCTGTTTGCGAACAGACTCCAAGACAAGGAGACTTGGCTATCTTGAGACCCGATGATAGTAATCAAGCGGGTTGTGCTTCCACAGGTGTTCTTGAGATCGCTAGGGTTAATGGTTCTGAAATCTACCCTCCATCATTTACGACACCCGCACCTGTTTTGTATTCAGTCGAAAACATCATTGTTCAGTTAGAGGGTTCTAGTAGCAAGGGAGTCAGAGTTTCAGAAAACTTTGTGTTTGATGCGGTGAATAACAGATGGGAGGATTCTGTTGTTAGTTTTGACTTTAGCGATGACTTACTTCCCGATGATACGATACTCGGGATAGTAGACAAGATAGTAGCAGATGGGGGAGGGTTCTTTTTAGAACTTCACAAAAACACAACACCATACACCCGAACCCATAGAATCTTTTTTATCTATGTAAATGCGAGTGTTTGGGCAGTTGCCATTACTGACCCAGTGACTGACCAACTTCTCGGGTCAGTTGCCGTTGAGCTTAACATGAACGCAGACGGTAATAGCTTTACCGTAAAACAACCGAATCTACCTAACCCTCTTCTTACTACCGAGACTTGGCTTGACTATAATGATATGGAGTCATGGTTATTCAATACTAGCTGTGGCTTTTGGGGAGAGTATAGCACTTACTATAATAGCGAAGTAGACAAGCTCATAAGAACTTCTATTGACCAAACAAACGACCCTAACAGCCACCTCTATTTGGACTTTAGGTTAGGTATATCAAACATTTGCACTACCCAGCAAAGAGACTCGATTGACTTAAATAGGATTGATTTGATCTCTGCCGATACCTATTACACCTCTTGGGCGATTTCAAATGAAGACTCTGCGGTAGTTTCGGCAAGCGGTGTAGATACAGACATGGTGCTTACCATTGGGAAGTCTTTCATTACTGTTAAACGGGAGGGCAACAGTTCTAACCACATAATCCAATCTCATGTAAACAACTCATCTTACAAAGTTACAGTTATCAACAACCAAAGATTGAGGACTCTACCTCTTGTTGAGGTTTCTAGGTCAAATGACCCTGTATCTCTTTTTATCGGTTCAGAAGTCGATGAGTCGGGGAACATACTAAATGGTACTGCTAGAAGTGGCTTGATTGAACAGACCCTTACGGGTTCATCTATAAGCCTTGAAGATGTATCTAAGAATAGATTGAGGAGCATAAACGCATTACAGGGTTCTATTGACCAAGTTATGTCGGGTGATCTTCTTTACATTGAAAGTGGACACAATGCGGGTACCCATCGAGTATTGGGTACAGTCGCTTCTACCTCTTCTACAGAGTACACTGAAACTTTAGGGTCAAGTACACTCTTACAAGTGGTCTTTCCTAAAGTCGTAAGCGTAGTTGATAATGGAGACGGTACAGGATCGATCACAACAGATGTTGATAATCTAAGTGATTACTTCCTGTCTATCAATGGCGATGCATATATCCTACTCAACAATAACTATCTCAAGAAGCCCTCCTCTTCTTCCGCAAATGTTTATGATGAAGAGTATGGGTTCTCCCAAGTCCATGTTTATTATGACTCAATCAGTGGGAATAGTTTTACTTTCACTGAAAGCACAGCCTCAAATAGTGAGAACCCGAAATATGCAGATGGTCTTCAACCCGCTGGTGGTGTAAATCACCCAACGGGCGTTACGATTGCCGAGTTAATCTCCCTTATCGGCAGTGGTGGTCAAACTATCGGAGGTCAATCCCGTATTCCTTTCAATACTTCTGCTTTGGGGTACGGTA
>MDSZ01076667.1_pt1 | contig 10486 bp, 5 predicted proteins | sample 811201 | NCBI WGS metagenome assembly MDSZ01 (sample SAMN05326647, study PRJNA326480) | marine metagenome | isolation source: seawater | place: Indian Ocean: North | collected 2010
AAACGCATTATACTGTTTCGGCTGATGGAAATAGCATATTTTTTGTTTCCGATAGAGAGGGAGGTTATGGTAAAAGAGATATTTACTATATGGAAAAAATAAACGGGGAATGGAGTGAAGCCAAAAATATGGGAGGTAATATCAATTCAGTATGGGATGAGGATGCGCCATTTATGGGACTAGACAATAATGTCCTGTATTTTTCAAGTACCGATTCCACAAGTATGGGGGAGTTTGATATCTTCATGGCTGTTCGAGATGAAAATAATATCTGGTCTAATCCTGTCAACCTGGGATATCCAATAAATTCGGTTGGAGACGATCTTTTTTATACGCATACAGCAGATGGGCAAAAAGCATATCTTACCTCATTTAGAAAGGGTGGAAAAGGTGAAAAAGACATCTACAGAATTGATATGAATAGTGAAGTTAAAAATATAGCTTTTTTGAACGGAGAAATCATTCACGCTCAAGGAAAAGACATACCTGAAGATTCATATATCGTTATTTCATGTTTAGATTGTGATGACACAGAGAAAAGAACCTTGACACCAAGAATTCGAGATGGTGTTTTCCTTTCAAAACTTGAAAAATGTAAAGAATATGAATTATCATACTTCTACAATGAAAATACCCAAAATCCATATACGGAAACCTTCTCAACAAATTGCGATTTGGCCTATGAGGAAATCAACAAAAGAGTCCTGTTGGATGATGAAAAGCAGGTCATAATTCCTTTCTTCGATTATACACTTGAGGGAATTGTTGCAGATCGCAAAACTGGTGAAGTAATTCCTGGTGCGAACGTGTACATATATGCATTAAACAGTAAAGACAGTCTAGAAAATTTGGTTGCAGACAGCGAAGGTGCTATTACTTCAGGTTTACTTGATGGAAAATCTTTTGGTTATGCACTGAATTTTGGAGTTGATGTTTCTGCTGAAGGATATTTAAATGGTTCATTTAAAATTGAAACTTCATTAGGTGTTGATTCAGTCATACGATTAACTTATTTATTGGATAAAAAGGAAATTGGAACTGATTTAGGTCCCTTTATGATTTACTACAATTTTGATAAATACGATATTCGTGAGGATGCGAAGGTAGAGCTTGATAAAATTGTTAAAGTCATGAATGAAAATCCTGAGGTGAAAATCGAATTAGGTTCACACACCGACTGCCGAGGTTCTTCTTCATATAACTTAAGACTTTCTAAAAAGAGAGCTAAGTCAGCTGCAAGCTACATCAGTTCACGAATAAGTAATCCTGGTCGAATCACTTCTAAAGGGTACGGAGAGTCTAAACTTATTAATGATTGTAATTGCAGATCTGAGTGCTCAAAAGAAGCTCATCAAGAAAACAGAAGAACCGAATTTATTATAGTGCCATAGAACTGGTAGTATTGCAAATTCATGATTATTCAACTGGATAGACCCTTATGTGTATTTGACTTAGAAACTACAGGTCTGGATATATCAAAAGATCGTATAGTTCAGATTGCCATCTTGAAAATTCATCCGGACGGTAAAAAAGAAGAACTAAACCTCCTAATCAATCCAGAAATGAATATTTCAGAAAGTAATGCCGCAATTCACGGCATTACAAATGAAATAGTCAAAGATGCCCCCACATTCAAGCAAGCCGCAAAAGAAATTGCTGAATTTATTGGAGAATCTGATATGGCTGGATACAATTCAAACAAATTTGACATTCCAGTATTAGCGGAAGAGTTTTTACGTGTAGAATTCGATTTTGATTTGTCATCCAGAAAGTGTGTGGATGTTCAAAATATATTTCATAAAATGGAACAGCGTACTCTTGTTGCTGCCTTTAAGTTCTATTGCTCCAAAGAGCTTGATAATGCTCACGATGCCATGGCCGATACAACAGCGACTTGGGAGGTATTTGAAAAACAAATAGAACGTTATGGTAATCTAAAACCAAATATTGATTTTCTGTCAGAATTCTCTAAAGCCGGCAAATTAAAAAATGCTGATTTTGCAGGTAGACTTGCCTACAACGAGAAAGACGAAATGGTATACAATTTTGGCAAACACAGTGGAAAAACCGTAAAAGAAATAGCTAATTCAGAGCCTGGCTATTATGGATGGATGTTAGAAGCTGACTTTCCAAGATACACAAAGAAGATCTTGTTTCAGGAAATGGAAAAAATTAAAGAAGAAAAAAGAGAAGAAAATCAAAAGGATTTTAATGCGAAGCTTTCGGATCTTCAAAACAAATTCAAAAAATGAAAATCATTTGCATCGGTCGCAATTTTGTGGAACATGCCAAAGAAATGAATGCTCCCCTACCAAAGAGCCCCATCTTTTTTTTAAAACCAGACACTGCAATACTCCGAACATCCAATTTCTATCATCCCAAGTTCTCAAATAATATACAATACGAATGTGAACTCGTAATCAAAATCAACAAAGTAGGCAAGAACATTCAAGAAAAATTTGCCCACACCTATTACTCTGAATTTACTTTAGGTATTGATTTTACCGCAAGAGACCTGCAGTCGGAATGCAAGAAGTCAGGCTTACCATGGGAAATTGCCAAAGGTTTTGACTCTAGCGCTCCCCTATCCGATCGGTGGCTCAAAATTGAAGATTATAAAAATGAAATTCAATTCAGCCTTACAAAAAATAAGAAAACGGTTCAGGAAGGAAATACAAGTCAAATGATATTTTCATTTGATCAATTGATATGCTACTTATCCAAGTATATTACCTTAAAGAAAGGTGATCTCATATTTACAGGTACTCCTTCTGGCGTTGGAAAGGTAGATATTGGAGATACTTTAGAGGCATTCGTAGGAAATGAAAAGCTTCTAAAAATTAATATCAAGTAGATTACTTTTTTGATATCTTTTTCTGAACACCTGACTGAACAAAGTGCAAAACATACATACCTTGATCAAGAAAGGATAAATCTAATTCAAATTCTTGCGAAGTCAGCTCAAATTGGCGAATCAATTTACCCGAGTAATCACAAAGAATAACATGCTCATCTTTTACAGGCCCAATCTGCTTGACATGTACAATATGATTAAAAGGGTTCGGATAGACCTCAATACGTGGTGCATAAAAATGTTCTTGGATCCCTAAATTACTTCCAGGTTCATTTTCTAAATGAAAAATTCCACCCAAATCTTGACCTAAAAATAAATCCAAGTCTGTATCATTATCTATATCCAAGACATAAGCTGAGCTGTACGCGCCGAGCTCCATATTTAAAAATGAACTATCAATAAAGGTAAAATAGTCACCATCATCAATATTATTATCAATGTCTTTTAAAAATTTGAGTGTTCCATCAATACATCCAATGATTGCATAAGTAGTATCATTATGACTAAAAAAATTCGGTACAGGATAACCGTCAGGAGTCAAGTCAGATACATCTATACCACCTAACAATGATGTTACGAGTGTGAATTCGGGATTTGATGCACTTCCTGTATTTTGATAATATATGATTTCCCCAGTTTTTACGCCAAAGATTAAATCAAGCAAACCATCCTTATTTAAATCAAATAATTGTGGCGTAGCGTAGAGTCCATGATGAATTAAATTGCCATTATTGTCAGTATAATTGTAAACTGGTGCCGAAAACGTAAGAGAAGATCCTGTTGAATTATTTTCAAAATAAACTAAGGTTCCATCCTCCAAACCGAGAAACATATCGATTTTTGAATCTCCATTTATATCTCCAAATGCAGGAACCATTCTAAGACCAACATTCAATGAAGATAAATTCTGAAAATCCTTGTCTATTAAGGTAAATTCAGGGCTATTCAAGGTCCCTGTATTTTTATAATAAGCAACCCTGCTTTCTTTTGAGAGCACTGGTTTATATGCAAAAAAATGAGCAATAAACATATCGGTTAAACCATCACCATCAATATCAACAAATTTTGGAATAGAACCGGTACCGTAATCGATCATGTCCTCTTGTAGGAATTCATTTGTCTCGAAAACAAAATTGCCATTCAAATTACTCCCTGTATTCTTATATTTCATCACACTAGTTTCATTTTCAGAAACATTTTTTGCATTCGGTGCTACAATTAAATCCTTAACCTCATCAAAATCTACATCAACATAAAAAGCCGCTGGAAAAAGCTGGGTATTCACGGGAATACTATTTGAGGGAAATGAAGGGTCCACAGAAATCATTGGTGAATTCGCATTTACTTCTGATCCACTATTGATCAATAAATTAAGATTGGTGAAGGCTACATCTCCCACAATCAAATCTTTGACACCAGAATTGTCAATGTCTAGCGCCAGTAAACTTGAACCCGCGTGGGCTTTATCTTCTTGGAGATCATCTGAAATTTCTGGCTTAACAATGCCTGGGTTGGGAACATTTCCATCTTCACATGGAGGTGTTTGATCATCTAAATACAAGGTATTTGTTGATACATCCTCTCTAACCTTACCCCAACATTCATTCCTTAATTCAAAAACCAATGAGTCAGCATGATTGTACAATTCCATACTCTTATTTTGATGGTACTGTATATATTGACCTCCAATATGAAAAGTGAGAACATCAATATCACCATCATTATCAACATCAACAATTGCTGGAATATCAGTAGAGCTAACATATAGATTCAATTCCACCCCCCAATAATCAGAATAGACAAGTTCTTTAACCAATTCCCAACTCATTCCATTACTTGCATCACCCATGTTTTTATAAACTTTCAAACCACCTATTCCATAGGTGAAAAGATCTTTTTTATTGTCACCATTGTAATCAATAGCAAACAATCTGTACCGCATATCATCGGGAAATAAGTCTTTTCCATAAGGATCAAAACGATAGGATGAAACACCGGCTTCTTGATAACGCTCAAACAATTTTACTTGATTTTGACTACGATCAAAAACAAGTAAATCCATATCACCATCATAATCGTAATCAATATCTGAAATCTGAATATAGTTTAATCCTCCAGCCCAAGGCATTTTTAAAACATTACCACCATGAATAACTGAAATAGAGTCAACATAATTAAAAGCAAACTGACTGTTACCTGAAAAACATATAGACACAAAAAACAAGAACGTAAAGAAGGAGCTGATTTTCATATTATAAAGGTAGTGCTTTTATTATTTTTCATAAAACAATCTATTATAACGAAATGCCTATTTTGATTATTTTTACAGCGCTTTAAGACGAATAAGACCATCCCATGAAAAAAAGCCAAATCATTTTATTTTCGGTTATACTTGTGTTGACCGGAATCATTTATGCCATTGTTCTCAATAATAAGAAAACAGAAATTAAAGAAGTAAAGGGAGAGGAAACTGTAAAATATATTCCTGTACAGGTGGTCAAAAATGAAAATCGTTCACTTAAAACAAATTCATATGGACAAGTTACACCATACACCGAACTCGATGTTGCTTTCGAGGTACAAGGGAAACTACAGAAAGGGGCAATAAAACTAAAACCTGGAAGTAAATTCAGTTTTAACGACCTCCTCTATAAAGTTGATTCTAAGGAGATGTTTTTTACCTTAAGCGCAAGAAAAGCGCAGCTTTCTAATCTTTTAATTAACCTATTAGCAGATATAGAACTGGACTTTCCAGAAGAATTTGAAAAATGGAATAGTTTTATAGAAAAAATTGATCCAGTATCATTTTTACCGGAATTCCCTCAATGCAATACGGATAAAGAAAAGATGTTTTTTACTGCAAAAGGTGTTTTTTCGGAATACCTGAACATCAAAAGTCTCGAAACCAGAATGTCGAAATATTTATTCCTAGCACCATTTAATGGATATGTTGTTGACACTTATGCAGAGCCAGGTTCAATTATTAATCCCGGTGTGAGAATCGCTCGAATTGCAAACATAGAAAGTATGGAGGTTAAATTACCGATAGCCATTGACGTATATGAAAAATTTAAAGAAAAAGGTTCTGTTAAATTTCTAAACGCCGATAACGAGCCCATCGGGTCAGGTAAAATCATCAGGACATCAAATGCGATTAATCAAAGTACACAATCCATTGATGTCTATTATTCAATTGAACCCTTAAAAGGAGTCTCCATTCTATCAAATCAATATGTGACAGCAGAAATTGATAATCTCATTTCTGAATCCATGTGTGTGGTACCCTCTTCAGCAGTAAAAGAAAATGCCATTTATTTATTAAGAAACGAAAAACTAATTCAACAAAAAATCTCGGTTATAGGATCAAAACAAGATTCACTTTTCATACATGGCTTGAATGACAACGATACGCTTTTATTAGAATATAATGTGCCCAACAATAAAATCAAGAAATACATCGGAATAGAAAGACAATAATGAGAAAACTAATTACTTTTTTTGTCAATCGTCCAGTATGGGGTAATGCCTTTATCTTTGTGGTTATTATTTTCGGAATCTTTGCATTATCCAACACAAAGAAATCTTTTTTTCCTGAACTTGATCCGAACACAATTGTTGTTTCCGTTTTTTATCCTGGAGCCTCTCCTAATGAAATGGAAGAAGGGGTCACTATTAAAATTGAGCAAGCTGTTAAGGGTATTGCTGCTATTGATGAAATTAATTCTACCTCATCAGAAAACATGGCAACTGTCAATATCAAAGCCTATCAGGATGCAGATATGGATCAGCTATTAAGTGATGTGGAAAACGCTATCAATTCAATTAATTCATTTCCGGAAGGTGCTGAAAAACCGATTATTAAACGCCTTACCTCTGGCGGAATGGGAAGCGTTGTAGCATTTATAGGGATTTCGGCAAAAGACAAAAATATTTCAGATATCAAGCTTGTGGATTTGGCTACAAAAGTTGAGCAAGACCTACTCAATACCAAAAACATTACAGAAATCGTTGAAATGGGTTTTCCTACTAAAGAAATCACGATTAATATTCGAGAAAATGATCTTTTGCGTTACAATACTTCGTTTCAAGAAATTTCAATGGCTATCAGTAGTAAAAACAATAATATCACAACAGGGTTTATCCGTGGTAATTTACAAGAAATGAGCATACGCTCAAATGATCGAGTACTCAACCCAGAAGACATCTCCAAAATCATATTAAAAACAACCCGTTCAGGTGAAATAGTAAGCATCGGTGATGTTGCTGATGTAAATCTCGGGTATTCAGAGGACTCTCAAGAGTCAACATTTAATGGGCTTCCCGCAGTTTCTTTTCAAATTGAAAAAACTGTAGAGCAGGACATTGAGGACATTTCCAAAACACTTCATGACTATCAGGAGAAATTCAATAAAGAAAATCCAGAATTTCAATTTGACATCTATTTTGAATTCAATGAATTGCTCGAGGGACGGATTGATTTATTGACAAAGAATGGCTTAACTGGCCTGATTTTAGTTCTCGTATTTTTAGGTCTGTTCTTAAATGTGAAGCTTTCAAGCTGGGTAGCATTTGGGATACCCTTTTCCTTTTTAGGTATGTTTATACTGGGATCATTTTATGGAATTACCATAAACATGATTTCATTATTCGGAATGATTCTAGTAGTTGGAATTCTAGTCGACGACGGCATTGTCATTGCCGAAAACATCTATGCACATTTTGAAAAGGGCAAATCTGCAAAGCAAGCGGCTATTGATGGAACCATGGAAGTTTTGCCTTCAGTATGTTCCTCCGTAATCACAACAATTGTCGCCTTTTCTGTTTTATTTTTTGTGGAAGGCTTGGAAATGATGAGGGAAATGGCCTTTGTTACTATCGGTTGTCTCATTTTTTCAATTCTTGAAGGCTTTATCACCTTGCCTTCCCACCTTTCGAAAAAGTATGTCCTCAATGCAAACCCTAAAATACCCCTCTCCTACTGGACAGGTATTGGATTCATCATTATTGGGCTTATACTCATTATTTCAGGAATTTATTTATTCCCATCCGAAAAACCTTCAATGGATATTTTATTTCCGACTGTAATGATTCTATTCGGATTGATTATCGCTTTTAATGGGTTCTCGAAATCTCCCATTGAAAACAAAGTGAGGGCAATTGCTGATCATTTTATAAAGTGGTTTAGAGACAATATGTTTCGTGAAGCTGTTGATCTACTTAATGGAAAGAAAAGAAAGTGGTATAGGTTGAGCTTTTTCGCACCGATGGCTTTTACTTTCATTGTTATTGCTATGCTTGTTAATGGAACATTATCTTCCACGTTTTTCCCAAATATTCAGCCCGATTTTTTTACGATAGAGGTAGCGTATAATCCTGGAAGTAATGAAAATCAAACAAAAGAATTCATAGAACAAGCCACCATTATTCTTATAGAAGAGAATGAAAGAATAAAAAAAGAAACGGGTGACGAAATAATGACTTATTACACGAGTAATGTTGGTTTTAGTCAAAATATTGGTCAGGCCGGAAATCATACCGGAAGCATCAACGTGTTTGTCGATGCCGAAAACACTAAGCTACCTCTCGACACACTGATGAATAGAATAAATAAAAGAATCAATCAATTGGATGCAAGTAAAATTGCTGAAGATGTATATGTCGGAGGATTTAATAGATTTGGAAAAGAGGTTGAAATAGGGCTTACCTCCACAAACGAAGGGGAGTTATTAAGTGCACGTGATGAATTGAAAAATGAGCTTAATCGAATGTCTGGAGTTATTAATGTTAAAGATAATATGCCTCCTGGCAGAAACGAGATTCAGCTAGAAATGAAAGAACAATCAGAAATATATGGCATATCAAAATCGGAAATATTATCACAAATCCGACAGGGCTTTTTCGGTCAAGAGGCACAACGCGTAATAATTGGTACTGATGAAGTGAAAATATGGGTAAGATATCCTTTGGAAGACCGAAATAGTATCTACGACCTATATAACATGAAAATTAAAAATACTCAGGGAGTTCAGATTCCATTAGAGAAGCTATGTGCTTTTTCAATGGGTAGAGCTCCTGAAAGCTTAAAAAGATTAAACGGCCAGCGCATCATTAAAGTTGATGCGGAAACAATAGATCCTGATAAAGTAGCAGACATTAACAAGAACATATTTGACTCTATAATACCTAAAGTGTCTTCCGTTTATCCAAATGTATCTGCATTAAAGCTTGGGCAATTTGAAAGAAGCCAAAAAACAGGTGATTCCATGCAGTATGTCACAATGGTACTTGTATTTCTGATGTTTGTCATTTTAATGCTTCATTTCAATAGCTTGTCACAAGCATTTTTAATTATGTTAGTCATACCGTCAGGTATTGCTGGTTCCATTATTGGACATGGTTTGGTTGGTATCCCTGTGTCCATACTTTCGGTTTTTGGGATGATTGCTCTTATTGGTGTTCTTGTGAACGATGCTATTGTATTTTTGGATCGCTATAACAATCTATTAATTGAAGGAGAATCCATAAAAAGCGCAGCAAGTAAAGCTGCTGTATCTCGTTTTAGACCAATACTCCTCACCTCTATTACAACTGTTGCCGGGTTACTTCCAATGATATCCGAAACAAGTATGCAAGCTCAATTTCTAATACCAATGGCCACTTCAATTGCGTTTGGTGTTTTATTTGGCACCGTATTTATTTTGTTCTTCTATCCTTCGGCAATTTTATTTTGGAACGAGGGAGCCAGAATAAGAAAAAGAATTTTTTCCGGAGAAAAGGTTTCAGAGCTTGAGGCAGAACCTGTATTTAGAGTTAAAAAAAATATTGAGTCAAATGAGAATTAGTATCCTATTTCTTTTCCTATTCAATGGACTATTTTGTTTTGCTCAAATTAAATTTTCTGATAGCTTATCCGCCAAAGACGCTGTGCTTATTGCACTAAAAAACAACTATGATATTCAGGTTTCAAATGCACAACTTGATATTAGCGAAAAAAACAATTCTTGGAGCGAAGCCGGATTATTTCCGACAGTAGCCCTAAATGTTGGTTATAACAATACCATTCAAGATAATTCTAACAACCCTTTTACCTTTACTCCAGGAGTAATCTTGTCTAGGAGTCTTTCCCCCAACCTATCTCTTAATCTTAATCTTTTCAGTGGATTTGCTGTAAAAATATCAAAGGAGCGTTTGGAGAAATTAGAAGAGCAAAGTAAAGGTAACGCCTTACTCGTAGTTGAATCAACGATCTTAGATGTATTAAAAGCTTATTATAGTGCGCGCGTTCAATATGACCGATTAATGATTCTAAACGAACTGAAAACTGATGCTCATAATCGTTATCAATTTTATGTTTCGAAAAATAAATACGCAAATTCTTCTTCACTAGAAGAGTTACAATTCAAAAATCAATATTTCTCAGACAGCACTAATGCCCTTGTTCAAGAGTATTCACTTAAAAATGCCCTTAGAAATCTATTTCTTTTAATGAATAATAGAGAAATAGAAGAAGATATTAAAATTCCGTTTCTCACAGACGGATTGGAATTTGACTTCCCAATAATGGATTTCAATGGGGTCCTGAATAGCCTGAAAGGAAATAACCAACAATTAAAGAATCAGTTAATAGGTATT